>ERZ761607.3982-NODE-3982-length-13570-cov-5.778468_pt1 | contig 13570 bp, 9 predicted proteins | sample MGYA00511164_ERZ761607 | MGnify/ENA primary metagenome ERZ761607 (study PRJEB28899, sample SAMN02445080) | bioreactor sludge metagenome | biome: EBPR sludge | place: Australia: Brisbane, Thorneside Wastewater Treatment Plant | collected 2011-06-22 ...
GCTCCATCGCCAGCGCGCGACCGAGGTCGACGCGCTTTTGCAGGCCGTAGGGCAGTTGGCCGACCGGCGTCTTGCGAAAGGCCTGGATTTCCAGGAAATCGATGATGTGCTCGACGAACTCGCGATGCTGCTCTTCTTCCTTCTGCGCCGGACCGATCCGCAACGCCTGCAGGAACAGGTTGCTCTTGATGCGCAGGTTGCGCCCCGACATGATGTTGTCGATCACGCTCATGCCCTTGAACAGCGCCAGGTTCTGGAACGTGCGGGCGACGCCCATCTCGGCCACCTGCCGGCTGTTCATGTGGCTGAAGGTTTTGCCGCGAAAGGTGATGCTGCCTTCCTGCGGGGTGTAGACCCCGTTGATGCAGTTGAGCATGGAGCTCTTGCCGGCACCGTTGGGGCCGATGATGGCCCGGATTTCGTGCTCCTTCACATTGAAGGAAATGTCGGTGAGCGCCTTCACGCCGCCAAATCGCAGGCTGATGTTCTTGACGTCGAGAATGACGTCGCCGATCTTTTTCTTGGTCATGATGAGTGCGTCCTGTGGGGATCAGGCGGCGGCTTTGACCGGCGCGAAAGTCTTGGCGTCCATGATTTTCAGTGTGGCGCTGACCTTGCCGGTACGGCCGTCTTCGAACTTCACCACCGTTTCAATGAACTGCTCGGTTTTGCCGCCATACAGCCCGTCGATCAGGGGCTGGTACTTCTCGGCGATAAAGCCGCGGCGGACCTTGTTGGTGCGGGTCAGCTCGCCGTCGTCGGCGTCCAGTTCCTTGTGCAGCACCAGGAAGCGGCTGATCTGGCTGCCGGCCAGCAGCGCGTCTTCGGCCAGGTCGGCATTGACCTTTTCGACGCATTCCCTGATCAGCTGGTAGACCTCGGGCTTCTGGGCCAGGTCGGTGTAGCCGGCGTACGGCAGGTTTTGGCGTTCTGCCCAGTTACCCACCGCGTCGAAGTCGATGTTGATCATCACGCAGACCTTCTCGCGCTGGTCGCCGTAGGCCACCACTTCCTTGATCTGCGGGAAGAACTTGAGCTTGTTCTCGACATATTTGGGGGCGAACATCGCGCCGTCGTTGGCGCCGCCGTGGATGCGGCCCACATCCTTGACGCGGTCGATGATCTTGAGGTGGCCGTGGCTGTCGATGAAACCGGCGTCGCTGGTGTGGTACCAGCCGTCGGCGGTGAGCACCTCTTCGGTGGCCTTGGGGTTCTTGTAGTACTCCTTGAGCAGGCCGGGCGACTTGACCAGGATCTCGCCGTTGTCGGCCACCTTGATCTCCACGCCCTGGCACGGCACGCCCACGGTGTCGGCGCGGGCCTCGTGGTCCGGCTGCAGGCACACGAACACCGCGGTCTCGGTGGAGCCATAGAGCTGTTTGAGGTTGATGCCGATCGAGCGGTAGAAGCTGAACAGGTCCGGCCCGATAGCCTCGCCGGCGGTGTAGGCCACCCGCACGCGGTTCATCCCCAGGTTGTTGCGCAGCGGGCCGTATACCAGCAGGTTGCCCAGCCAATACAGCAAAGCGTTGCTGCCCCCGATCGACTTGCCGTCCAGACGGTCGGGGCCGACTTTTTTGGCCAGGTCCATGAAGTAGTGGAACATCTTGCGCTTGATCGATCCGGCGTCTTCCATGCGGATCATCACGCTGGTCAGCAGGCCTTCGAACACCCTCGGCGGTGCGAAATAGTAGGTGGGGCCCACTTCTTTCAGGTCGATGTTCACCGTGCCGGAAGACTCCGGGCAGTTCACGGTGTAGCCGCACACCAGCCACTGGGCGTAGCTGAAGATGTTCTGGCCGATCCAGGCCGGCGGCAGATAGGCCAGCACGTCTTCGTCGCCACTGAGGCGGTCGAACTCGGCGCCGGCCCGGGCACGGTCGATCAGTGAATTGTGGGTGTGCACCACACCCTTGGGATTGCCGGTGGTGCCCGACGTGAAGAACATCGCGGCCACGTCACCGGCCTGCGCCTTTTCGATCTCATCCTTGTAGAAGTCGGGATGCTGCTTCGAAAACGCCTCGCCGGCACCGATCAGCTCGTCCAGACCGGCCAGGCCTTCTTCGTCGTAGTTGCGCAGGCCCCGCGGATCGTCGAAGTAGATGTGGGACAACTGGGGGCAGCTTTCACGAATCTCCAGCATCTTGTCGACCTGCTCCTGGTCTTCCACCAGGGCAAAACGCACCTCGGCGTTATTGATCGGGAAGACGCATTCGGCAGCCACGGCATCTTGGTACAGGGGCACCGGAATCGCGCCCAGCGACTGCGCGGCCAGCATGGTGGCATACAGGCGGGGCCGGTTGGCGCCGATGATGACCATGTGTTCACCGCGATGCAGGCCGGCCTGGTGCAGTCCGCAGGCAATGTGCTCGGCCATGCGGGCAATGTCGGCCCAGCTTCGGGTTTGCCAGATGCCGTACTCTTTTTCCCGCATGGCGGGAGCCTGGCCGCGGCGCGCCGCATGGTCCAGCAGCAGGCGGGGGAACGTGGTCAGCATGGTGTTGGTCCTTGTCTCCAGTTGCGTTGCACCCGGGCCGACGGGGGCTTGGGTACCTGTTGGCGCGAATGTAGGGCTGAGTTTGACGTTATGTTGTCGTTTCGACGACATTCCTAGGGAAAATACCGATCCAATCGCCTGATCGCCTTGAGGGCCATCAACCGCCAGGCCCGGTTGGCGCAGCGTAACGGTGGCTGTCATGGTCGCAGGCGTGACAGTACGCCCAATGCAGGGGTAAACCCCCTGTTAATTGACATTCTTGTGCTTGTCTGGCGACAATCCAAGGTCCAACCCCCATAGGACTTTCCCCAGCCTCGAATGCGGCAGGGGCCCGCGACCCGATGAGCCTTGATACCAGTCTTCACCAACGCCGGCGGGAGTTGACCCGCGACGAAATGGCCGATATTCCATGGCTGGCGCTATTGCAGGCGAGTGAGCGGGAGCGCGCGATCCGCGAACTGCGGGTCAGTGATGCAGCCCCGGGGGACTATGTCTGCCGCGTCGGTCGACCGGTGACCTACTGGTTCGGGGTGGTCGAGGGCCTGCTCAAGATGAGCAGCGACAGCGCCGACGGTCAGACCATGACCTTCACCGGCGTGCCGCCGGGGGGCTGGTTCGGCGAGGGCACCGCGCTCAAACGCGAAACCTATCGGTACAACATCCAGGCGCTGCGCCGCAGCCTGGTGGCGGGGCTGCCGGTGGATACCTTTCACTGGTTGCTGGACCACTCCATTGGCTTCAACCGCTTTGTCATGAGCCAGCTCAACGAGCGTCTGGGCCAGTTCATTGCCGCCCGCGAGATCGACCGCATGAACAACCCGGACTTGCGGGTTGCCCGCAGCCTGGCGTCGCTGTTCAACCCGGTGCTGTATCCCGGTGTGGGGCAGGTGCTGCGGATTACGCAGCAGGAACTGGCCTATCTGGTGGGCCTGTCGCGCCAGCGGGTCAATGAGGCCTTGGCCATCCTGCAGTCACAAGGCATGATCCGTATCGAGTACGGTGGCCTGCGCATTCTGGACCTGCAAGGACTGCGTTCCGCCGTCTTTTCGCGTTGAAACGGCCAATACCCATCGTTAAAAGGTCGTTTGTTGCTATTGTTTTTACATTGATGGGCTGTCCATGACCCCGCCGACCACCCCCCGGGATTCTGCCGCCCGCCCGCCCCGTCCGCCCGGTAGCGGCGAACCGTCCACCCCGGCGCGCGTCATGGCGCCGGCGCGTCGGGTTGCCGCCCCGGCGACCACCGTGCGCCTGAACAAGCGCATGGCCGACCTGGGGCTGTGCTCCCGCCGTGAGGCCGACGACTGGATCGCCAGGGGCTGGGTGAAGGTGAATGGCCAGCCGGCCACGATGGGGCAGCCGGTGACCCTGTCGGACCGGGTCACCGTGGACCGCCAGGCCGAGGGTCAGCAGGCCAACCGAGTCACGATTTTGCTGAACAAACCCATGGGCATCGTCAGCGGACAGGCCGAAGACGGTCATGCGCCGGCCATCTCGTTGATCCAGCCCGCCAGCCGGTGGCGCGACGACAACGCGCGCTTTTTCTTCCACCCGTCGCAACTGCGGGGACTGGCGCCGGCCGGGCGGCTGGACATCGACTCGACCGGTCTGCTGGTGCTGACGCAAGATGGGCGTGTGGCGCGTCAGCTGATCGGCGAAGACGCCGGCATGGAGAAGGAATACCTGGTGCGGGTGGCCTGGACCGGCGCCGAAAACCCGGCCGCCTCGTCCTCGGCCGCCGCTACCCATGCGCCGTTGCGGCCGCCCGTGCGAGTAACCCCGGGGGGCGCACAGCTCGGCCGCATCGACGACGGCGATCCGGTCACCCGTGATGTGCAGTCGGTCTTCCCGCGCGAGCGCCTGGCGCGGCTGCGCCATGGCCTGTTCCTGGACGGCCAGGCCCTCAAGCCCGCCCAGGTCGACTGGCAGAACCCCGAGCAGCTACGCTTTGTGCTGACCGAAGGCAAGAAACGCCAGATCCGCCGCATGTGCGAGCTGGTGGGCCTGAAGGTGGTCGGCCTCAAGCGTGTGCGCATCGGCCGCGTCATGCTGGGCAACCTGCCCGTCGGGCAGTGGCGTTACCTGGCGCCGCACGAGCGGTTCTGAAAGCGCGTGGTCTGGATGCCGCTCCCTAACCGGCAGCGGCTTTCCTGCCCACAATGAACGTCCGAACGCGGCTCCTGCTCCGCGACGGCGACATCATGACCAGAAAAAATGCCGCGTTGACCGACGTTCGCAACCATCTGCGCCCCTCCGACCTGCGCGGCGTGGCCCAGCTCGCCACCCAGGCCACCCGGGGCGTGACGCGCATTGTCGAAGGCGTGCACCAGTCCGTCTACGACACCATGGGTGTGCCGGGCGGGCCGGTCAAGGGGCAGACGCGCGGCGTGACCGGGCTGGTCTACAAGAGCATCCACGGTGTCACGCAGGCGGTGGGTAAGGCGCTGGACCTGGCGCTTACCGGGCTGATGCCGTTGCTCGAATCCGCTGGCCCCGCGAAGCCTGCCAGCGCGCAACGCGAAACCGTGCTGGCCATCCTGAACGGCGTGATGGGTGACCATCTGGTCGCCAGCGGCAATCCGCTGGCCACGCCGATGAGCCTGCGCCATCAGGGTCAGGCGCTGTTATGGAACGTGGAGCCGAGCCTGGCCGGCGCGAGCCGCAAGGTGTTGCTGATGATCCATGGCTTGTGCATGAACGACCTGCAATGGCACACCGAAAAAGACGGCCAGGTGGTCGATCACGGCGAAACCATTGCCGCTGCACTTGGCTACACACCACTTTATCTGCGCTACAACACCGGCCTGCACACCTCGCAGAACGGCCACCAGCTCGCTGCCGAGCTGGAGCAAATGGTGTCGCATTGGCCGGTGCCGCTGCAGGAGATCACGGTGCTGGTGCACAGCATGGGTGGCTTGCTGATCCGCAGCGCGCTGTACTACGCCCAGCAGGAGGGGCTGACATGGCCCGGATATCTGAAAAGCATCGTCTTCCTGGGCACGCCGCACCACGGTTCGCCGCTGGAGCGCGCGGGCAACTGGGTGGACACCATTCTGGGCAGCACGCCGTTCACCGCGCCGTTTGCGCGCCTGGGCAAGCTGCGCAGCGCCGGCATCACCGACCTGCGCTGGGGCCACGTGCTCGATGCCGACTGGCAGGGCCACGACCGGTTCCATCGCAAGCCCGACAGCCGGGTGCCGTTGCCGCTGCCCGAGGGCGTGGCCTGTTACGCGGTGGCCGCCACGCTGGCGTCCGAGCGCAGCGCCCTGGCCGACCGCCTCACTGGCGACGGCCTGGTGCCGCTGCACAGCGCGCTGGGCAAGCACGACGACCGGGCGCGCTCGCTGATCTTTGCGAAAGACTCGCAGTGGATCAGCTTCAACACCGGCCACATGGAGCTGCTGAGCCGCCCCGAGGTGACGCAGCAGGTGCTGAAGTGGCTGACGCCGCCACAAGGCGGCTGACAGCGCGGGCCGGGTGCGCCAGCCGATCTTGAAACTGCGCCGGGCGCCCATAATTGCGCCCTTCGCACGGCCCGTTCCGGTGCCGGGCGCCGCCTCTGCGGGCTTCATGACCCGCCGGTTCGGCCGCGATTCCTCTCTTCATCCAGCTTGTTTTCACCATGACCCAACAGACCCATTCCTTTCAGGCCGAAGTGGCCCAGCTGCTGCACCTGGTCACCCATTCGCTGTATTCCAACAAGGAAATTTTCCTGCGCGAGCTGATTTCCAACGCTTCGGACGCCTGCGACAAGCTGCGCTTCGAGGCACTGAACGACGCCGGCCTGTACGAGGACGCGCCCAACCTGGAAGTGCGACTGGCCTTCGACAAAGACGCCAAGACCCTGACCATCACCGACAACGGCATCGGCATGAGCGCTCAGGAGGCCATCGACCACCTGGGCACCATCGCCAAGAGCGGCACCCGGGATTTCATGGGCCGCCTGTCGGGCGACCAGAAGCAGGACGCGCAGCTCATCGGCCAGTTCGGGGTGGGTTTCTATTCCGGATTCATCGTGGCCGACACGATCACGGTAGAGTCGCGCCGCGCCGGCATGAAGGCCGACGAAGGTGTGCGCTGGACCAGCGGCGGCACCGGCGACTTTCAGACTGAGACCATTACCCGTGCCGAACGCGGCACCCGTGTGGTCCTGCATCTGCGCGAGGACGCGCTGGAGTATGCCAACGGCTGGAAGCTGCGCGAGCTGGTGCGCAAGTATTCCGACCACATCAGCCTGCCCATCCTGCTGGAGAAAGAGGAATGGAAGGACGGCGAGAACGATCAGCCCGGCGCCATGGTCAAGACCGGCGAGTGGGAAACCATCAACCAGGCCACGGCGCTGTGGACCCGCCCGAAAAAGGACGTCAGCGACGAGCAGTATGGCGAGTTCTACAAGGCCATCAGCCACGATTTCCAGCCGCCGCTGACATGGACCCACAACCGCGTCGAGGGCAGCACCGAGTACACCCAACTGCTTTACCTGCCGGGCAAAGCGCCGCACGACCTGTGGAACCGCGACCGCAAGGCGGGCCTGAAGCTGTACGTCAAACGCGTGTTCATCATGGATGACGCCGAGGCGCTGCTGCCGTCCTACCTGCGTTTCGTCAAGGGTGTGGTCGACTCGGCCGACCTGCCGCTGAACGTCAGCCGCGAGCTGCTGCAGGAAAGCCGTGACGTCAAAGCCATCCGCGAAGGCAACACCCGCCGTGTGCTGGCAATGCTCGAAGACCTGGCCAAGCACAACCAGCTGTCGGCCCCGGCCGAAGGTGCCGACGGGGTCACCGACGTGGTCAGCGAGGAAGACAAGGCCAAGGCCGGCAAGTACAGCCAGTTCTATGCCGAATTCGGCGCCGTGCTCAAGGAAGGCCTGGGCGAAGACTTCGCCAACCGTGAACGCATCGCCAAACTGCTGCGTTTTGCCTCCACCACCACCGACAGCGTCAGCGTGTCGTTTGCCGACTACAAGGCCCGCATGAAGGACGGCCAGGAGGCCATCTACTACATCACTGCCGACACGCTGGCGGCCGCGAAGAACAGCCCGCAGCTGGAAGTCTTCCGCAAGAAAGGCATCGAAGTGCTGCTGATGAGCGACCGGGTGGACGATTGGGCGCTGGGCTTCTTCCAGGAGTTCGACGGCACGCCGCTGCAAAGTGTGGCCAAGGGCGCGGTCGATCTGGGCAAGCTGCAGGACGAGGAAGAAAAGAAAGCCGCCGAAGCCGCGGCCGAAGCCTTCAAGCCCCTGCTGGAGCGCCTGAAAGCCACCCTCAAGGAAAAGGCCGAAGACGTGCGCGTGACCACCCGACTGGTCGACAGCCCGGCCTGCCTGGTGTCTCCCGATGACGGCATGAGCCTGCAACTGGCCCGCTTGCTGCGCCAGGCTGGGCAGCCCGCGCCAGCGACCAAGCCCGTGCTGGAGGTCAATGCCGAGCACGCGCTGGTGAAGAAGCTTGACGCCAGTGCGCACTTTGACGACCTGGCCCACATCCTGTTCGACCAGGCCCTGCTGGCCGAAGGCGGCCTGCCCGAAGACCCGGCGGCCTATGTCAAGCGCGTCAACGCGTTGCTGCAGGGCTGACGGACAGCGCAGCCGGTCCCCCGACTCGCGCTGCGTTGCCCGACTCCGATACCGCGCCCGAGCGGAGTGACGCGGCGCAGACGCCCACGGGGTTTGGCGGACAATGGCCGCGGGTTCTACTGACCGAGGAGTTCCGATGACACTTGCGCATTGTTTCAGGGCCGGCTGGCGCGGCGGCGCCGCGCTGCTGATGGCGCTGTCGCTGGCGGGTTGTGCGTCGGTCGGTGTCAGTGTGCCGCTGGGGCCGCTGTCCGTGGGCATCGGCGTCGGCAGTGGCGGCGTCAGTGCCCGTGTGGGTGCCGGGGTCGGGCCGGTATCGGCCAGCGTGGGCTTGGGCAGTGAGGGCGCCAGCGCCGGTGTCGGCGTGCGCGCGGGACCGGTCGGTGTCGGTGTCAGCGCCGACAGCCAGGGCCAGATCACCGGATCGGCCGGTGTGGGCGCCGCCACCGCCGTCGGGGCGGTGCAGGTGGGCGCCAGTGCTGGCACCAGCCGCGTGCTCCGCCCGGCGCAGGGCTCGGCGCCCACCCCGTCCGCGTCTGGCCCTTCCGCGGCGGCCCCGGCCGCGGGTGAACACTGAATTTCGGTTGTTTTGGCCAATACCCAGCGCAAAAAGGTCACTTTTGGCTATTATTTTGATAGTGATGGGTGAATCCGCCGGGCAGTCGCTACCATGGGGCCATGCACCCACAGACCCTTCAGGCCTGTCTGGCCGATCTGGATTCCGGCTTGTTGCAGCGCGACGCGGCGGTGCGCGCCCTGCTGCTGGCGGCGCTGGCCGGTGAACACGTACTGCTGATCGGCCCGCCGGGCACGGCCAAGAGCGAGCTGGCGCGGCGCCTGCGGGGGGTGTTTGTCGGCGCCCGCTATTTCGAGCGCCTGCTGACGCGTTTTTCGGTCCCCGAGGAACTGTTCGGCCCGCTGTCGCTGCAGGCGCTGGAAAACGACCGTTATGAGCGGCTGACCGACGGTTTCCTGCCCACGGCGCAGGTGGCGTTTCTGGATGAGGTGTTCAAGGCCAATTCCGCGATTCTCAACGCCCTCCTGACCTTGCTCAACGAACGCGAATTCGACAACGGCAGCGGTCGTGTGCCGGTGCCACTGATTACGGTGGTGGGTGCCAGCAACGAGGTGCCGACCGACGAATCGCTGGCCGCTTTCTTCGACCGCTTTCTGCTGCGGGTGCCGGTTGCCGCGGTGGATGATGCCCACTTTGGGGCCTTGCTGGCCTTGCCGCCGCAGCCGGCGGCGGCGCCTGCGCGCCTGTGTGAAGCCGATCTGCAAACCCTGCGCCAGCGCGCCCATGCCGTGGCGCTGCCGGAGCCGGTGGTCGAACGCCTGGCGGCCGCCCGGGTCGGGTGCGCCGCAGCGGGCATCGGGGTGTCTGACCGACGCTGGCGCAAGGTGGTGCATCTGCTGCGGGTCATGGCCGCCAGCCGCCAGGCCGACGTGATCGACCCGTGGGATTTATGGGTCCTGCCGCTGGTGCTGGCGGACCGGCCCGAGCAGGTGCCGGCCTTGATCGAAGACTTCCTGCGCGAGGTCGGCGGCGCTGTGCCGGTGGATGCGCAGTGGCTGGGCCGTGTTGCCGATGCGCTGGAGCGCCAGCTGGAAATCGAAAGCTCGGCGTCGGCCACAGGCGAGGACGGGGCGGCCGGCAAGCTGGCGCTGGCGCAGGCCATTGCCGGTCCGGCGGCCGAGGGGCAGGTGCTGGTGCGTATGGTGGCGGAGGGCGCGCGCCGCCGCTACAGCCCCTTGCATATCGCCGCGCGGGTGGCGCAGGCGGGCGAAGCGCGCGAGCGCGCGGCCAGCGCTTGCGCGGTGGCAGTCGCCGAAGCCGAGCGGGCGCGCTGCGGTGCCGCTGGCCACCCGTGGCTGCCGCCGAGCTGGCGCGCGCGGATCGACGCCGTTCATGGGGCCAATGTGGACCTGTTGCAGGCCCTGCACGAGCGGCTGGCCGCTGTCGCCGACGCATTCGCGGCCTTGCCGGTGGATGCGGCGCTGGCCGGCCCGGCGCCCCTGCCGGTGCCTTCGGACCACTGATCGCTGCCCCCGGCGTCCCCTTGGTGATGACAGTGCATCCGGCGGCTCCTGACAAGACCTTGTCGGCGTGCCGGGCGGTGGCAGGCCCGTCGGCAGTCCTCAACGCGCCGTGGCATCGGCTGGCCGAGCTTCCGCGCGAACTGTGGTTGCCGGCCATCACCTGCAGTGTGGCCGCCGCCGACGCGCGTCTCGCGGGCCTGGTGCGCTGGCACGGGGCGCTGCTGGCCGGTCGGCTGCCCGCGCCGGACGACCACTGGGCCGATCCCGTCGCGACGGGCGCCATGCGCCAGGTCCTGGGCGAGCTGGATCTGCCCTCGCTGACGGCAGGCAGCACCGGGCTGACAGTGCAGGTTCTGCGCAGCGTGTTGTGGCATCTGGACACCCTGATCGACCGGGCGGTCGATGACCCGCGCGAACGGGCCATCACCGCTGCCGCCGAAGCGCTGCGGGCGGACTGGACCCGCGAACGCGGTGGCTGGGAACAGGCCCTGGCCTTGTTGCAGACCCTGGGGGATCTGGCCCATCTGCGCTGGGACGATCTGCAGGGACGCCTGGCGCGTCGCGAATGGGCCGTGGCCGAGCGCGCCGCGGCCCGCCTGCGCCAAATGCCGCAGCTGATCGCTTTCATCGACCAGGTGGGCCGCGCCCGGCGTGATGCCGATCTGCCCCTGCGCGAGCGCGCCAGCCCCGCCGTTGCCCCGCCGCAGTGGCTGTCGGTACGGGCGGTCGATATCCGGCTGGCCGATCAGCCGGGCGCGGTACGCGGCGTCAAACGCTCGGGACAACTGGCCCGTTTGCTGGCCAGTGAGGCAGCGCAACTGCACCACCCCGTGCTGCGCCGGTTGTGGCGCGCGCGGTTTGCCGAATCGCAGCTCTTGACCTATGAAGACGAAGCGGTCCTCATCCAATGGGTTCCTGCGCCCGATGTCCGCCCCAGCCTGGCGGCCGCCCCGCAAACCGAGCCGCTGGGGCGTGGGCCGCTGATCGTCTGCCTGGACACGTCCGGGTCCATGCGTGGCGGGCCCGAGGCCGTTGCCCGGGCCGGAGTCTTGCAGGCCTTGCGCAGCGCATGGGCGGCGCAGCGGCCTTGCCGCCTGCTGGCTTTCGGAGGTGCCGGCGAGGTGGTCGAACACGAACTGGTGGCCACCGCCGGAGGGCTGGATGCGCTGCTGGAAGTGATGGGTCTGGCCTTCGATGGCGGCACGGATGTGCAAACGCCCCTGGAGCGCGCGGTCTCCCAGGTGGCCGAGCAGGGCTGGGCACTGGCCGACGTGCTGATCCTCAGTGACGGCGAGTTCGGTGTCACCCCCGCCACGCTGGCGGCGCTGCGCGCTGCCAAGGCGCAGCTGGGCTTGCGGGTTCACGGTGTGTTGATCGGCGACCGCGAGACTCTGGGGCTGCTGGAAACCTGCGACCACCTGCACTGGGTGCGCGACTGGCGCCGTCATGCCGATGACCCGGCACAGGCTCGCGCCGATGGCTTCTCGCCGGTTCACAGCCGCAGTCTGACCGCGCAGTATTTCCCCAACGCCCTGCGCCGGGGATGAGCCCGCTGCAGGCCGCTACTGCGGGTTTTGCAGCGTGTATTGCCCCTGTCCGGTGAGGAAGCCGTCGCCGAGCAGCCCGTCGGCCTGGCGGCCTGGCGGCCGGTCCGGCCCACCCGCGACAGCGTTTTTTCGTATGACGGAATATTGTTTTGCATAAGGGAAAACGATAGGCCAGACCGGGAGGGGCGTTGCTACAGTTCCGGCGCGGGGCCCGCCGCTCGCGGCCGCGATCCGCGGGGCACGATGTGGCCCGGTTTCATCGCAACGCCCCGTTGCACTCCGTTTGGAAAGTTCCCATGCACATGCTCTTTGCCATCCTCCGTCGTCAAACGCTGGCCACGTGGCTGGTTTTCCTGGCGTGTGCGTGGGCTGCGGTCGCCCCGCTGCAGGCCCGGGCACAGGAAACGTTCAAGCTGGGTGTGATCGGGCCTTTTTCCGGGCCTTCCGCTGATTTCGGCACGCCCATGCTCAACGGCATTCAGCTGGCGGTGGAGGAAATCAATGCGGTCGGCGGTTACCTCGGGCGCAAGATCGAACTGGTGATCAAGGACGACAAAGGCAATCCGGACGAAGGTTTGCGCCAGTCGCAGGCCCTGGTGACCGAAAAAGTGCGTGCGACGATCGGTTTTTGCAATACCGGCGTGGCCATGCGTTCGCTGGACGTGTTCCAGAACGCCCAGTTGCCGCTGATCGTTCCCTGCTCGACCGGGACCGCATTGACGGCGAAGTTCCCGGCCCCCCAGAGCTACGTTTTTCGGACCTCGGCCCGCGATGCCATTCAGGCGCCGTTTGTCGTGGACGACATTGTCAAGCGGGGCTGGACCAAGGTGGCCCTATTTGCCGATAAAAGCGGATACGGCGACGGCGGCTTTCAGGACGTGGTCAAGGCGCTGGCAGCCAAAAACCTCCAGCCGGTCTACGTGTCGCGCTTCGATCTCGGTGTGAAGGACCTGGTCGACGAGATGAAGGCGGCCCGAAGCGCCGGCGCCGACGTCGTGTTCAGCTACACCGTCGGCCCGGAGAACGCCGTCATTGCCCGCGCCCGCCAGGCCATCGGGTGGAAGGTTCCCCAGGTAGGCGCCTGGCCGCTGTCGTTTCCGTTCTTCATTGACGGCGCCAAGGAGGCCGCCGAGGGGGCGCTCATGGCGCAGACCTTCATTGCCGAGCCCAGCAACGAACGGCGCGCGGCCTTTCTCTCGGCCTATGCCCGCAAATTCCAGACGCGGCGCATTCCCGTTCCCATGGCGGCCGCGCAGGCCTATGACGCCACCTACGTGCTGGTCTATTCGCTCTTTGGCATTCGCGATGGCAATCTCGGTGGCCCGGCCATCAAGAGCGCACTGGAGAACATTCAGCGCGTCTACTACGGCGTCGTCGCCACGTATGACAGGCCGTTTTCCCTGGACGACAAGGACGCCATTTCAGCCAACATGCTGGTCATGGGGCAGGTCAGGAACGGCCTGGTCACCTTTGCCTATCCGGAAGACGCGCGTCGCAATCTGTTCGTCCAGCGCAAGCAGTGAGCCGAAGCTCGGTTTCCGGTCCGGTAGCGGTCAGAAATCGACCAGGCTCAGCCCGACGCTGAACACTGTGCGGCGGCGGTTGTAGTCGATCAGGCTGTCGCCGTAGCCCGAAAACAGCTGGGTGTGCAGGCGCAGGCCACCGGCGCTGTCGAACAGGCGGGTACTCTCGCCCAGCGGCCGCATCCATTCCAGTCGCAGCGAGCCTTTGGCCTGTGATCGCAGCGAATGGCGCCAGACGAAACCCACCGTATCCTGTCCCCCGGCGGGGTGCCAGTACGTGGCCAGTTCGGCGCGGCCGACGGTGTTGCTGATCTCGGGGTTGTCGTCGTTGGTGCGCTTTTCGGGGATACGCGCCCAGGCGCGTGCCTGCACCCGCCAGTCCTTTCCA
>ERZ761607.3983-NODE-3983-length-13566-cov-11.532751_pt1 | contig 13566 bp, 13 predicted proteins | sample MGYA00511164_ERZ761607 | MGnify/ENA primary metagenome ERZ761607 (study PRJEB28899, sample SAMN02445080) | bioreactor sludge metagenome | biome: EBPR sludge | place: Australia: Brisbane, Thorneside Wastewater Treatment Plant | collected 2011-06-22 ...
GATGGTGACCTCCCCGCCACAAACGATCAAAGGGCGCGTGGATGACGCTTACATTCCATTGACATAAACATCCAACCAAAATGCAGCCGAGCTATTTCACAATTCCCGTATTCAAACTGCCTCACTTCCCGACTATTTTACATTACATATATTGTATGTAGTTATAAAATTGGATCAATCTAGCAAAATTGGGAGGATTGAAGTGGTTTGGAGCGCTTGCCATGCGTCGGATTGATGAGAAAGGATTCTTGCATACTCATGGTTCAATCTGCATGCGGCCATTTCAAGGTGCGTCACCCGCCCGCCCACGTCATGAAGCGCATTATGATTTCCGATAGCAGACACCGCTGAATGGAAATTCGGCATAATGAACGGAGACAGGTTCGAATTCGCCGCCGCGCTTGACGTGTTGTTGGCAGCGGCTGATTTTGTTTTTTCGAGCTAGGCATGGCTGCGCCTCTATTTTCAGATCATCCACCCTCCCCTCACACCGGGGCTGGTTTGACAGGCATGGTCATTGAACCGGGTTTGGACAAATTGCGGAACTTGGTGATTCGTCAGTTGAGCAATGTCTTTGAATTCGATGGTGGCGAAGACTCTGCAGCGCTTGATTCCGGTATCCATTCGGCACTTGGCCGTGTGGAGCGCTGCTTCTCCGGCATCGTGCTGAAGCGTTACCGCCGGGAGGATGGCGCGGTGGTCTTCAATCCCTTCCACTCTGGTCAATACTGCATCTTCCTGTATTACCTGGGAAGAGAACTGTCGCTGCAAGGTGCGGCCGGTCTGGCGGATCGGGTGTATTACCTGAACCGCGCGCTCAATGGAGTGGACCTCTTCCATCAGGTGGAACTGCCAGACGTGTTCTGCGTCGAGCACCCGCTGGGGTCGGTGATCGGGCGCGCGCGTTTCGGCAATGGTTTCTTCTTTGCCCAGGGAGTGACGGTGGGGGGGAACAAGGGCGCTTATCCAGTGATCGGGGCGCATGTCAGCATGCTCTCGAACTCGAAAGTCGTGGGCGCCTCCGTCATCGGGGACCATGTCATCCTCTCCGCCAACAGCTATGTGAAGGACGCCGTCATCCCCCCTCATTCCATCGTCTTCGGCCAGGACAGGCACCTCGTCATCAAACCCAATCCCGGCGGCCTCACCGCGGAGATCTTCCACAGCAGCGTCGCATGAGCCAGAGCCGCCCCCGCACTCTCATCATCGGACTCGGCTCCATCGGCCAGCGCCATGCGGATCTGCTGGCGGACCTGGGCGCGGAGATGGCGGCCTGCACGCGGCGGCGGGATGCCGGGCTGCCCAGCTACACGGGGCTTGAGCAGGCGCTGCGAGAGTCCGCTCCCGAGCGGGTCGTCATTGCCAATGCCACCGCCGAGCACATGGGCACCCTGCTCCGGCTGCATGAGCTGGGCTTCACCGGCCCCGTGCTGGTGGAGAAGCCGCTCTTCAGCCGCGCACCGGAGACACCCCTGCCCGCCGCCTTCCGGCAAAGCGTGGCCGTGGGTTACAACCTGCGCTTTCACCCGGCGGTGCGGGCACTGCGCGAGGCCTTGCAGGCGGAGGAACCGGTCAGCGCGCATCTGTATGTGGGGCAATACCTGCCCACCTGGCGACCGGGGCGGGACTACCGGAAGAGCTACTCCGCCTCCGTGGCCCAGGGCGGCGGCGTGCTGCGGGACCTGAGCCACGAGCTGGACCTCGGCCTGTGGCTCTTCGGACCGTGGCAGCGCCTCGTCGCCCACGGCGGCCACCTCAGCGAGCTGGAGATCGAGACTGAGGACACCGTGGGACTGCTCTGGCAGGCGCGGCACTGCCCGAAAGTGGCCGTCGAGATCAACTACCTCGACCGCGCCCCGCGCCGCAACATCCTCGTCCACACCCGCCGCCACACCTGGGAGGCCGACATGCTCGGCTGCCGCCTCCTGCGCGATGGCGAGCCCGTGCAAAGCTGGACCACCATCCGCAACGCCACCTACCAGGCCCAGGACCGCGCCTGGCTGGACGGTCAGCGCGACACCTTATGCTCCTTTGACGAGGGCCTTGCCGTGCTCCACATGATCGAGTCCATCGAGGCCTCCCTGCGCCGCAGCGCCTGGGTGGACGCCCCTTCCCCCCCATGAAAAACATCATCTGCACGGTCTGCGCGCGCGGCGGCTCCAAAGGTGTGCCCGGCAAAAACACCCGCCTCATGCACGGCATCCCGCTCATCCAGCACACCCTGCGCCAGGCTGCCGCCAGCGGCATCTTCACCACCATCGTCGCCAGCAGCGACTCCGAGGCCATCCTCGACTGCGCCGCCGAGGTCCCAGGCGTCCGCACCCTCCTCCGCCCCGCCAGCCTCGCCAGCGACACCGCCGGCAAAGTCCCCGCCATACGCCACGCCATGCTCGCCATCGAAGAGCGCCTCGGCGCCCCCTGCGACATCACTGTGGACCTCGACGTCACCTCCCCACTGCGCTCCCCCGACGACATCCGCGCCGCCGTCGCCCTCCTCCAGGACGGCGTGCCCAATGTCCTCACCGCCATGCACTCCCGCCGCTCACCCTACTTCAACCTCATCGAGCGCCACCCCGACGGTCAGATCCGCACCGCCAAAGCCCTCCCCGGAGGCGTCCTCCGCCGCCAGGACGCCCCACCCTGCTACGACATGAACGCCTCCATCTACGTCTGGCGGCGCGACGTCCTCGCCGCCGAGGACCGCCTCTTCCTTCCCGGCACCGCCCTCCACCTCATGCCCGAGGAGCGCTCCTGGGACATTGACAGCGAGATGGACTGGCACGTCGTCGAGCTCCTCATGAGCCTCCAGCCCCCCGCCCCCCGCCCCGCATGAGCACCCTCGCCCAGCTCGCCAGCCTCCAAGGCCGCACCGCCCTCATCACCGGCGGCGCCGGCCACCTCGGCACCGCCTTCGCCAGCGCCCTCGCCGAGCAGGGCGCCGCCATCGCCCTGCTGGACTTCCACGAGGAAAAGTGCCGCGCCAGTGCCGCCCGCCTCCAGTCCGCAGGCGCGCGCGCCCTGCCCCTCATCGCCGACCTCGCCGACCCCGCCGCCACCCGCGCCGCCGTCGCCGCCACCGTCGGGCACTACGGCCGGCTCGACATCCTCATCCACGCCGCCTCCCTCGTCGGCACAGACAACCTCAAAGGCTGGGCCGTCCCCTTCCCCGACCAGAGCCTCGACGCCTGGCAGCGCGCCCTGCGTGTCGGCCTCGACCCCGCCTTCACCCTCGTCCAGGAGGCCCGCCCGCACTTGGAGGCATCCGGGCATGGCTCGGTCATCCTCGTCTCCTCCATCTACGGACTCGTCGCCCCGGACACCTCCCTCTACGAGGGCACCGCCATGCAGACCCCCGCCGCCTACAGCGCCGTCAAGGGCGCGCTCAACCAGCTCACCCGCCACTTCGCCGCCCTGCTGGCCCCGCGCATCCGCGTGAACGCCCTCAGCCCCGGCGGCATCTGGCGCGGGCAAAGCGAAAGCTTCGTCCAGCGCTACGAAGCCCGCACCCCCATGCGCCGCATGGGCCGCGAGGACGACTTCAAAGGCGCCGCCGCCTTCCTCGCCAGCGACCTCTCCGCCTACGTCACCGGTCACAACCTCGTCGTGGATGGCGGCTGGACCGTCTGGTGACGCGGAAGGGAGGCTGGGGCTGGTGACTTGGGTACTGCTTCCTGATTCCGTGTTTGCAGGGTTGTGCAGGACGCTTGAACTGCCTGACGGGCGCGACTAATGGGAAACCAAGGCACGGAGCCGCTTGGTGACTTCGTCGCGGCCCAGGACCCCTGCGGCGACGGCAAGGGTCAGGTTTTCCCATTCGTCAACATCAAGGGTCTCTTGCGGAAGTAGGCCGTTCTCGCTCAGGAAAACGAGACAGGCCGCCAATGCGACGCGTTTGTTGCCATCTACGAATGGGTGGTTGCTGCAAAGGTAGAAGAGATAGGCCGCCGCAATCTCAATGGGTTCGGTGATCATGGGAACGCCCATCATGGTCGCTTGGGGTGCGGCTACGGCGGACTCCAAAAGTTCACGCGAACGCAGGCCGACACTTCCACCGTGAGCGGCCAGTACTTCCTGATGGATCGCCAATACGGCTTCCACCGTGGGATGCAGCAAGGATTCGCTCATGAGAGACGACGAAACAATTCGTCATTTTTCTGAATGAGGCGCTTGGCTGTGGCAGAGGCGCGGTCGGCATTGATGACCTTGGTCTCCATCGGTGCAATCGTGATCGTGCCACCAGCATGAACTTCGACATTGACTTCATCGCCGACCTTGAGGCGGGCGAGATGGAGGAGAGCAGAGTCGAAGATGATGCCTTGGGAATTGCCTATTTTGGTAATGGTCTTGATCATGTGTTAAACTATGTATTACATTCGGGATCGCAAATTTTTTCAATGACTCCGTGTGAACTGGAGGTGCAGGATCAAGCTTCGAAAAACCAGAATCCCCGCCCCCTCAGAGCCCAAAGTGGGCGTGCAGCTCATCCAGCACGGTCTCCATGGGGATGGCGGAGGCGGGGGGCAGCTTTTCCTGGGAGAAGTCGAAGGCGCTGAGGGCGCGGTGGCGCGGGGTGGGCCAGTGCCACTTCGGCGGATAGACGGGGCCGAAGAGGGTGAGGACGGGATTTCCAAAGGCCTGCGCCAGGTGGGAGGCGGAGCCGTCCACACAGACCACCAGGCGGGCGCGGCTCAGGGCGTGCAGGTATTCCCGCAGGCTGGTGCGGCCGGAGAGGTCCACCAGTCCGGCAGGCGCCAGCGCGGCGATGCGCGCGCAGTGCTCCCGCTCCTGGGGGCTGCCGCCGCCCGTCATGACCCAGGGCATGCCGCCGCCCAGGCCGGAACCCGGGAGCCGCGCCCATGACTCGGGGGACCAGAACTTGGAGGGCCAGGCGGCAGTGGGGTTGATGAGGATGAAGGGGGCCTCCGGCAGGCCGGGGTGCCGCCAGTCCTCCGGTGGCTGGCGCAGGCCCGGCGGGCTGAACTCCGCCTCCGCGCCGCCCAGGGCGCGCCAGAAGTAATGCGCCCAGTATTCCCTGCGGATGGGCAGCACTTGGCGCTCGTGATAGACGAGACGGAACCATGCCCGCAGATGCCGCTCCTGATTGACCAGGAGGCAGCGTTTCCGCGCGGAGGCGCGCAGGCTCATCCAGGCGGCGCGCGTGCTCCAGCTAGTGGTCCAGGACTCGGCGGCGGTGCCGGACTCCGGCCCCCAAACGGCATGGGGCATGAGGTCAATGAGGGGACGGAAAGCCGCGTTGACATGCAGGGCGCAGGGCTTGCCGGAGCGGGTTGCCAGGAGGCGCGCGGCGGGCTCCAGCAGTGTCACATCCCCAAGCTGCTTGTCGCTGACCAGGGCGCAACCGCTGGCAGCGCGGGGGGGCTTGCCATTGGCGGAAAGGGGGGCGGCGGGCATGAGGCGGGCGGTGGTGCGCGGGGAGAGTGTCCTGGCAGGCGGCATCCTTGCAGCCTGGGCGCGCGGAAGACAACGGGAAACCACGGGCCCGCGCCCGCAGCCACGCCGAAGCCGCCGCCGCCAAGTGCCGAAGCCGCCGCCGCAAGGCGGTGGGTGGTGGAGCCGCAAGGCGGTGGGGGGACGCGCCTACACGCCCTTGCGGGCGCGGCTGCGGGCGGGTTTACAAACTCTGGCGCAGGATGCCGGTGAGGGTCTCCTGGCTGAGGGGGGCGGGATTGGCCTTCATGCTGCTGGCCTGGGCGGCTTGGAGCGCCACGGTCTCCAGGTCGGCGGCGCGCAGGCCGTGGGTGGCCAGGCCGGGGATGCGCAGGCGGATGGCGAGGTCCTGAAGAAAAGTGGTGGCATCCTCGGGGCGGGCATCGGCTTTGCCCGTGAGCAGACAGGCGGCCTGACGGAACTTCTCGAGGGCGGGGCCGGGGGCGGCGGGGTCGAGGGCGGCGAGGTTGGCGGCCCAAACCGGGGCCAGCAGGGCGGCGCACACGGCTCCGTGCGGGGCGCGGTGGATGCCGCCGATGGGGGCGGCGAGGCCATGCACGGCGCCGAGGCCGGCATTGGCCAGGGCGAGGCCGCTGTGCAGGGCCACCAGGGCCATGTCCTCGCGGGCGGCCAAGTCCGCGCCGTCGGCGACGACGCGCTCCAGGGAGCGGGCGGCGCGGCGGATGCCCTCGGCGCAGAGGGCGTCAGTGAGGGGGTTGGCGCGGGTGCAGACAAGGGCCTCCAGGCACTGCGTCAGGGCATCCATGCCACTGGCGGCGGTGACGGCGGGCGGGCATGTGAGGGCGAGCTCCGGGTCCACGATGGCGAGCGCGGGGAGCATGGAGGCATGACGCAGGCTGGCTTTGACCCGGTGGCGCGTGCTGGCCAGGACGGCATTGCGGGTGACCTCGGCGCCAGTGCCGGCGGTGGTGGGCACGGCGATGAAGCGCAGCGGCGGGGCGTCAAGCGGGCGGCCTTTGCCAATGACCTCGATGTAGTCGGTCAAGGGGGCGGGCTGGGTGGCCAGGGCGGCGATGGCCTTGCCCAGGTCCACGACGCTGCCGCCGCCGATGCTGATGACGGCCCGCACTCCGGCCTCGCGCGCGAAGCTGGCGCCGTTGCGGGCATCCAGGAGGGTGGGCTCGCCCTGCGCGAGCAGGGGGATGGCGCGGCAGCCGGCGCGCTTGAGGCCCTCCAGTAGAGGCGCGTGGCGGGCCATGTCGCGCCCGGTGACGACGAGGAAGCGCTGGGCGAGGCCGGCGCACAACTCTCCCAGGCGGCGGGCGCTGCCGGGGCCGAAGACGATGCGGGTGGCGGTGGCGAACTCGAAGTTCATGGGGGCAGGATGGGCGGGACGGGGTGTTTTGCACGGGGGAGTTTGCCTGCGGCGGATGAATGGCGCTCCAGGGAGCGTATCCTGCCGGTCATGCGCCTGCTTTTCCTCCTCCTGCTTTTCCTCCTCCTGCTCCCCTGCCCCGCGCTCACCGCGCAGGTCTCCCCCCTGCCCTCGGCCAAGCCGGTGCCGCGCATGCAGGCGGTACCGCTGCCGCATCACATCACGTCCTTCCAGCTCGACGGGCGGGAGCTGACGGCCTGCCACTTTGACCCGGCGGACATGCGGCCGTTCTGGCATCCGGTGCGCGCGTCGAGGGAGGCCAGCATCACGCGCATGGGGCATCCGCATGACCCGCACGGGCACAGCCACCACAACAGTGTGTGGATCACCCACAATCTGCTCAACGGGGTGGATTTCTGGGGCGACCATGCGAGGGAGCAGGGCCGCATCGTCTGCGCGCAGGTGCCGAGGGAGGCGTATGAGGAGGGGGATGAGGCGGCCTCGATGCGCATGGTGAACCACTGGATCAAGGTGGCGGACGGCTCCGTGCAGTTGGTGGAGACGCGGCGCGCGGAGGTGCGCGCGCTGGACGGGGCGCGGAGCTGGTTCATGATCGTGGACCTGGAGCTGGGCGCGCCGAAGGGCGGGAAGGCGGTGTTTGGCGCCACGGGCTTCGGCTTGATCGCCGTGCGCATGGCGCGCAGCATCGGCGTGCATGACGGCGGCGGGCGCATCCTGAACTCCGAGGGGCTGGTCAATGAGAAGGCTGTGTTCCGCCAGCCGGCGCGCTGGTGCGACTACAGCGGGCGGCTGACCCACGAGGATGACGGGTTCGCGGGCATCACGCTGATGAACCACCCGATGAACCCGCGCCATCCCACCGCCTTCCATGTACGCGATGACGGCTGGATGGGCTGCTGCCTGAGCCTGGATGAAGATGTTGAGATCGCCGGGGGCGGCAGCCTGCGCCTGCGCTACGGCTTGTGGGTGCACGACGGGGTGAGCACACTGGAGGAGAGCGAGGCGCACTGGCGGAGGTTCGCGGAGCTGCCGGTGGCAGACCTGGGCGGGAAGAAGCCCTGAGTTTATGTGACAAAAGCGTCACGCGCGCCGCATCGCACGGCCAGGATGGCTCGTCATCTGTGCCGAGTGAAGGAACTGTTGCTCATAGACGCCATCGGGCCGTTTTTCCGCGGCTACGACCGGCGTGTCATCAACTGGTCGAAGATCCCCTGGGATCACGCGGGGCGGCAGGGGGCGGCCTGGTGGGAGAACGCGCGCTCGGAGCTCAACGTGCTGGCGCGGCAGGCGGTGGCTTGGGGCTTTAACGCGGCATCCATAGATGATGTGGCGCACCTGGCGGACCACGAGTGGCTGGAGCCGGAGGTGCGGCAGCGCGTGGGCCGCTACCGCACGGAGATGCGCCGCTGCCTGGAGGTGCTGACACGCGCGGGGCTGGCCCCGCATGTGACGATGGATGTCTTTTCCACCACGCCGGGGCTGCAAAGGCGGCTGCGCATCGAGCGCATGGAGCCGGGCGAGTACCTGCGCGGACTGCTGGACCGGTTCCTCACCGATTTCCCGGAGGTGGCGGGTGTCATCGTGCGCATCGGCGAGAGCGACGGCAAGGACGTGCATGACGACTTCCGCAGCCAGCTCGTGCTCAAGACCCCGGAGCAGGCGCGGGCCTTCCTCCAGGAGATGCTGCCCGTCTTCGAGAGGCACGGAAGGAGGCTCATCTTCCGCACCTGGACGGTGGGGGCCTACCCCATCGGGGACCTGATGTGGCACCGCGACACCTTTGCCAGAGTGTTCGAAGGCATCACCAGTCCGGCATTGGTGGTCTCGATGAAGTACGGCGAGTCGGACTTCTTCCGCTACCTGCCGCTGAACCGGAACTTCTTCCGCACACCGCTGGCGAAGATCGTGGAGCTGCAGTCGCGCCGCGAATACGAGGGCTGCGGGGAATACCCGAACTTCACCGGCTGGCTGCACGAGCGCTTCGCCCGCGAGCTGCGCCAGGCGCAGAATGTGATCGGCTGCATGGTCTGGTGCCAGACGGGCGGCTGGGTGCCCTTCCGCAGGCTGAGCTTCCTGGACCCCGAGGCGCTGTGGAACGACCTCAACACCTATGTGACGATCCGCGTGGTGAGGGAGGGCTGCCTGGCGGAGGAAGCCGTGCGCGCCTTTGCCAAAGAGCGCCGCCTGGGTGACGCGGACGCCCTCATCGAGCTGCTGCGCCTGGCCGACGAGTGCGTGCGCGAGCTGCTGTATGTGGAGGAGTTTGCCCGGCAGAAGATCTTCTTCCGCCGGGTGCGCATCCCGCCGATGCTGGTGGTCTATTGGGGTAACATCTTCATCAGCCACGGCCTGCGCCGGCTGCTGCGCTTCTTCGTGAAGGACGCGGACGCGGCCCTGCGCAGCGCGCGCCGGTGCATGGACAACCTGGAGCGCATGTTTCCCCTCGCGGAAAAGGCCGGCGTGCCGCTGGAGGACATCGAATACATGCGGGACACCTTCCACCTGCTGGCGCTGGCCCGGGAATACTACTTCGCCGATGACGCGCCGGACATTGAGCAGCGCATCCTGGAGGCCAAGCGCGCCTACAAGTGGAAGTATGCCAAGCGCGGCCTGCGCGCGCGCTACCGGGTGAAGACGGACTTCAAGCCGCTGCTGCTCAATCCGCGCCACCTCGGCTGGGCGGTCAGCTTCCTCATGCGCCGCCAGCGCGGCTACCGCATGGTGGACCGGCTGGTCATCCTGCACGGGTTGTCCTTGATCTACCGCGTCATCGCCGCGCGCCGCCCGCACTGGATCCCCGGCTTCGCCTCGAAGAGCGCGATGGGCGTGGATGTGGTCTTCAAGTAATCCGCGCAGACCCGCGCCTTGACTCCCCTGCCCCGCCCGGCATCATGGCGCATGGGAAAACTCCAGGACAAAGTCGCCGTCATCACCGGGGCGGGCCGCGGCATCGGCCGCGCCATCGCCGAAACCTTCGCCGCCGAGGGCGCCAAAGTCGCCGTGGTCAGCCGCACCGAGGCCAGCTCTCAGGCCGCGGCGGAGGCCATCAACGCGGCGCACCCCGGCGCGGCAAAAGCCTACGCTGTGGATGTCGCGGACGCCGCCGCCACCGCCGAGCTGGGCAAGGCCGTGCTCGCCGATTTCGACCATGTGGACATCCTGGTCAACAACGCCGGCGTCACCAAGGACGGCCTGCTCCTGCGCATGAGTGACGCGGACTGGGACTTCGTGGTGGACACGAACCTCAAGGGCGCCTTCAACATGGTCAAAGCCGTCCAGCGCAGCATCCTCAAGCAGAAGGGCGCGCGCATCATCAACGTCGCCTCCGTCATCGGCCTCATCGGCAACGCGGGCCAGGCCAACTACGCCGCCAGCAAGGCGGGCCTCATCGGCTTCACCAAGTCCCTCGCCCGCGAGTTCGCAGGCCGGGGTGTCACCGCCAATGTCATCGCCCCCGGCTTCATCGCCACCGACATGACCGGAGTCCTCGACGAGAAAGTCAAAGCCGCCATCCTGGAGAAGATCCCCCTCGGCGACTTCGGCCAGGGAGCCGACATCGCCGCCGCCGCGCTCTTCCTCGCCAGCCCGGAGGCGCGTTACATCACCGGCCAGGTCCTGGCCGTGGATGGCGGCATGGTCATGTGACCGCCGCACTCAGGCAATCCATTCTTTGATCACGCGCCCGGAGACATCCGTGAGGCGGAAGTCGCGGCCTTGGAAGCGGTGCGTGAGGCGCAGGTGGTCGAAGCCGAACTGGTGCAGCAGCGTGGCGTGGAAGTCGTGCAGGTCCACGGGGTCGCGGACGATGCTCCAGCCGATCTCGTCGGTCTCGCCGTAAACCCGGCCGCCTTTGACGCCGCCGCCCGCCATGAGCATGGTGAAGGCGAAGGGGTGGTGGTCGCGGCCGGTGGCGTTGGGGTTGCCGTTGCGGTTTTCCCCCAGCGGCGTGCGGCCGAACTCGCTGCCCCAGACCACCATCGTGTCCTCCAGCAGGCCGCGCTGCTTGAGGTCCTTGATGAGCGCGGCGATGGGCTGGTCCGCCATGCCGGCGTTGTAGGCCAGCTCGTTGTCCAGGTTCGAGTGGTGGTCCCAACTCGCGTGCATGATGCTGACGAAGCGCACGCCGCGCTCCACCATGCGGCGGGCGAGCAGGCAGTTGGTGGCGAAGGCTTTGTACTGCCCCGGCCCGCCGCCGCGCTGGGCTTTGATGGGCGGGTCAGGGCGGTTGACGCCATACATCTCCAGCGTCCTGGCGTCCTCGCCGGAGAGGTCTATCAGCTCCGGCGCGGCGGACTGCATGCGGAAGGCCAGCTCGTAGGCGGCGATGCGGCTGGCGATCTCGGGGTCGTTGAAGTGGGAAAAGGAGGACTGGTTCAGCTCCATGAGCGCGTCCAGGCCCTTGCGCTGGAGGCTCATGGGGATGCCGGGCGGGTTTTTCAGGTTGAGCACGGGCTCCCCCTGGTTGCGGAAGAGCACCCCGGCATACGAGCTGGGCAGGAAGCCGCTCTGCCACAGGGACGCGCCGCCGCTGGTGCCGCGCCCGGCGCTGAGCACCACATAACCCGGCAGATTGCCCGACGGGCTGCCCAGGCCGTAGTTCAGCCAGGAGCCCACCGTCGGCAGGCCGAACATGGCCCGCCCGCTGTGCAGCACGAGCTGGCCGGGGTGGTGGTTGAACTGCTCGGTGTGCAGGCTGCGGATCATGAGCCACTCGTCCGCCGTCTTTGCCATGTGCGGCAGCAGGTCGCTGAAGTCCATGCCGCACTGGCCGTGCTTCTGGAACTTCCTCGGGCTGCCCATGAGCCGCGCGGTCTCCTTTTTGATGAAGGCGAAGCGCACGTTCTTCGTCATGCTCTCCGGCAGCGCCTGGCCGTGCAGCTCGTTGAGCTTCGGCTTCGGGTCGAAGAGGTCCATCTGCGAGGGCGCGCCCTCCATGAAGATGAAGATGCAGTTCCTGGCCCTGGCGGGGAAATGCGGCGCGCGCGGCGCCAGGGGGTCCGCCACGGGTGGGGCGGCGGAAATGACGCCCTCCCGCGTCAGCATGGCCCCGAGCGCCAGGGCGCCGATGCCGTTGGCGCTGGTGGCGAGGAACTCGCGGCGGGTCTGGAGGATTTGCTGCTCGACGGGGTGCATGGAGATCACACCCACAGAACGCGGCGCGGGGCCGCGCTGTTGCAGGGCGGGCGCTCCGCCACGCGAAGACCCGCGCCGCATCGTTGCCGCCGCCGGGGGGGGAGGGCGGCAAAAAGGCAGCCGCCGTCATTGATGCCCGCGCCCATGCCGCCGCCGCAGCCTTGAACCCACCGGCACCCCGCCGCCGGTGCGCGCGCAAGTCGGCGAACTTCGTCAAGGTCGCGCCCAAGACCTGTGTCATGCCCGCGCGCGCCGCGGGATGGAGTGTCCCGCTTTGCTCGGAGACCCGCACCTAGACGGGTGCGCCGCCGGGATGCCGTTGGCCGGGTGTGGCGCAGCCCGCCCGGCTTTGGGGAGGCGGCGCGCCGCGGCGCGCGTCTGGCAGACGACCGGGCTGAAGCCACAGTCGTCCCACGCCGCATCCTGCCAGCGGCGCGCCCGCCTCCCCGGAATCATGCAACACGGGCGCTTGCTGCTGCCATGGGCGGGGTGGGAGCCGGCATGGGCGGCCCCTGCCGGCTTCCGGGGCGGGGGTGCGGGCTTGGTGCCATCGTGGGTGAAGACTGCGAGGGTCGAGGTGGGAGAGGCCGGGGGTGATCGTAGGGGTTTCCGGGTGGCAGGTGGGAGTCTGCCGGGTGGCTCCCGGCAGGCTCGAAGGTCGCAGGTGGGAGTTTGCCGGGTGGCTCCCGGATGGCTCGAAGGTGGCTGGTGGAGGTTTCCAGGTGGCTCCCGCCAGGCTCGAAGGTCGCAGGTGGGAGTTTGCCGGGTGGCTCCCGGATGGCTCGAAGGTGGCTGGTGGAGGTTTCCAGGTGGCTCCCGGAGCGCTCGAAGGTCGCAGGCGGGAGTTTTCCAGGTGGCTCCTGGAAGTCTGCCAGGAGCGGCCTTTTTTTGGCTCTCCAGGGCCGGTGCGCCCGGCCACAGGGCTGTGGCGCGGGGCGGTGAGCCAGGATGGGGCGCGGATTCCGGGGTCACTGCCCCCGGCTGCACGGGGGGCTCAGGTGAGCGGGAAGGGGTATTCGGCGCTGCGCAGGGCGCCGTTGATGAGGGCGGCGGCCTCCAGATAGACGGTGCCGGTGAGGCCGGCGGGGGGCTTTGAGGGGGGCTTTGGCCCTGTCTCAGCGCAGGCACCTGCCGGTGACGCTGGCGGGGTCGCGCAGGATCTGGGCTGGGGTGCCGGCGGCGGTGACGCGCCCGCCCTCGCTACCGCCGCCGGGGCCGAGGTCGATGACCCAGTCGGCGCAGCGGATGACGTCGGGGTGGTGCTCGATGACGATGAGGGTGTTGCCGGCGTCGCGCAGGCGGAAGAGGACGCGCAGGAGTGTCTGGATGTCGGCGAAGTGCAGGCCGGTGGTCGGCTCGTCGAGGATGTAGAGGGTGCGCCCGGTGGGGCGGCGGGCGAGCTCGGCGGCGAGCTTGACGCGCTGGGCCTCGCCGCCGGAGAGGGTGGCGCCGGACTGGCCGAGGCGCAGGTAGCCCAGGCCGCAGTCCTCAAGGGTGCGGAGCTTTCCGGCGATGGCGCCGGCTTTGCCGAAGAAGCGGGCGGCCTCGCTGAGCGTCATGTCCAGCACGTCGGCGATGCTGCGGCCTTTGAAGGTGACTTCGAGGGTGGCGGCGTTGTAGCGGCGGCC
>ERZ761607.3987-NODE-3987-length-13555-cov-4.344593_pt1 | contig 13555 bp, 14 predicted proteins | sample MGYA00511164_ERZ761607 | MGnify/ENA primary metagenome ERZ761607 (study PRJEB28899, sample SAMN02445080) | bioreactor sludge metagenome | biome: EBPR sludge | place: Australia: Brisbane, Thorneside Wastewater Treatment Plant | collected 2011-06-22 ...
AGAGACAGAGACAGAGACGGAGACAGAGACGGAGACAGAGACAGAGACAGAGACGGAGACGGAGACAGAGACAGAGACGGAGACAGAGACAGAGACAGAGACAGAGACGGAGACAGAGACGGAGACGGAGACAGAGACAGAGACGGAGACGGAGCTGAATCCGAGATCTCTCAGCCGCGAAGGTGCTCCACCAACGCGTCCGCGAGGCGCGCGTACTCGTCGCGGGTCGAGTAGGCCATCGCGCTCACGCGCACGAGCCGCGCGGGGGGCGCGGGCCACGGCACGATCGGCACCTCGATGCGGCGCGCTTCGAGCAACCAGGTCTGGAGCGGATCGGCGTAGAGGTGCGAGGTCGGCGCGCCACCGCCGGGCGGGAGCGGGACCGCAGCCATCGAGCCGAGCATCGCGTCGGGTGCGGGGGGCGCGACGTCGAGGCGCTCGCAGAGCAAGTCGCGCGCGAAGAGCGTGAGCGTGTGGTTGTGGGTGCGCAGCGCGTCCCAGCCGCCGAAGCGACGCGCCACGAAGTCGAGCGCGTGGGGGACGCAGAGCCACGGCGTCGGATCGCCGGTGCCGGTCCAGTCGAAGGTCTCGAGGAAACGCGAGCGCGCGCGGCGGCTGTCGAGGCCGTGGCTGATCACCGGCGGCACGACGGGGCCTTGGCGATCCGCGCGCACGAACAGGAACGCCGCGCCCTTCGGCGCGCACACCCATTTGTGGAAGTTGCCCGTGACGTAGTCGGCGCCGAGCGCGTCGATCGCGAGCGGCACCATGCCGGGCGCGTGCGCGGCGTCGACGAGCACCTCGACGCCGCGCGCGTGGAGCGCCCGCACGATCGGCTCGATCGGGAGCACGAGGCCGGTCGGGCTCGTCACCCAATCCACGATCGCGACGCGCGTCTGCGGCGTCACGGCGGCCACGATCGCGTCCACGACCTCGTCCGGCGAAGCGAGCGGGAAGGGCAGCTTCGCGACGTCGACGCGCAGTCCCTCGCGCTCGGCGACGTAGCGCGCGGCGTTGTCGACCGCGTGGTAGCCGTGATCGGTCACGAGGATCGCTTCACCCGCGTGCCACTCGCGCGCGCGCAGGACCGCGCTCACGCCTTCGGTCGCGTTGCGCACGAAGACGAAGTCCTCCGGCGGCGCCCCCACGAAGGCGGCGCACGTCGCGCGTGCGGCCTCGAGCATCGGCTCGAGCTCGCGCACGAAGAAACGCACCGGCTCGCGCTCCATCTGCAAGCGGAGCTTCGACTGCGCTTCGAGCACTTCGTAGGGGCACGCGCCGAAGGAGCCGTGGTTGAGGAACACGAGCTCGTCCTCGAGGGGCCAGAGCGGTCGCGCGTGGGTGCCGTGGGGCGGCGCGTCCTCGGCGTCGTGACGGACGTCGTCGATCGTCATCTGCGCGAGCATATCGTTCGGCCTCGTCGGCGGGTGGAGCGGTTTGGCGGCGCGAGGGCGACGACGTCGGTGATCGCGCATCGAGGATCGTGCGTCGCGGGTCGCGCGTCGGCGATTCGCTCGACGCGACGAAATGCCACATCGCGATCGACGCGCGCGGCCGACACAACTCGTTCGATGCTTCGGGTCGTCCTGGCGTGCTCGCTCGTCGTGCTCGCGATCCTCGCGGACACCCCAGCGGCGCGCGCGTGCAGCACGTGTACGGTGGGCGATCCGACGTTGACCGTGATGGGCGCGGAGCAGCCGACGGATGGACGTCTGCGCTTCTCGTCGTCGCTCCGTTGGCGTCGCGAGCGCGTCGAGCAGGGGCACGCGTTGGTCGAGCGACGCGTGGAGCTCGGGGTCGCGTGGTCGCCGATCGCGCGCGTGACGCTCTCGGTCGGCGTGCCGGTGGTGAGCCGGCGTGCGCGCTTCCCGAACCTCGCGGAGGAGCGGAGCCTCGGGTTCGGCGACGTCGACGTGCGCGCGCGGGTGCTGCTCTTCCGTGATCGAGAGCTCGCGCCGCGGCATCTCGTCGCGGCGGTGCTCGGGCTGGAGCTACCGACGGCGGTGCGGAGCGCGGGGCCCTACGACGACGATCCGGAGCACCAACCTGGCACGCGCTCGTGGGATCCGATCGTGGGGCTGACTTACGGTGCGTTCGTCGGCGACTGGTCTCTGAACGCGCTCGCGGTCTTGCTCGCGCCGGCGAGCGAGGGTGTTGCGAACGTGCGCGGCGGGCCGTCGCTGCGTGGCTCGCTGCGCGCGCAATGGCAGCCCTGGAGAGCGCTCGGCTTCGCGCTCGGTCTCGACGGACGCGTGGACGGTCGCGAGCACGTCGACGGCGCGCGCGACGATGCGACGGGCGGCGCGGTGGTCTACGGCGGCGCGGGCGTGGTGCTCGCACCGCGCGAGGATCTGGTGCTCGATCTCCGGATCGCGGCGCCGCTCTGGCAGCGACTGCGCGGCGGTCACGTCGAGGGATGGGTCGCGTTCGTGGGAGCGACGATCGATGTCTGAGCGGCGCAGGACGCGGCTCTCCCGCCGGGTGTCCCTGGCGCTGCTCCTCGTCGGTTCCGGCGCGTGCCTCGGCTACGACGCGGGCATCGAGATCGCGATCGAGCTGCGGGTCGCTCCGCCCACCGCGCGGGTGCCGATGGGCGAAGGCTTCGCGACGCTCTCGGACGCGCGGCTCCGCATGAGCGTGGTCGAGCTCGTGGTGTGCGACGACGTTCCCGAAGGTTCTGCGGGCGCCGTCATGGCCGCGCTGACGTCGGTTCGCCGTGCGTGGTCTTCGCGCGCCCTCGCGCACGTCACCGACGTCTCGGGCTCCGCGCGCACGATCGACGCGCGCCACGCGAGCGGGACCCTCGAAGGATGGACGATTCGCCCGATGCCCGGTCGCTACTGCGCGCTGCGCGTGCACCTCGAGCCGTCCGAGGACGACCCGAGCTTCGCGCTGGTCGGAGAGGCCGACGCTCCCTTCGCTACCGTCCTCGACGCGCCGCTCGACGTCGACCTGCCGATGGAGCTCGTGCTCGAAGCGCCGGAGGACGGCCGCACGATCGCGCTCCACGTCGATCCTGCGTGTTGGCTCGCCAGCGGTCCGCCGAGCCATGCCGAGCTCGCCGAACGGCTCGCGTCGTGTCTTTGAGCGGCGACGCTTCCTCCAGTGGAGCTTCGACTCGCGCGTCACCGGCGCAGCGGCCGACGCGAGCCGCTCACGCCAGCACGCGCAGGGTTCCCTTCACGACGCCGTAGCCGCCTTCGGTGCGGAGCTCGCTCAGCGTCGCGCGCGCGTCTTGCTCGCCGCGAATCAGCGCGCGGTACGCCCGCACCAGGCGCGTCACGTCGTCCGCGCGCTCGCGCACGAGCTCGATGCGGAAGCGCGCGACACCGCGCTCGACGAGCCGCGGCACCAGATCCGCCGCGCTCTGCGCGCGCCCGTGGAAGACGGTGTTTCGGCAGCCGACGTCGGCCTCCACCGGGTGCTCGATGCCCGCGCGATCGCGCAGCGACACGCGGTGTTTCTCGCAGGGTCGACCGCACGTGCGGTAGTCCTTGCCGTCGCTGAGCAGCGCCGCGATCACACAATGCTCCATGTGGAAGAGCGGCATCGGGTGATGCAGGACCACCTCCGCGCGCGGCGCGAGCTCGTCGTCGAGGAGCGCGAGGAGCTGCGCGGCGTCGAGATCGAAGCTCGGCGTGAAGGCGACCAGGCCGCGGCCCAGCACTTCGCGCGCCGTGACGTGATTGGTCACGTTCAGCGAGAAGTCGCCGATGCGCACGAAGCCGTCGGTCGCGTGGGCCGCGTCGCGCAGCGCGCCGAGGCCGCGCACGTAGAGCAGCGAAGGCGCGAGCGAGCCGAGGAAACGATCGATCTTCTCTTCGCCTGGCTTGCGGATGCGCGGCGGCGCGAGCGCGATCGTGCTGTCCGGATGACGCGCGCGGATCGCACGGACGGCTTCGCCGGTGCCGGTGAGCTCGAGAAAGTCGAGGCCGATCGTGTCCGCGCCCGCGTCCAGCGCCGACAACGCCTGCTCGAGGTTGCGGCAGAGGACCGTGAGACCACCGGGCGGCGGCGGCGCGAGCGCGGGCCGCGGGAGCGTCGAGGCGGTGACGTCGGTGGTGGCGTGGCCTCCGAGCTGCGAACGATCGAGCGAGCGGGCGAGCGCGTCGGTGAGCGCGCGGCGTGCACGATTCAGCGAAGAGATCGGCAGGATCGCGTCGTTCGGGAGCTCGACCTCGAGCCGACCGAGCTCGAAGGGCGTGTCGCCGAGCCGCGTCATGGCGTCGCGCACCCGCGCCTCGTCCAGCGGGGTCTTCTGTGCGCGCTCGAGGATCGCGTCCGCTTCCACCTCCGCGTGGTGCCCACGCGCGCTCGTCGCCGAGAGCCGCGGCGCCTGTCCGATCGCGCCGCGCACCGTCACGTCGATCGGCACGCGGCTCGGGTCGCGCTCGATGCGCGCGAGGGTCTCGCGCTCGCGCGTGGGATCGCTGGTCTTGAAGACGCGGTGTCCCACGAGCGAGTCGGCGGAGCGATCGATCGCGACGTCGGGGCCGAGCCAGAGGCGTGTCCTTCGACCGCTCGACTCCACCTCCCACACGCGCCCGCCGAGCTCGCCTTCGCTCGCGCGATGCCCTTCGATCAGCACGCCGTCGCCGCGTCGAATCGGCTGTTCGGACGCTTCGAGCACGAGCCACGCGCGACCACGCTCGCGCGCGATCGACGAGAGCGTGCCGAGCTCGAGCCCGCGGTGATCGCACGAGCGACCGTCGACGAGGCGCTGGTGGTCGACCCCCGGAAAGAACCCGGGTCCGGAGCCGCGCGAGAAGGCTTGCAGCGCGTCGAGGCGCGTCTCGTCCTTCACCGCGCCGTCGCGCGCCTCGCGGTAGAGCCGCACCGCGGCGGAGACGTAGTCGGGCCCCTTGAGGCGGCCTTCGATCTTCAACGACGCGATGCCGAGGCGCGCGAGCTCGGGCACGACCGCGGAGGCCTCGAGATCCTCGGGCGAGAGCAAGTGCGCGTGCGGGCCCAGATCGCGGAGCTCGCCGTCGACCACGAGATCGTAGGGGAGGCGACACGCCTGCGCGCATGCGCCGCGGTTCGCGCTGCGTCCGCCGATCGCCTCGGAGGTGAGGCATTGCCCGGAGTAGGCGATGCAGAGCGCGCCGTGCACGAAGACCTCGAGCTCCGCGTCGGGGGCGCCGGCGCGGATCGCTTCGAGGTCCGCGATCGAGAGCTCGCGCGCGAGGATCACCCGCGTGGCGCCCAGCTCGGTCGCGAGCTGCACGGAGCCAGCGTCGGTGCAGGTCATCTGCGTGGAAGCGTGAAGCGGCAGGGTCGGTGCGATCGCGCGCACCAGCCTCGCGACACCGAGGTCCTGCACGATCACGGCGTCGACGCCGGCCTTCGCGCAGTCGCGGATCGCGGCTTCGAGGGCGGGCAGCTCGGAGTCGAAGACGAGCGTGTTGAGCGTGACGTAGCCGCGGACGCCGTGCGCGTGCAGGAACGCCATCGTCTCCGCGAGCGTCTGCGCGTCTTGGTTCTGCGCGCGTGCGCGTGCGTTGAAGCCGACGTAGCCGAAGTACACGGCGTCGGCGCCGGCGCGCACCGCGGCGCGGAGGGACTCGGGACTACCGGCGGGGGCGAGGATCTCCACGAGCGGAGGTGTAGAACGCCGCGCGTCGGCGGGCGAACGCACGACCGAAGCCGGATTTGAGGTGGTGTGCGAAGGCGGTGGCTTTGTCCCTTGATGCGAACGCGCGGGTTATTTCCAGCAATCAGGGTTTGCACTTGCTGGTGTGCGGAACGGAACCGGCCTTGTGTTTCTTGATGCGGGAGTCGAGGTCAGCCGTGATCCCCGTGTAAACCTGATTCGGATGGCTTTGACTGCGGAGACGGCATACGTACGTGAAGTTGTTCCTTTCCGATGATCCCGTGCTTGCCAGGCCCTCCTACGCGCCGCCTGCGCGGCGACTCCGGCGGGCAGCCTTTGGCTCTTCACCTAAAAACGGGACGCGCGGTTCATGGCGAGGCATCGCGTACCCGGCATTGCCCCCGGCAGGACTCGAACCTGCTACCTACAGTTTAGGAAACTGTCGCTCTGTCCTGGTGAGCTACGGGGGCGTCGGGATATGGTCAAATCTAGAGGATTCCGATAGGAAATGACTACTCAAAAGCAAGGGGCCTTCGGCGGCATAACATTAATGATTTCTGTCCCCAAGATACTCGCAGTGTGTTAAAAGTCGATCGATGAAGAAATTCGGCTACTATGAATTTTTCGCCGGTGGTGGCATGGCGAGATTGGGCCTTGGCGATCATTGGAATACCCTTCTCGCTAACGATTTCGATCCGCACAAGGCCGATGCATATGCCTCCAATTTTCGCCCAAGGGGAGAGTTGGTTGTCGCCGATGTAAACAACTTGTCCACAGCCGACCTGCCCAAAGGCGGACTCATGGCCTGGGCATCGTTTCCTTGTCAGGATTTGTCCCTTGCCGGGAACGGGAAAGGACTTCATGCCAGCCGAAGCGGATGCTATTGGCCTTTCTGGCGTATCATGAAGGACAAGGTGTCGCAAGGAGTGCCGGTTCCCATTCTGGCCATAGAAAATGTTGTCGGTCTGTTGCATGCAAACAAAGGCAGGGATTTTGCGCGACTACTTAGAAGTTTGCATGAGCTTGGCTACTCCTATGGAGCCATGGTGGTGGATGCCGTTCATTTCGTTCCCCAGTCCCGCCCAAGATTGTTCATCGTGGCGGCCAGGCCGGAAATCGTTACCTATTCAGGTATCGCCAGCGATGCTCCGATCAAGCCGTGGCATACCGAACGGCTGGTTGAAACAGTAGGCAGTCTTGACAAGGATCTCTTGGATAATTGGGTTTGGTGGGAAATGCCTAAGCCCAACCCAAGAAAAGTGCAATTAAACCACCTGATACTGAAAGAGCCCGGGACTGTTGAATGGCATGATAAAACCCAGACGGATAAACTTTTGTCTCTCATGTCGCCGCTGCACCGTAGGAAGGTCGAGGATGCAACCCGATATGGCAAGAGGGTCATTGGTACGATCTATAAGAGAACCCGCCCCGACGAAATGGGTCGTAAGTCCCAGCGGGCGGAAGTGAGGTTTGACGGTATTGCCGGATGCCTCAGGACTCCCGCTGGCGGTTCCAGTCGTCAAACCATCATCGTTGTGGAAGGTCGCAAAATCAGAACCCGACTTCTTGACCCAAGGGAAGCCGCAAGGCTTATGGGCGTCCCCGAATGGTATAAGCTTCCCAAGAATTATAACGATGCTTACCATCTCATGGGAGATGGTCTGGCAGTTCCCGCGGTCGCTTGGGTGGAGGAACACGTGCTTCGTCCACTGGCGAAAGCCGCCGTAGCCAAACCAATCAACGTATCTGAAGCGGTGGCCTGACTATGGCGAAGAAACGACCTGACGGCGACATCATTCCGTGCGCCATGTCCGAAAAAACCAGGGACATGATTGTAAGCTATGCCGAACAATTGAAGGTTTCTGCTCATACCATCGGCGATCATGGGCTTGGCGAAGAGGATTTTCGAGACTCGGGGATTTTTAGGGCGGCGGTCGAGAGGATTCGAGGCCAGCAGGCTGCGACTATGGATGAGAAGCGGTCTTTTGTCGAAGCCGTGTTGAATCAACTCAAGAGGGCCGAAAAAATTGAGGATTGGGCATTCGAAGGCTCCGGAGACCGGCACGACTATCGAGTTACGATGCCCGGAGGGTGGATCAGCATCATCGAAACCAAAGGCTGCCTGGACGGGAACAACACCAACATCTTTGAAAGACCGGAAAACGCAGATGAATTTGTCATCTGGTCTCTCTGTCAAAATCCAGGAGCCGATCCGAGGCACAATGCCTGGTCGGGAATTCACACCCGTCTTGGTACGGAAATTGTAGCCCGAAGACAGCAGGTGGATGGCTTGGTAATCTGGGACATGCTGTGTGGAACAATTGGACGGCCTTGCCCGAAGATGTCGGTTCCGAAACGCAAGCTGTTGAGGCTTAGAGGAAGACCTACGCCGCCACCTTGCATCTATCTTTTTCCTCGAAGCATACCAGAGACGAGGAACAACCCCAATCCGCCATGCCACAAATTGAAGGATGTTCGCCTACTAAATGCACTCCATGAATTGTTCGGGGGGCGGGAGGACGAGGTTACATCCGTAAGCATTGAAGTGCGAACTGGCGAAAATACAGTTGATAGAAAAACCACCTTCATGCGTTCCGGCAAAGAGATCAAATCTTCCGAGTGGACGAGCATCCGACGAGCCAGGGGATGAGTTAATCACGAATGTGTTCTCTCGGCAGATGCGAAGTGAGATCATGTCCCATGTTAGGTCGACTGACTATGACTCTTGCTGCTTCTTCGGGAAATATGCGGGCTACAGCTCGGGGTTTGAGAGGCTGGTCCGTGATCTTCGGCTGTCCAATGAAGAGGGAAACCTTTTTGTTGAACCTAGGGTCGAATAGTTCAGTGCCAGGCAATGGGACGCGCCTTCTCCGTCCGAGCAGTGGAAATCCGGGAAACTGTGCTCGACGTATCTGAGCGATGCTCGGAATAGGCGATCGTATGCGGCTGCGTACTTCGATGGCTCAAATATCTACTTGGTTGTGCGCGGAACCAGAACCGAAGTCATATCGGGGCGTCGAAGCGATCAGGAACAATTCGGACACCGAATTTCTAAAGTATCCGCATGACTTCATCGTATTCAGTGACCGGTATGCCAAACACCTGACGCTCTCACTCCTCAACCAGCCTTCCGAGATTTCTCTCCAATGTCCTCCAGAACTTCGGGCTATGCGCAAGAGTTCCAGGCAGGGCCCGACTCAAATAAGGCCTGCTAATCCCCCCAGCCTTGGCGACCTCAGAGATGTTCAATCCAAAAAGTCGGATTATAGCCCGCGCCTTGTCTAGGTTCTGGTTGTCCATGTCCGTTGGGTTGGCATGGGGCTTGTAACGCCTAGTAACGGGGTCTGTGGAGGCGGAAGGGGCGTCCTGAATGGCGTTGGTTATTATCATGATGCCGTGATGCCTCATGTGTGCAAGAGGGTCAAGGGGACGTGGGGACTTTGAGGGGATCAGACATTCAACGGCGAATGTTGCGTCCAAACCAAATCATGCCAAATTTCAGAAATATACAAACCTTGAGATATCCATGGTTTTTGACTCGCATCGGTCAACCGCAAGGAATAGAAATGCACATATGAAGCGAGGCGATATTGAGAGGTTGGCGACGGATGTGTTGCGTGATCATGGCCTGCTCTCTTTCCCGGTTGATCCTTTAAAGGTATCTAACGCTTTGGGCGTTAAAGTCATGAACGCAGTATTTTCCGAAGAAGACAAGTCGGGTGCCATTGTTCGGCGGGGTGACCATTTCTCCATTTTTGTAAATGCAAATGACCCTCCGGCGAGGAAAAGGTTTACCATAGCACACGAAATCGGCCACAAGCTGTTACACATGAAAACCGGCCACTTGGAGTTCGTAGACAAAGCCGATAATTTCAGGTCCTCAGCAATAGATGATGTTGAAGGGTGGACGGAGGAAAGACGCAGAGAATGGGAAGCGAACGTCTTTGCCGCAGCCCTCCTGATGAATGAGGATCTCTTACGGGACCGATGGCAAACGGAAAAAAATCCCGCCATGCTGGCGTGGAAATTTCAAGTATCCCAGCAGGCGATGACCATAAGGCTTGCACAACTAGGTCTGCTGGGGTCCGGTATATGAGTGTTGCTTCCCAACAAGCTGAACCGTTGCCGTCGTATGTAAAAGAAGTCACAGGAGAGTTAATGGAGGGGTATTGGACTCCGCAGAACATCGAGGAGTGGAACGCCGTTCAGGAAACATCTGTATTTCTTAAAGCATGGGCGACGCAACAAGATGAAGAACGTAGTTTAAGAAGTATGCTGTGTGTGTGGGTCTTTATCCTAATCACCGCGCAAATTGTCGGGATATTTACCTTGGTAGTAATAAGTCCGGCGTTCGTTTCCCTGGACGAAGGCTTGGTAAAAATTCTCATCCCGTCAATTTTGGCCGAGGTTTTTGGGATGGGCTTTATAGTGGTAAAATATCTATTTAGGCCTAGTTCACTTGATCCGTGGGGTAGAAGGAAAGGGGAAGGCCGTGGAATTTGACTTTAAAACAGCCCTGAACGCTATTTCAAATGTGGTCCAAAACCGACCGCCTCCGTTGCGAGAGTTTGACCAAATTTACATGAAGGTCGGTGACCTACTTGTACAGGCAGAGTTTATCAGTCGCAAGTTCAACGGCTTGGATGTCATATTTATTGGCGACGGCGACTCGGTGGGGTTGAGCGTTACGCATTTGCATCAGGCCGGCTTATTCAGCATGGGACCAAAACATATTACCGTCCTTGATTTTGACGAGCGGATAGTCAACTCAATCAACAGTTTTGCGTGTACGATGGAGATGGAATTGCGTATCACTGCCGAACTGTACAATGTGGTTGACCCTCTTCCCTATCAGCATCGAAACAAACACGAGGCCTTCTATACTAACCCGCCTTGGGGTGCGAGTAACGACGGTGTAAGCGTCGCTGCCTTCGTCAATAGGGGTATCGAAGCTTTGGGGTCAAATGGAATAGGGTCGGTAGTTATTGCTGATGATGAGGATAAACCTTGGGCAGAACAAGTGCTCTATAATACCGAGAAGTTATTGATAGACAGAGGATTTGTCATATCGGAGATGATCCCTAATTTGCATGAATATCACTTAGATGATGAACCCGACCTGCGCTCCTGTTGTATACTGGCAAGGTGCATGGGTTCACATCCTGGTATTGTGGATTCCAAACCGCTTCCAATTGAGGACAGAAACAATTTTTATGGAAAGCACGATCCGCTTCGATACCGATATGTTCGCGAAATTCCAACCTTAAATCGAGGTCGGGCGCCAGATGGCACCTACAAACTTGAACCATTGGAGAATGTAGAATGACAATCTTAGAAGAATCGAATCCAGGGCTCCTATTCATGAAGGTCGGTCTTCATGCCGGAGAGTCGTTTGATGAAATATTGGCCCGTAAACATGGGGAGTATGAAAAGGCGGGTATGTCATTCTGGGGATACGGAGGAGGCACCTGCCACCCAACACGCCATGTTCAGCCGTTCGCGCGGCTTAAAATCGAGCAGAAGGAGGGCATTTACATAGTAATGCAACAGATAGATTCAAAACACGCCCCGCCTAGCGTCCTCGCTCGGGAATATTCTGATGATGGGGTAAACTGGCGACCCATTCCAGAAGGAATCGAGGTTCGCAGTTCTCGATATGCCGTTGTCATTGGAGAAATCAAGCCGATGGATCTGGAAATTGACTTGGCAAGCTATGAAGTTGCTTATGGGCCAAGTCAGGGTAAATCTGCTCCTGCCTATATCAGCGGACGTGTAGACAAAGCCTGTCTAACCAAAAGCGCCCATAATGCACCTCCAGAAATACACAAAATAAGTCACGGCGCTGAAATCCTCAGCCCATATGCAGTATTCGTTCGGTAAGGGTTGTGGATGAATCATGACAAAGTTGCCAAATGTCTTTTGTTGGTCAAAAATGGGCACCGAGTCGGGTCAGCCATTGGATGCAATATTGGAGCGAAAAGAGTTGGAGCGACAGGCTGGTGGAGGCGTCTTCTATTGGGGAATTGGTCAAAGCCTCGGCCAGCGTTTCTTGGAATTTGTACGGGAGGTGCGGCGTCCGGTAGCGGTATTTTCGCCGATGATTTCTTCGTCCCAGAAGGATGATGCAAATATTGCTTCAGTAGTCCGATGGAGGCGATGGGTTGATGAAAGCGGACGTGAACATGATTTACCTCCACATGTTCTCGTTACAAGTAAGATGAGGACAAAGCGAGGGTTGAAGTGTCATCATTATGCACTCGTTTGTAAATCTGCATCACCTCTTGTGGCGGGGAAGTGGCCCGATATTAAGTCGGGTCGCTTAACAAACTATAGACGAGGAACTCGAATTGGCGGATCGCAGGTTACAAGCGTAGTGGAGGTCGGAGAGTTGAATGAAACGCGCAAGACAGGTTCCGAATACAAAGTTGTCTTTGTCGCTGAATTGACCTATCCATACATTGTTAAGCTGACCCATCCTTCTCCGTTCAACAGTTCAAAAGTCGTGGATTTGAACGAGATTGGTCGGGCTGCGGGCTGGAATAGCATGCAATGGTTATCCTTCGTATCCTGTGAAGATGACGGCTGCGAGGCTGTTGTCACCTATTAAACTGGTATGCTTCGGATCAATACAGGCGCAGTAAATCATCCCAGATTGTTTCCATCCTTGCCATCTGGATTAGAGGCTGGTGTCTTGATTCCGTTTACCACACGAATGTGATAATTCGAGTAACAGCCATCTTCGATTTTTTTGACGAACTCAGTTCTGGCCATATTTCGACCCGTCTTGGTGTCTTCGAATCGTTGATTTCTGCCTGATGTCGTTTCGTCTGTAACTTTAACTCGTCCGGTCATATTTATCCCCCATGTTAAAAACCGGAGGCTGGCCATTCTTTTGGTTGGCCAGCCCCACGGCATGCCGTTAGGCATATTTGATTAACTTCCAGGTCACTGCCTGCCCATTATAGGGAGGCATGCGGTTTCCTTTGGCAATGGGTGCCGTTGTGGACGGATAACCCACGACCTGCCAGACGCCGCTCTCTGGACAAATCTCGCCTGTGCGGGCGGTTGTTCCGATTGCTACAGTCATAATTTACCTTCATCGTTTGTATATTGTTGACTGGCTCCACACGAAGCCCTCAAGTAAGATCTCGACGAAAGGACCCATTCGGCCCCAAAATATCTTTCTAAAAATAATATGTTCTCCGGATGTCTGATTATCGAGAAACCATATGGACATGCATCAAGGCCTTGAGGACAACGTATCTGAGGATGTTGTAAAGTTGTGGCTTGTTGGCGACGATGAAGATGCCAAACGAGCCATTCAATGGATTCACGACAACTACAGCAAAAGAGTCGTTGGTTATTTGAACAGCAAGGTGGGTCATGCGATCTCTATAGAAGAGAAGCGGAGCGCTCTTCATGACGCTTATGGGACTATCTGGCATTTGGCTCGAACCAAGGAGCTGGATATTGATAAACCCTTGCTCCCGTTCCTATTTTCAGTGGCCTATAGGCGGCTGATTGACAACTTTCGGGCCAGATCAAGGAAGAAACGGGTATTGACCGATGACATGTACCGCGAAGAACTGGAAAGGTTCGTCGGCGGGACGAAAATCGGCACCGAGTACAGAATACTCGAAAACAGAGACATGGCGAAAGGGGTAGTCGCAGATTTCCTCGAATGGCTTAAATCGAATTCCCTTAAGGGCAGGCAGATGGAAGTTGCTCTTTGTCTGGCTAGTGGATTCCCGGAAATTTTAAGCTCGAAAGAGGTGTTCGACATCTTGTGCCAAAAGTCGAACAAGCCACCGACCCATGATGCCATTAAAAGGGCAAGAGAGGTCGTCTTGGGTAAGTTTAGAGAATTAGTTGTGAAAAAATATGGGGATTTACGGATATGACAACTGATCGTGAGGACATGGCCGTCATAGCACTAATTGCCAAGGCTCTGTTGCCGGAGTT
>ERZ761607.3990-NODE-3990-length-13540-cov-5.173823_pt1 | contig 13540 bp, 9 predicted proteins | sample MGYA00511164_ERZ761607 | MGnify/ENA primary metagenome ERZ761607 (study PRJEB28899, sample SAMN02445080) | bioreactor sludge metagenome | biome: EBPR sludge | place: Australia: Brisbane, Thorneside Wastewater Treatment Plant | collected 2011-06-22 ...
TGTTAAATTCATCGGACTAGGCCCTTCTGCCGCCCTCCACAAGATCGTCGTCACCGATATCGGATGGCTTTGATCCATCTTCCTTTTTGCTGAACTTGCTCGAAAACGCTGCAGAGAAAGGCCGGGTAATTGCATCCCGCATCTTTCCCAGCCCTTCGCCGATCGAGCGGAAGAACTTCGTCTCGCCGGCATCGTCAAAGAGCGAGTAGAACACCGGCACCGCGAGGAGCGTCAGCAACAGGCAGAGCGACTGGCCGCCGAGCACGAGAATGCCGATCGAGCGGTTCGTCGCCGCTCCGGCTCCGGTTCCGAGCGTCAGCGGGATCATTCCGGCAACGAGTGCCAGCGTCGTCATCAGGATCGGCCGCAGCCGGTCGCGGTTGGCCTGAATGATCGCATCGTAGCGGTTCATTCCCTTTGCCCGAAGCGAGTTCGTATGGTCGATCTGCAAGATCGCGTTCTTTTTCACAATGCCGAATAGCAGCAAGATGCCGAGTGCGGAAAAGATGTTCAGCGTTTGCCCTGCAAGCGCCGTCGAAAGCAATGCGAAAGGCACGGCCAACGGCAGCGTGAGCAGGATCGTGATCGGGTGAATGAACGACTCGAACTGTGCCGCTAGCACCAGATACATAAAGACGAACGACAGCAGGAACGCGAGCATGAACGATTCATACGCCTTCTGCAGTTCCTTCGATTGCCCGGTGACACCCGTGACGTACTCGGCCGGCAAGTTCAGTTCCTTCACATACTGCTCGAGCTTTGCGAGTGCGTCAGATTCCGAGGCATTCGGCGGAAGGCTCGCTCCGACCGTTACCTGCCGCAAGCGGTTAAGCCGGCTGATGGTCGATGGGGCCAGACCTTCCTCTAGCTTGACGACGCGGTCAAGCCCGACGGTGCCGCCGGTTGTAGAAGCAACTGTAAAAAGATTGAAGTTGCTTCGATCACGCCGGAACCGCTCATCGGCCCGGACCACGACGTCGTATTGATTCGAACCTTCGCTGTAGGATGAAACGATCTGCCCCGCGGCCATGATGTTCAACGCCTGGGCCACATCGCCTGCCCGTACGCCAAGGTCGGCCGCCTTCGTTCGGTCGATCGCAACGCGGATCTCCGGCGTCCCGACCTCGACCGAGGAATCCGGATCGCGGAACGCCGGATCGGCCTTCATTTTCTCGACCAGGATGTTGGCGTACTCATTCAGCCGGGTCATATCCGGGCCCGCGATGAAATAACCGACGCCGCTGCCTCCGCGGCCAAGCCCAATGCTGCCCGCGATCGAGGACGAAGCCGAAACGCTGACCTGATAATCCTTGTTCGAGTATTTTCTAGCGATCGCTCGCGTCCGGTTGATCATCTCCGCCTGCGACAGCTCGCGCTCTTTTACGGGAGCCAGCGACACATTGATGAATCCAACATTCGGCCCACGCCCACGGCCGAAACCGGCAAGAACGAGCGTTGACTTAACGCCCGGCAGCTCGGCGCGGACGTCTCTTGCGATCCTGTCCAGAATACTCTGGGTTGCTGAAAGCGATGTTCCCTGCGGCCCTCGAAGGTTTATCTGATACAGCGACTCATCCTCATCCGGAAGGAATGCCATACCGACATAGTTGTAAAGCGGCACTATCGATGCGACCGTCAGAACGCAGATCAGGACAACAGCCCACCGATGCCGCATCGAGAGCTTGAGCATGAAGGTGTATGCTCCGTCGATCTTTTGCCAGAACTTGCCCGACTTTGAATCACTGCCATGCGAATGCCCGCCGCTCTTTTCGCCGCTTTCGCCGCCCTCGCCAGGCTCCGGCCGCTTGATCCAGCGAGCCGCCAGCATCGGCGTAAGCGTAAAGGAAACGATAAGCGAGATCGCGATCGCCGCCGCCGACGTCAACCCGAATGAGGACATGAACCGGCCGACGATGCCGGTCATGAAGCCGACCGGAATGAAAACGGCGAGAAGCGAAAGCGTCGTCGCGAGAACGGCAAGGCCGATGTCCTTCGTTCCTTCGATCGCCGCCTGGAACGGCGTCATCCCCTTTTCTTCGACAAAGCGGTAGATGTTCTCAAGAACGATGATCGCGTCGTCAATCACGATGCCGACCATCAGCGTCAGGGCAAGCATCGTCATCTGGTTGAGCGAATAACCAAATGCCGCGATCGCAGCGAACGCGCCAATGATCGAGACCGGAATGGCAAGGGCCGCAATGAATGTCGAGCGGAAGTTCCAAAGGAAAAAGAAGACGATGATCGCCGCAAACAGGCCGCCGAGCACAAGGTGCTCTTCGATAGCATGGAGCGAATTCTCAATGAACTCCGATTGGTCGCGAATGATCACGACGTTCATGTCCTCGGGAAGGTTCGGGATGATCTGGGCCATCCTGTCCTTCACGTTCTTGATCACGGCGATCGTGTTCGCACCCGCCTGTTTCCTAACGCCGACGGAGACGGACTGAACTCCGTCCAGCGAAGCAGATGTTGTCGGTTCGGCACCGCTTTCTTCGGCTCGGCCAATGTCTGAGACCTTGATCGGAAAGCCGTTTCGGGTCGTAATGACGATGTTATTGAACTGTTCGATCTCGGTCAGCTTGCTGAGCGTACGAACGCCGAGCGTCCGCGGCCCTTCGACGAGGTCGCCGCCGGGAAGTTCCTGGTTCTGGGCTCGAACGGCGTTGACAACCTCGGTTACCGAGATGTTGTAAGCACGAAGCCGCTCAGGGTTGATGCTGATGCGCACCTGCCGCCGGCGTTGGCCGTACATAAAGACCTCGCCGACGCCGTCTGCGGATTCGAGCCGTTTCTGGATGAGCTCTTCGACCTGCGTCGAAAGTGCGATCACGTCGCGCGGAGCCGAGATGACGTATTGGATAACGGGCTGCGAATCGGGGTCAGACTTCTGAACTTCCGGCGGCTCGGCCGTATCCGGCAGTCTGTCCACAATGCCGCTGATCTTCTGTTGAACCTCCTGAAACGCAACGTCGGTGTTCTTGTCGAGGTTGAATGTCAGTGTGACGTTCGAGCGGCCGCGGGATGAGCTTGACCGCATCTCTTCAACGCCGGGAACGGTGTTCAAAGCGGCTTCGACGATGTCCGTTACCTCGGACTCGATCTCCTCGGGAGCCGCCCCGGGATTGCTTGTCGAAACTGAGATGGTCGGGAGGTCGATCTTAGGGAAACGGTCAACTCCAAGCGTAAAGAAGCTGAAGCCGCCGACCACGGTGATGAACAGTACGATAACGGTCGCGAATACCGGACGATGTACACAGATCTCAGCTAACCATTGCATAGTAAGAAATCCCCTTGTCGTTAAACCGCCACTCTTGCGCCCTCATAGAGCTGATCAAGGTTGCTCGTCGCAACCGTCTCGTCGGCCTCAACGCCGATCAGGATCTGAACGCTGTCGCCTTCTTCCGGGCCGGGCTGGACCGTCCGCAGCCGGGCGAGGCCGTCCTGGATCACGAACACGCGATACGAGCCCGTCGGCACGTGGTTGTAAAGCGCCGACTTCGGTATGAAAACGCCCACCGAGCCGCCTTCTTTATTGATGCGAGCGGTCGCGAACATTCCCTGCCGAAGCGCATTGTCGCCGTTCTCTACCGATGCCTCGACGATCGCCGAACGCGATGCGGCATCGACCGCCGGATTTATCGCCGTAACAACCCCCGAGAACCGCCGGTCGCGATAGGCCTCGACCTCGATCGAAACGCCGCGCCCCATGCTCACGAACGGAACGTCAGCCTCGGCGACCTGGATCTCGATCTTCATCGGATTGGTCCGAAGCAGCGTGGCCACCACGGTCGCCGTCGAAACGAATTCGCCGACCGCGACTTGCCGTTCGCTTACAAAACCCGAGAACGGCGCCCGGATGACCGTGTCCGTCAGGGCCTGCTCCGCTATCTGGACCTGAGCACGGGCTGATTCGACAGCCGCCTCGGCACTGCGGATCTGCTCGTTGTTCTGGCGGGCGGCGTTGATCTGAGCATTGAGCTGCTCTTGCGCACTGTTGACCCTCGCCCGTGCCGTATCGCGTGCCAGCCGAAACTGCTCGTAGGTCACCATCGCGACGTCACCGGTTTCGACAAGTTCGCGATACCGCTTCTCATTCGCCTCGGCCTGCCTGAACTCAGCCACAATCTGCTCGTAGTTGGCATTGGCCGCACGAACCTCCGGGATCGACGACGCGTTGAAATTGCCTCTCGGCCCGAGCCCAAGCCTCGCCTCTGCCTGCCGCACCGCCGCGACCGCCTGCTTGACGCTTGCCTGCGCCGATGCGAGCTGAAGCCGTGCGTCGCGGTCATCGATGCGGGCGATAACAGCTCCCTGCGAGACGAACTGGCCGACGTTCACAGCGATGTCTGCGACCTTGCCGGCCACCTTCGGAGCAATGTTTGAACGCTCATCCGCGACAAGCGAACCGGTCGCCTGGATGAAAGCCGGAACCGGACGCGACTCGGACCTTCCGGTCGTGACCGCGATCGCCGCGTTCTCCGGCGAGGTCGCAGTTCCGGTTTCCTGTGTTGCTGCCGATTGGGAAGATGAACATGATGCCCCAGCAAGGACAGCAAGCGAAAGTGAAAGTAACGTCAATGAACGTAATGATGGCCGGAGGCTTTTTCGCATAGAGTTTTGGAAAAAGTAAATTGTATTATACGGATTCGCCCGAAATAAGATTGTATATGTAAATTTTTGTAAAAGTATGACTTACGCTAATCTCCTGCGGAGACAAGGCATAAGCCTTGGGGTTGCGCCTAAGCCAAAAAAAAGGGCACAATTAAGGGTATCGTAAGACACTAAATTTAGGATTCATCCGGGGAAGAAGATGATGATCGAAGAGATCTCTGCTACCGACTTGAAAGCTCGGCTTGATGCCGGCGATAACATTCAACTGATTGACGTCCGCCAGCCCGAAGAATATTCCTTCGCCAAGATCGAAGGTGCAAAGCTGATCCCGCTTGGCGAGATACTTCGCCGGATGGCCGAACTCGACACTGAAAAAGAGGTCGTCATCCACTGCAAGATGGGCGGAAGAAGCGCAAGGGCGATCGAAGCCCTTCAGCAAAGCGGCTACACGGGTTCGCTAAAGAATTTGAAGGGCGGGATAACTGCCTGGTCGAACGAGGTGGACCCGAAGGTCCCGAAATATTGATCGTGCTTCAGATGTCGATCGCGGGATTGATGTCCTCGATCGCCATTCCCGCCTTTGCGTCGGTGCGGCACGACATCGCCGTTCTCGATCGGCCGTTCTCGACCACGCGAACCGTGCAGTTCTGGCAGGTGCCGTTCCAACACAGCTCGGCTTCCGAGATACGCTGCAGTTCAAGGAACTGAAGGCACCTCAAAATGGTGTTGTTCTCCGGAACGTTATAGGCCTTTCCGCGGATCGTTATCTCGATCAGCCGTTCGAAAGGCCGAAAAATGTCCGGATCTTCCGCGTTGTCCCGGCCTTTCGCTGCTACGACCCCGTCTTGTTTTGAGGAACTCATCTACTTCGGTAAACTATTCCACAACAGGGGGAACGAAATCAAAATGTCACTTGTAATGTACGTCAAGCCGGGTTGCCCTTACTGTGACCAGGCACGCACGCATTTCAATTCTGAAGGCATCGCTTTCGTCGAATACGATGCCCAGAACGATCTTGAGCGGCAACGTGAGATGCTCGACTTCTCCGGCGGCGACCTGACCGTCCCATGCATCGTGAAGGATGGAGAATATATCGGTTCGGGGTGGGGCGATCCGCCCCGCGGCTGAACGATCGTACCCCGTTGACCTGCGGTTCGTAGGTCGCAATCGTTGAATTAGCAATTTCCGATTTTGGAAATTTCGTCTTTGGGCATAGAGTAGTCTCTTACTGATCTAGGATCGCGGCGGCAATTTCTCCGGCATCTTTTTTGGCCGCAGGGCGATCCAAAATCAACTATGATCGGTTCTGAGATCAATCAATACAAGATCCTCGAAAAAATCGGGTCGGGCGGCCAGGGCACGGTGTATAAGGCTCTCGACTCCAAGCTCAATCGCCAGGCCGTCATCAAGGTTCTTCCGCCGGAACTTACCAACAAGACCGCAAATTTCAAGCGCTTCGAACGCGAGGCCCAGCTCTGCTCCCAGCTCGATCACCCGAACATCTGTACGATTTACGATTTTCAGGACGCCAATGGCATCTTCTACATCGCGATGCAGTATGTGGAAGGCAAGAATGTTCGCCAACTCGTGAATGGCCGGCCGCTTGATCTCTCAAGTGCTCTTTCGATCGCGATCCAGGTGACCGACGCGCTTGCATACGCTCATTCGAAGAACATAATCCACCGCGACGTAAAGGCCGGCAATGTGATGGTCACGAGCAGCGGGCAGGTAAAGATCCTCGACTTCGGGCTCGCCAAGCTTCTCGAAGATGAATATGCCGATGAGGCACGCGGCCACGACCGGACCGAGATAACCGAACTTGGCATCCCGTACGGAACGGCGACCTATGCCGCCCCGGAACAAGCTCGCGGCGAGCGGGCCGATGAGCGATCGGACATTTTCTCGACCGGCGTGCTCATCTACGAGATGCTGACCGGCATCTGGGCATTTCAGGGCAAGACCGTCATCGACGTTCGCCATCAGGTCCTTTACGGGACGCCGAAGGCGATCGCCGAACTTCGCCGCGACCCGATACCGCCGGCCCTTCAGGCCATCGTCGATAAGGCTTTGCAGAAAGAGCCGAAGAACCGCTACCAGAAGATCTCGCAGATGCGCGACGACCTCCGGCAGGTCTATCAGCAGGTGGCCGGTGCCGGCTTGATCCCCGGCGAAACATTTGCACCGAAGCACCTCGATAGCGGTGTCTTCCGCCGTGCACTGAGCTGGATCACCGGAAAGACCGGCGGCGAGGGCAATACCGGTTCGTTCGGCTCGTTCTCGAATCCGCCGTCGCTGATCCCGGAGTCGTCCTTGACGGCGACCTCGACCGGGACCGAGAAGAAAAGTGTCGCCATACTTCCCTTCCGCAACTTGAACAACGATGCGAACTCAAGCTTCTTCGAATTTGCTCTGGCCGATGCCGTCATCACCGAGCTCGCGCAGCTTCGTTCGCTGATCGTCCGCCCGAGTTCCGTCGTCGCAAAATATCAGGGCAAAGAGATCGACCCACGCGAGGCCGGAAAGGAATTGCGAGCTAACGCCGTTCTCTCCGCCGGATTCCTTCGGGCCGGCGATCGCCTTCGCGTAACGGCCCAGTTGATCGACGTTTTGTCGGGCGACATCCTTTGGAGCGACCGGATCGATGCCGATGCGAGCGACGTCTTGAATCTCCAGGACGAAATTGCACAAAAGATCCTCGAAGGGCTGCGAATGGAGCTTTCCGAGAATGAACAGGAAAAGCTCGGCCGCCGGATGACCGACAACCACGAGGCATGGGAAGAATATCTTCGCGGCCGTGACCACTTCGGGCGTTTCATATTCCGGACGCTTTCCGCCGAAGACTGCGACGCCGCGATCCAGAATTTCAAACGCGCCGTCGAGCTCGACCCGCATTTTGCTCTTGCCTACAGCGGTCTCGGGGCGTGCTACGCAAATCGCGTCTTCAAGGGCCTCGGCGAAACGGAAGATTACACGCTTGCCGAATCGGCGTTCAGCAAGGCATTTTCTTATGACCCGAATGTCGTTGAGGCACGGGTACTGATGGTCATGATCTACATGGCCCGCGGCGAAAAGAAAAAGGCCCGTGCCGAGGTCGAACTCCTTGCAAAGCAGTTCCCAAATGAAGCTCCGCTCTTTTTCGTCAAGGGCGTTGTCCACCGGCTCGACGGTGAATATGAGGCGTCGCTAAAGGCTTTCGAACGGCTCTCTCGCCTCGACCCCGCGGCACGTGCCGTTTCGGCCTATAACCGAGCGAGGATCTTTGTTTACACGCGCGAGTACGACAAAGCCATCGCCGAACTCGAGATCGGCGAACGTGCCGAGCCAAACCACCCGATGCTCAAGCTCTTCCGGGCCTCGACTTACTATTACCGGGGCGACGCAGCGGAGGCCATCAAGCTAATGGAGGAAGTGCTTGCCGCACATCCGCGAATGGACGGTGTTCGGCCGCTCTATGCTCTTTTCCTTGCTGGCTCCGGCCGTAGCGAAGACGCCCGGGCACAATTAACAGAGGATGCCCTGAAGCTCGCGAAAGCCGACCACGATACCGCTTACTGGGCCGCGTCCGCTTATGCCGTTCTCGGCGAAAAGGACCTCGCCTTCAAGTGGCTCAATAAAGCGATCAAGCTCGGAAATGAGAATAAACCTCACTTCGAGCTTGATAGAAATCTTGATTCTCTTCGCGACGACCCGCGTTTCGCCGAGGCAATGGCCAAGATCGGCACCTAGGCCGCGACCCGCTGATCCCGAAGTTCTATTTCATACCGCACGCGTTGCTTTAAGGCTTTTTCGAACTGCCGTGCTTCGTTAACGCCGTCAAAGGCGAGCTCTTGTAGATTTGATTCGATCCGCTTTCGATAATCCGAAACAAGTGAGTCCGAGACACCGAGCATCTCCGCGACCTCAAGCTGCGTCCCGCCGTCCGAGATCAAGTAGCAATGCCAGAGCACGCGAAGCATTCGGTCAAACTGCTTTTCCTTGCCGCGGACCGAGCCGCTAAGTTCCTCGATGAATTCGTCAACACGGCCGGCCGCATTCGATTCGGCCTCGCTGCGGATGAATCCGTCCTCCGGGGTCTCGCGGGTATCGGCGATCTCCATCGGCATCCGCTCCGGATCGTCGCTGTCTCCCGAACCGCCGACCGGCACAAGGTGTATGTCCATTATCGGCAGCCGCGACATCACGAACGAACGCAGCGAACGCATATCGACCGGAGAATCGATCGCCTTGAAAACTCGGAGAATGAGTTTTTCTAGTTCGACGTTGCTGATCACGATCTGCGCGTCGCCCGTGCAGCCTACCATCCGCGTGTCGCGGGCAAAGAAAGCGACCGTCTTTACGCGTGAGTCCATTTCCTGGACATCACGCCTCGTCTTTTGATCAGGCCAATTTGCAAGTCCATAGAGCCTGTCCGCCAATCGGCGATGGGCCTCGGGGTTTCCGAGATTGTCGAACCGTCGGAACCGCCCGCTCTGCTGAACGATCGTCGAAATGCGTCGAGCCAGCCGGTATGATTCCGGATACCGCTTTCTGAGTTCAGACGTGAGCATATTGCTCAGCTCGATCTGGCTGATCTCGGCCTCGATCTGCTGATCGGTCATCCCCGTTTCGATGTAGTGCTGAAAGCGGTCTTTGCTAAGCAGGGTGACGAACAGTTCCTGCGTCAGGTCGGTGTAGGCATTGTATCGACCTTCCTCCACCAGAAATCCCGCCCTCTTCGAAGCCCGCACAAGCGGGTGCGACGAGACGATCCGGTGAAGCTCTATCCAGATCTGATTTACGTCCGACGCTTCAAGGTTCTCATTCCACTTGCCGATCTTGATCGGACGGCCGGAAAGCGAGCGGACTTGGGAGTCTTGTGATGAGGGTGTTGTCATAGCAAAGTTTGAGGATGCAATGAAACCGCAAAGGATTTTGCCTAACTTCTGGGGTCAGGAATTCGGTCGAATCGATGTGGCCTTAAATTCCGTGTGGTCGTCACTTATCTGCGGTCCCAACTGCCTGATTTGGTCGAAAGGAGGGCTTGCCGGCAAAAGAGCAGTTTGCCGACAGAATTAATACTACCAGTATTTCAGGTTTTGAGCAACATCTTTTTTGATTGCAAAACGATGTTCAATCATTGCTCCACTGTAAGGAACGTTAAGGAACGAATTTGATTCTGGAAGGTGCTGATAATTAACGATTTACTCAATATGAACGATTGAACTGTGCAAATTGAACGCTCCTGCCCAGGTCTTGCAGGACTCGTTGAAATACTCGAATGTCCGATTTTCGTAAACAGGGCGATTGCCCTACCTCACAGGAGCTCTTGGCGTTTCAGACGGGCGATATGTCCGTTGCTGATGGCCATCACATCCGTGTGCATATTCGGTCCTGCGATTTTTGCGCGGCCGAGGCCGAATTCTACGAGCACTACCCCATCAATGATGAAGCGCACGAGGTCGTCAGCAGCCCAGCGATCCCGGAGCCGCTATTCGAGCTTGCCGAAGCAATTCTGAGCAAAAAAGAACCGAGCCGAACTCTTGATCGCTTGATCAAGGAGATCGACTCGGTCTCAAGATAATCCCGATTGATCGGTGGTCTTTCCTATTTATCCTCCGCAGATCTCATCTATCGCATCGCTGTATTTTTCGTCGATGACCGACCGCTTGATCTTGAGCGTCGGCGTCATTTCGCCCTTATCGATAGAAAATTCTCTCGGCAGCAGATAAACACGTTTTACCCTTTCATAATCCGAAAGCTCGCGGGTCAGATCGACCGCATCCCGCTGAACACGCTTGATAACGTGCGGATTCTCGCAAAGCTCGTCGCGGCTGCCTTCGACCGCGATGCCTTCATCGGCGAGAGTTTCTTTCAAAGCATCCCAGTCCGGAACGACCAACGCGCCGACCTGCTTGCGGCCTGAACCGACAACGACCGGCTGAGCTACGAGCGGGCTCTGCTTTAGCAGGCTTTCGACCTGCAGCGGGGCGACGTATTTGCCGTTCGAGAGCTTGAAGAGGTCCTTGATGCGGTCGGTGACGTAGAAGTGCCCGTCCTCGTCCACATAACCTACGTCGCCGGTGTGGTAATAGCCCTCGCTGTCGATGACCTTCGCCGTTTCCTCGGGCTTCTCGTAATAGCCCTGCATCACGCTTTTTCCGCGGATGAGGATCTCGCCGTTCGCCTCGTCGATCTTCATCTCGATGCCGTCGAAAGGCGTTCCGATCGAGCCGACCTTGTTATCCTCCGGCCGATTTGCGCAGGTGATGCAGGCCTCGGTCATTCCGTACCCCTGAAGGATTGGGATGCCCGCCGCCCAGAAGGCGTACGAAAGCTTTTTCGAGAGCGGAGCTCCGCCCGAAACGAAGAAACGCAGGTGCCCGCCGACGCCCGCGCGCCATTTTGAGAAGACAAGCCGCGAGGCAAGGGCGTGTTTTGCCGCCAGCACTGCTGAGACGGGCTCGTGCATGTCCTTCGCCCGCCAGTAGTCCTGCCCGACGTCGAGCGCCCAATCGAAAAGCTTCGTCTTCCAGCCGCCCGCGGCCTTACCCTTCTTGACTATCTTGTGATAGACCTGCTCGAAAAGCCGCGGCACCGCCGTCATTATCGTCGGCTTTACTTCCTGCAGATGCCCGGCGATCTGGTCAAACGCCGCGCAGTAGTGGATCGCGACGCCGTTCGAGCAAAGCACGTAAAACACCGATCTTTCAAAGATGTGCGAGAGCGGCAGAACGGCGAGCGAGCGGTCTGTGTTGCGGATCGGCAGGCCCTTCGAGATGGCCGCGACGTTCGACGTAAAATTTTCGTGCGTCAGCATCACGCCCTTCGGCTCGCCGGTCGTCCCCGAGGTGTAGATTATCGTCGCCAGGTCGTCGGCCTTGACCTGTGCAAGCAGCTCGTCAAAGTTGTCGATCTCGTCCTTGCGGCTGCCTTCGGCCTCGAGGTCCTTGAGCGACATCGCCCGGCTGTCCTCGGGCAGAAAATCGGCGTCAAAAAAGATCAGCTTCTCAAGCGTCTCGATGCTTTGGATGACCGATTCGGCGTGTTTCCAGAGCTTTTTGCCCGAGACGAAGAGCATCTTCGCACCCGAATTCTCGATGATGTAACGAATTTGATCGACGGCCTGCGTTGTGTAGATCGGGACGTTGACGCCGCGGAGCGAGAGTATCGCGAGGTCCGTGAACGACCACTCCGGCCGGTTCTCTGAGATGATGGCGATGCGGTCGCCGGCCTTCACGCCCAGCCGCGAAAGCCCGAGTGCGATCCGCCGGATGCGCTCGATGGCGTCGGTGCCCGAAACCCTGTGCCACACGTCGTCTATCTTAAAAGACAACGCGTCCGGTTTGTTGTTGCGGCGGAAAGATTCGATGCAGTAATGCGGCACGGTCTGCGGCAAAGCATCGAACCCGATAAGATTCTCAGCGATCATCGGTTTAGATCAGGACCGGGCATTCCCCCTGAAACACAAGGCAATTCCCCAAAAATTACGAAAACATTACATTCTCACAAAATCACCCGTTCAAGTCCAATAGTCGCGGTCGAGGGAGCGGTAATTGATCGCTTCGGAGAGGTGTTCGGGGCTGATGGAGTCGGCGGCGGCGAGGTCGGCGATGGTGCGGGCGACCTTGAGAATGCGGTCGTGGCCGCGGGCGGAGAGCCCCTGGCGGGTCATCGCCCGTTCGAGCAGCGTTTCGCCCTGGGCATCGAGGCCGCAGAACTTGCGGATCTGGCCGGGCGACATCGCGGAATTGGAGAAGACGCCCTCGCCGCGAAAGCGTTCGAGCTGGCGGCGGCGTGCTTCGATGACGCGTTCGCGAATGGTGGCGGATGGCTCGGCAGAGCCGTTCGAGCGGCCGCGGAGCTCGGTAAATTTCACGGCCGGCACGTCCACGTGGATATCGATGCGGTCCATCAGCGGGCCGGAGATCTTGCCGACGTAGCGCTGTATCTGCATCGGCGAGCACTTGCACTCGCGGCCCGAGCCGAAGTAGCCGCACGGGCACGGGTTCATCGAGGCGACGAGCGTGAAATTTGCCGGAAAGGTCAGCGACGAAGCGGCCCGCGAGATGGTGACCTGTTTGTCCTCCATCGGCTGCCGCAGCACCTCGAGCACCGAGCGGTCAAATTCGGGGAGTTCGTCGAGAAAAAGCACGCCGAGATGTGCCAGCGAAACCTCGCCTGGCTTTGGCATCGAGCCGCCGCCGATCAGCCCCGCTTGCGAGACGGTGTGATGCGGCGACTTGAACGGCCGCTCGGTGACGAGCCCGCTCCGGCCCGTGAGCCCGGCGACGGAATGGATCTTCGTGATCTCAAGCGCCTCTTCAAATTCGAGCGGCGGCAGGATGGTCGGGAGCCGTTTGGCGAGCATCGTTTTGCCCGAGCCCGGCGGGCCGATGAAGAGTATGTTATGGCCGCCGGCCGAGGCCACCTCGAGCGCCCGCTTGGCCGTCTGCTGGCCGCGGACCTCGGCAAAATCGGCGCGGTAGGCGTTCACATCTCCGCGAAGCTCTTCCTCGCTGAGCACCATCGGCGGGATTCGGGTCGGCTGGCCGGCAAGGAGCTCCGCCGCCAGCGATGCCGCCTCTTTCAGGCTCCGCACCGGAAAGACATTCACCCCGCGGACGACCGCCGCCTCCTTGGCGTTCTCTTCCGGGACGATCAGGTTGGCAAAGCCCTGATCGCGTGCCGTCAAGGCGATCGAGAGCGCACCGCGGACCGGCCGCACACGCCCATCGAGCGAAAGCTCGCCGACGCTCAGCGTATCCGTGAGGCTCTCGCCGCCGCCGAGGTCGGCATTTGCCCCGAGCACGCCGAGCGCGATCGGCAGGTCAAAGCTCGCACCTTCCTTGCGGACGTCCGCCGGAGCGAGGTTCACCGTTGTCTTCAGAAACGGGAAAAAGAAACCGCTGTTGTTGACCGCCGCCCGTATCCGCTCGCGAGATTCGCGCAC
>ERZ761607.3992-NODE-3992-length-13532-cov-6.371744_pt1 | contig 13532 bp, 6 predicted proteins | sample MGYA00511164_ERZ761607 | MGnify/ENA primary metagenome ERZ761607 (study PRJEB28899, sample SAMN02445080) | bioreactor sludge metagenome | biome: EBPR sludge | place: Australia: Brisbane, Thorneside Wastewater Treatment Plant | collected 2011-06-22 ...
AATATCTTCCTGTCACTACCTGTAGCAATCACTAATTTTTTTGCTTTCAAATTAAAAACTTTTCCTTCATCTCTAACTTCGATTTGGAAACCATGTTTATTTCTTTCTATATTAAGTAAATTAATGCCAGTTTTTACTTTTATCCCAGCCTTTCGAGCAGATTCACGCAAACAATCCGCAATCGTATTTGAATCATCCGTCACTGGGAAAATTCTGTTATCTGATTCTGTTTTCAACTTCACACCACGCGACTCAAACCATTCCACCGTATCTTTTGGTTGAAACTTTGTGAACGCACCACGCAATTCATTCCCGCCACGCGGATAAAATGTGATTAATTTCGCAGGCTCATAGCAAGCATGAGTAACATTACATCGCCCGCCGCCAGAAATGATAACTTTTCCCAGCGTTTGGCTTGCTTTTTCAATAATCAATATTTTCAATTTCGGATTTAATTCCGCACACCGAATCGCGGCAAAGAATCCAGCCGGTCCACCGCCCGCAATGATGGCATCCCATAAAGTTGGATTAAAGTTTGACATAGCTTGTGATGATACTGCATCTTGTTAAGATTTTTAACAGTGGGGAAAACTTGTATTTGAAATTAACATAGAAAAGGCTACAATCAGTTTGGTGGGGAATTGTAATGTTGCTTTTATTGAAAAAGGTTTATTGTATAGACCTGTAATGACACTATGAAGACTGCATCGAAAACTCAAACTAACAAATTAAGTGTCCTGAAAGAGTATGCAAGCGAGGAGCAATATCGCATTCTTTTTCAGAATGTTCCCTTTGGTATTGGGCTGGCAGATATCAATGGAAATCTAATTGAATTTAATGATGCCATGCTCAAACCAGGTGGATACACACGTGAAGATATTGAGGCGATAGGAAATGTAGCCGCGTTGTATTATGAATCAAGTCAACGAGAAGAGGCGTTAAAGATTTTTCGTCAACAAGGTTATTTGAGTCAATATCCTGTTCAATTTAGAAGAAAAGATGGTACGCCGTATGATGCTTTGCTTTCATTATCTTTTGTTGAAATCGGTGGGAAAACTTATGTTCAAGCCTTAACTGAAGATGTTACTGAAAAGAAACTTGCCGAAGAAGCCTTACATCAAGCAGAAGAAAAATATCGGGTGATGGTAGAGCAAAGCCCATTGGTGATGTATATGGACCAAATTGATGAACTCGCTACGAGTTTTTACATCAGCCCGCAAGTGGAAAAAATGTTGGGCTACACACCAACAGAAGTTTTAAGCGACCCAAAACTTTGGCATCGTTTGATTTTCCCCGAAGATCACAAACGCGCCATGGACGCTGTACATAAAACAGTTGAAACAGGGAAAGCAGTTGAAGAATATCGTATGACGCATCGCGATGGCAGAGTGATTTGGATTCGTGATACATCTGTTTTAATTTGCGATAAAGAAGGTAAGCCTCAGTTCGTACAAGGCTTTATGGAAGATGTAACCGAAAGAAAACTTGCTGAAGAACGTGTGAAGCTTAATGAAAGCCGTTTTCGAGCGATGATTGAAAACGGCTTGGATTTTATTTCTCTGTTAGATGCGCAAGGTAATTTGTTGTGGGAGAGTCCCTCTGCCTCTAATTTACTTGGGTATCATTATCAAGAATTTGTGGGAAGAAATATTTTTGAGTTAATGCACCCCGATGATATGGAGTGGACTAAAAATCAATTTACTGAAGTAGCGAAACAAGCAGGCAATCGTCAGTCTGGAATTTTTCGTTTGCACCATGCAGATGGTACTTGGCATTGGGTAGAAGCGATTGCTACAAACATGTTGGGGGAACCAAGCATCAATGCAATTGTGATTAATTATCACGATGTGACAGAAAGAAAATTACATGAGCTCGAGTTAGAAGCCGAGTCTATGCTGGCGCAGGCATTGAGCGAAACGCTTGAGTTACAACCTTTGTTAGAGCGTTTGCTTGAGGCGGCACGCCATGCTATACCATTAGCAGATAAAGGAAGTATTTTGCTGGTGGAGCCGAATGGAAAATTACGCATCCGCGCTTTAAGTGGATATTCCGATTCACGCTTGCAGGGATTTGTTTTTGCCAGCGACACAGGATACGCCGCCCAAGCCGCACATGAGCAGAAGCCTTTAATATTTACCCAAGTGCGCGAAAATGAAAAATTGCGTTATGAAGGTGAAATTGAAGACGCAAAAAATATTCATAGTGCTATCGCCGCCCCGTTGATGATTCAAGACCGCGTGATTGGCGTCATTGCTTTAGATTCTACAGAACACGATACATTTAATGAAACACATTTACGTTTGTTAGTGAAATTTGCAACATCAGTTGCGCTCGTCCTTGAACGCACAAGTTTATATGAAGAAGCCCAACGTCGTTTACAAGAGTTACAAGCCTTATATGAAAGTGGATTAACGTTAAGCAATTTGTTTGAACCGCGTGAAATCGGAAAAGCAATTGTAAAAATATTAAAGCAACACATGAATTGGAATTATGCTGTCGTGCGTATTCGCAAAGGCGACACAGATGCTTTAGAGGTTATCGGTTACGGGGGGATGAATCTGCCGGAGGTGGAAGAGCAAGCCGAAATCGAAAGAATGAATCGTTTAATCAATAAAGTAGGGCAGGGGCTTACGGGTTGGGTGACTCAACATGGGGTACCCGTTCATAGTGAAAATTTACCCGCCGATTCACGTTACATTGAAACGAATCAAGGTGTGCTTTCTGGTATTTATGTGCCTATCATCAGTGGCGAGAATATCTTGGGTGCAATTGGCGTGGAGAGCGAATCTGAAAATGCTTTTGATGAACATGCCAAAAGATTTTTATCTACACTTGCGGCGCAGGTGGCAAGTACTATAGAAACGGCGCGTTTGTTTAGTGATATGAAAAAACGCTTGAATGAGTTAAGTGTGCTTCATCAATCAAGCCAAAGTTTGTTAGTAACTGGTTTTGACCCTGATATGACGTATGCTAGCGTGCATGAAGCCGTAAAAAATGTCATGCCGTGTGATGCGTTTGTGATTGTGGTTGAGGATGATGCTGGTGGAGATTATCATGCCGTTTATCGTTATGATAAAGGCGAGCGTTATCCCAATGCGCGCATTCCACGTGGGCAGGGGTTGAGTGGTCAGGTCATTTCTGAAGGAAAAACTTTGTTAGTAGCAGATTATCACAACGATGAAAATGTACAAGCCATTCACTTTGGAAAAGTTGAACATGTCCGTTCTATTTTAGCAATTCCATTAATGCGTGGCGGAAAAACATTCGGCATGATTTCAACGCAATCGTATGGAGCCGACATGTTTAACGAAAGCCATCGCGTTGTGTTAGAAACAATCGCTGCACAATTTGCATCATCCATTGAAAATGCACGTTTATTTGAAGCGACAATTCAACAACTGAAACGATTAACTGTTTTGCGTGATATGGATAGAGTCATCGCTTCTAGTTTTGACCTACGCATTGTCTTCAACCTTTTACTGAATCATACGCTTGAACAGTTGAAAGTAGATGCGGCATGTATTTTGTTATTTAATCCGAACACATACAATCTTGAATACTTTGATGGACGAGGATTTCGTTCAAAGCAAATTACGAATACAAAATTACGCCTAGGTGAAAGTTTAGCGGGCAAAGCGGCGATGGAACGAAAGTTCGTCGCAATTTCAGATTTATCATCTCAGGATGAACCTACCTCCAAAGTATTAAGTGATGAAGATTTCAAATCTTATTATGCTTATCCATTAATCACCAAAGGTGAATTAAAAGGTGTGTTGGAATTATTCCATCGTTCCACTTTAAACGTCTCACAAGATTGGATTAACTTTTTCGAGACATTAGCAGGTCAAGCCGCCATTGCAATTGATAACGTTAATTTATTTGAAAATTTAGAGCGTTCCAATTTTGAATTAACACTTGCTTATGATAAAACCATTGAAGGTTGGTCTAAAGCCTTAGACTTACGTGATAGAGAGACTGAAGGTCATACACGCCGCGTTACAGATTTAACTTTGAAATTAGCCCAATACCTTGGGCTGACTCGTACCGAAATAATAAATTTACGGCGTGGTGCATTACTACATGATATTGGAAAAATCGGCATCCCAGACCACATCCTACTCAAGCCTGGCAAATTAACGGATGATGAATGGGTGATTATGCGTCAACACCCGCAATATGCGTATGATATGTTGGCTTCGGTTGAATACTTAAGACCTGCGCTTGAGATTCCATATTGTCATCACGAAAAATGGGATGGCACGGGCTATCCGCGTGGATTGAAAGGCGAAGAGATTCCTATCTCTGCACGCATCTTCGCTGTGGGGGATGTGTGGGATGCTTTAACGAGTCATCGCCCGTATCGTTTGGCATGGTCTAAAGAACAAGCATTGGAATTTATCAAATCGCAATCTGGGATTCATTTTGACCCGAAAATTGTAGAGGCGTTTTTGAAAGTGATTGAATAAAAATTTAAGCCACACCATCAAATGTGGGTTTTAGTGATGGATACAAATCTCGATATAACGAATAAGAATTTTCATACGCTTTTTGATTATCACTCGGCTTGACACTGCCTGTGATTTGAATCGTGGCATCACAAGCCTCTTCAACGCTTCGGAACGCGCCTATACTTGTTCCTGCAAGTAGAGCCGCTCCATACGCCGCGCCTTCTGTCGTATTGACTGTGACAACTTCTGCATTCAAAATATCTGCCAGAATTTGTCTCCAGATTGGGCTTCTGGCTCCACCACCAGTGACGCGCACTTGCGAAATATTTTTCAATCCAGATTCTTTCATCAATTCAAAACTATCTCTCAACCCAAACGATACACCTTCAAGCACGGCTTTGGTGAGATGTGGCAATGCGTGGCGTATGGTCAAGCCGACGAAGGCAGCGCGTGCTAAAGGGTCAGGATGAGGCGTTCTTTCTCCAGTTAAATATGGCAGGAAGAATAATCCATCACTGCCTGCGGGAATATTTTTTGTGGCTTCAATTAATTTTTCATATTCAGCAGTAGGTGCAAACGTATCGCGATGCCAACGCAAACTTCCTGCGGCAGAGAGCATCACGCCCATGAGATGCCACTTGTTTGGAACGGAATGACAAAATGCGTGAAGTCTTCCGTTGGGTTCAATGCTTGGCGAATCAGTCGTTGCAAACACAACACCTGATGTGCCAAGACTAATTGAAACAACACCTGCACGCACTGCACCCGTGCCAACCGCACTTGCGGCTTGGTCTCCACCGCCTGCGAAGACAGGAATGCCTGCGGGCAAACCAATTTCTTTTGCAACTTCTGGAGTCAATTCACCAGTGGCTTGAGTGCCTTCATACGTTTTGGGTACATATTCGGCGGGAATTTTGAACGTAGATAAAACTTCAGCCGACCAATCTCTTTTTGCAAGGTCAAACAAAATTGTACCTGCACCATCGGCTTTATCCATTGCAAAACTATTTGTTAATTTATAACGAACATAATCTTTTGGCAAAAGGATATGACGCGCCTTCTTCCAAATTTCAGGTTCGTTTTTTTGCACCCATAAAATTTTTGGAGCCGTAAAACCTGTTAATGCATCATTACCCGTGATTTGAATTAATTTTTCTTTGCCGAGTTTTTGGCGCATATCATCACATTCGGCGGCAGTGCGTTGATCATTCCATAAAATAGATGGGCGTAACACTTCGCCATGTTCATCTAACAACACCAAGCCATGCATCTGACCTGTTAAACCAATTCCTTTAACAGTGTTTGCATCTATGTTTGTTTTTTGTAAAACATCTTTAATGCTTTGTTTGGTCGCACCCCACCACAACAGCGGACTTTGCTCACTCCAAAGTGGGTGAGGAGTTTCATAACCATATTCGTTTGAGGCAACGCCTAACACATCACCTTTTTCATTAATCAAAATGGCTTTGGTCGCAGTGGTTGACGTGTCAATGCCGATGAAGTGAGACATATCTACTCCAAATTTAATTTTTTGATAATTTCACTTGCAGATATTTCATCTGTTGGTTTATCCACATCCCTATACAATTCCCACGTTTCAGTATGTGTAACAGATTCATTCGGTTTCAATTTTGTAATCGGCGCGAGAGTTTCCAATTCTAAAAATTGGTCGTTGCAATAACATTCGCTCGAACTTCCGAAATCATAATAATTCATATTGCTATGATACACCGCGCGTTTCACAAATAAAGTTTTATGATTCCAATACGCCAGCCAACCACGCGGGTTCGGAAAACCAATTTTGAATGGTGAATCCATTTCAGCCCGCACCAAAATATATTCATTCCCCCAAGTGACATGCGGGCTTTTAATATCCGCATAACTCCACAATGCCAACGAACGATTCGGCAACATGCCAGCATCTTCTGTGATTTGAGGCAAAATCGCCACGCCGCCCGCTTTGAATTGCGTAATCGCCCAAGGCGCAAATTCAACTTCCCACAGATTTCGATTCGTGAGGATGTGATGAATGATGACCTGTGGTTTATCATCAATCAATTTAATTTCAATTGACTTTTCGATTCCCGTCTCAATTTCAACTTGTTGACTGACCTTCAGGCTGTTTTTTTCGCCGACGATTTCTACAGGCTGGTCATCTAATACATAGGTGCGTGGCATATGTTCAGGTGAATGCCATAAACGATGACCACCATAGAAATGAAAATCTTTGCCATCAGGTCTGGTGGTGATGAAATTTGGCAACTCTGCCAATATATTTTCGCCGTCATTAAATCGCAAGGAAATAATGCGCGGACCAATCGATTGAGTCACCAGTAAACTGATGACTCCATTTTTTAATTCAACACAATCATAGCCAGAAAATTTTTGTGTCTGCATGAACTAACGAATACCAAGTAACAATTCAATGGTCAATTGGTCTAAACGTTCGTATTTCAAGCCACGTGCACTGATGGCAGAACGGTCAAAGGCTTGGGCTTTCAAAGCTTTGGCTTTATCTGAACTATATTTTCCAAAGTATTGATTCATGGAACCATCACTGGCATTGATTTCTGCCAAAATAGATTGAATTTCTTTATCTTTGTTAAATTGTTCTGCTTTTTCTTTGAGAATTAAGTAAGTACGGATACATCCACGCGCAAAATCTTTCACGCCTTCGTAATCTTCGGTTCTATACGCATGGGCATCAAAGTGACGGGGATTGTCATATTTATTATCTTCAAGCAATTTGACTAAGAAGAATGCACTTTTGATATTTGAAGCACCAAAGCGGAAATCTTGGTCATAACGCCCAAAGGCTTGGTCATTCAAATCAATGTGGAATAATTTTCCTGCTTCTAATGCTTGAGCAACGCCATGCACAAAATTTAATCCAGCCATGTGTTCGTGTGCCACTTCTGGATTTACTCCAACCATTTCAGGATGGTCTAAAGTTTCGATAAAAGCCAACATGTGACCAGTCGTTGAATTGTAAATATCACCGCGTGGTTCGTTTGGTTTGGCTTCAAGTGCAAATTTCAAATCATATTTTTTGTCTAATACATATTCACACAAGAAGTTCATGGCTTCACGTGAACGTTTGATAGCATCAATTGGATTCTTATTTGAATCTGTTTCTGTGCCTTCGCGCCCACCCCAGAAGACGTATGTCTTTGCACCAAACTCAACTCCTAAATCAATGGCGTTCATTGTCTTTTGCAAAGCATATGCACGAACTTTTGAGTCATTGGATGTAAAAGCACCATCTTTGAAGATTGGGTCACTGAATAAATTTGTGGTTGCCATTGGCACGACAATACCAGTTTCATCTAATGCTTTGCGGAATTCTTTTTTGATAGCATCGGCTTCAGAAGCAGTTGCATCAATTGGAATTAAATCATTGTCATGGAAGTTGACTCCATAAGCACCAACTTCACCTAGCAGACGAACTAAATCAGCCGCTGATTTTTGCTCACGAACGGGTCCGCCAAATGGGTCGCGACCAATGTTGCCGACCGTCCATAAGCCGAATGTAAATTTGTTTTCTGGTTTGGGGGTGTAATTAGACATGTTAAATCTCCTTGAAAAATTTTTCCCTTTTGGCACTCCCCTCTTTGATCCAGAAGAGGGGAGTGCACTGAGGAGGGAGAAAGGTATGAAAAACTATTTATTGAACTTCAAATGTCGCAATGACAGGCTTCGATGCACCTAATTCTTGACCACGTTTACCGGGTGAACAACCGCCGACTTCTAAACGAAACTCGCCGGGTTCAAGAGTCAATTTTCCATCGTCATTGATGAAAGACATCATTTCTGGTGTAATAGAAAATTTAATAGTACGGCTTTCACCTGCTTTGAGTTCGACTCTTTCAAATCCAACTAAATGATGTAAGGGAACAATGCTTGAGGCTTGGACATCGCTGAGGTAAAACTGAACAACTTCGGCTGAGTCTGAAGCGCCGCTATTTTTTAAAGTCAGGCTGAGGTTAAGCGAATTTCCAATAGCAATTTTATTTTTTTCTAATTTCAAATCTGAATATTCAAAATTGCTATAACTTAATCCGAATCCAAAAGGATACAACGGTTCTTGAGTCATGTAACGATAGGTGCGACCGTTCATGCTGTAATCATCAAAAGCGGGGAGTTGCTCAAGAGATTTTGGAAATGTGATTGGAAGTTTGCCGCTTGGAGAAACATCGCCAAACAAAACATTTGCAACGGCTTTGCCACCTTCCATGCCGGGATACCAAACAAAAAGAATTGCATCGACCATATCTTCCACTTCGCCTAATGCAATCGGACTTCCACCTGTTAGCACCAAAACGATTTTGACTCCGTGAATTGAAAGTTCTTTGATGTAATCTATTTGACTTTGTGGAAGTGAAATATTATCGCGGTCACCATTTGATGGAGAAAGTATTGATTCACCTTCTTCACCTTCAAGAAAAGAATTTAATCCTGCACACACGATTGCAAAGTCTGCGCTTTGTGCCATTTGAGGTGCCCATGTGTGTTGTATTTCGCGCTGATGTTTTATGTTTGCACCAGCCGTATATTCCATGCCCATGCCTTCTGGAATACGACCTGTGATGCCTTCCAAAATCGTAATCATTTTTTCATTGAAGCCGTAATAATTTCCGAGCAGAACTTCCATGCTGGCAGCGGTTGGACCAGTCACATAAATCTTTTTTGTGGAAGGTTTAATCGGCAGAATATTATTTTTATTTTTTAACAAGACGACAGATTGTGTTGCTGTTTTATAGGCTAATTCACGATGTTCTTTACTTGCAACAACATCTGTTGAAATAGAAGCAAAAGGAACATCTTCTTGTGGGTCAAACATGCCAAGTTTGAATCTTGTGCCAAGTGTTCTTTCAAGCGCGCGGTCAACTTCGGCTTCGGTGATTAATCCACGATTGATGGCTTCTTGAATTTCATTGAAGACGTGGTCACAACCCAAGTCACATCCACGCTGTAAAGCCAGTGCCGCTGATTCAGCCGCATCTTTCGTGACTTTGTGATTGAGATGAAAATCTGATAACGCCATACAATCCGACACAACATGACCTTCAAAGCCCCATTCGCCACGTAGAATATCATCTAACAATAATTTACTGGCGCAACACACTTCATCTAATGTGCGGTTGTATGCACCCATTACTGATTCAACTTTTGCATCTATAACTAATTTTTTGAAAGCAGGTAGGTAGGTATCATATAACTCACGTTTTGTGACGATAGCATTGAATGTGTGTCTATCTTTTTCTGGTCCAGAATGAACGGCATAATGTTTTGCACATGCCGCCGCTTTGAGATATTTCGGGTCGTCACCTTGTAAACCTTTTACAAATTCAGCCGCCATTTCACCAGTTAAGAATGGGTCTTCGCCCCAAGTTTCTTGTCCACGTCCCCAGCGTGGGTCTCTAAAAATGTTGACGTTTGGTGACCAAAAAGTTAAACCTTGATATTGTTGTGTATATCCATTGCGCTTTAATGCGGCGTGATATTTAGCTCGCCCTTCATCACTAATAACAGAAGCAACTTTATGAATCAATTCTTTATTCCATGTTGCTGCCATACCAATGGCTTGCGGAAATACAGTCGCACGTCCGTTTCGAGCAACACCATGTAAGGCTTCGCTCCAATAGTTATAAGCAGGGATATTCAAACGCGGAATGCCATGTGCAGGATGATTCATCAAGCCGACTTTTTCTTCGAGAGTCATTCTGCTGATTAAATCTTTGACTCGTTCAGCCAGTGGGCGAGATGTGTCTAAATAAATAACTTGCTCTGAAATAGTAGCCATCTAAAGATTTTCCTGTATCTTATTTTGATACCACTTGGCACTAGACTTTAACGTGCGTTTTTGTGTTTTATAGTCTACATGCACGATTCCGAATCTTTTGGAATAACCAAATCCCCATTCAAAGTTATCCAACAAAGACCATACGAAATATCCATGCACGGGTACGCCAACTTGAATGGCTTTATGGACACTTTCTAAATGACCTTGAAGGTATGCTACACGAGATGGGTCATGCACTTCGCCATTTCCGTTCACTTCATCGGGAAATGCCGCGCCGTTTTCAGTAATATAAATAGAAGGGAAGTTATATTCAAAATGTAATCGCCCTAACAAATCATACAAACTTTGTGGGTACACTTCCCAATCCATTTCGGTGATTTGACCTTCACGAAAAACAGTTTGCGGATGATTTTCTTTTTCAGGTACAACTTGTGAACGAGCAATATTGCGGGTGTAATAATTGACTCCTAAAAAGTCAATCGGAACTTCAATCTCTTCCATGTCGCCTTGCTGAACAAAACTCATGTCTTTGTTATACGACTTGACCATATCTTCTGGATATCCGCGACTGGAAATTGGGTCTAAGAACCAACGATTGACATAACCATCTTCCCAAAATGCAGCTTTTTTATCTGCAATGCTAGGGGAAGCAGGTACTTTTGGCGTTAGATTTAATGTAATGCCGACATTTGCATCTTTCACATTACTACGAATGACCGGTACACTGCGTCCATGAGATAAAAGCAGATGGTGAGAAGCAAGTATGGCTTCGTCTCGACTCGTATGTCCCGGCGCGTGGCGTCCATCTTGATATCCAACAAACGCACTAACCCACGGTTCGTTTAATGTAATCCAATCTTTTATGCGGTCACCTAAAGCGCGAGTGATAATATCTGTATATTCAACAAACGCATCAACCACCATGCGAGAGGGCCAGCCACCTTTATCTTGCAAAGCTTGTGGCAAATCCCAATGATATAAAGTGGCGTAGGGTTTAATACCTACTTCCAACAATTCATCTACAAGTTTGCTGTAAAAATCAATCCCTGCTTCGTTTATGCTACCTGTGCCACTCGGCAAAATGCGGGGCCAAGCAATAGAGAAACGATACGCTTTTAATCCAAGCCCTTTCATCAACTTAATATCATCACGCCACAGATGATAATGATTACAAGCCACATCACCTGTATCACCATCTAATGTTTTGCCCGGCGTATGGCTAAAACGGTCCCAGATACTTTCCCCACGACCATCTTCGTTATATGCGCCTTCAATTTGATAAGATGCCGTTGCGGCACCCCAAATAAAATCTTTCGGAAATTTTGAATTCTGCTCAGTCACGCGAAAGTCCTCTATTCACCTAAAGTTATATTCACTTGCACTGTTTTATTTTTTTCAGAAGTACATGGAATGACATTTCCTTCAATTGATTTTCCATCCACTTCTAGTTTGACTTGATTTCCCACGCCTCTTCTCTGGACGTGAATCTCGTATCGTGTTCCCCGATACATTCGATTTGCGCGAAACGTTTCCCAACCTTGCGGAATAACGGGTGCCACTTGTAAACCTTCATACGTCGGGCGGATTCCTAAAATCCATTGCGTAATGGCGACATAGTTCCATGCGGCAGTGCCGGTCAGCCATGAATTTTTTGCTTCACCATGTGTGGCGGCATCTTTGCCAGCAATCATCTGAGCATATACATAAGGCTCACATTTATGCAATTCGCTAATCTCTTCACGTTTGGATGGATTAATTCTTAAGTAATAATCATGAGCTTTGTCACCACGACCTGCCATCGCTTCGGCAATCATCACCCATGGATTCGTATGACAAAAAATGCCAGCATTTTCTTTATAGCCTGGTGGGTAGGACGAAATCTCACCCAAATGCAAATAATATTTGCTAAAGGCTGGTTGTTGCAAAACAACACCATGCGGTGTGGCTAAATGTTCCCCGACAGAATCTAAAGCCTGTATAGCATGTTCATTATCTAGCCCCAACCCCGCCATAATACACATACCTTGTGGCTCGATAAAAATCTTGCCTTCTTCATTTTCTTTTGAACCAATTACCTGACCAAAATCATCATACGCACGGCGGAACCATTCGCCGTCCCAGCCATGTTTCCAAACCGTCTCTTCCATTGTTTTGGCGTGGCAATCGTAATCTTCATCTGAAATAGGAAAGTTAAACGAAAAATCTTTTTCTTCTTTTAGTTTTTTGGTCAACTCTGCCATTTCTTTTGCCGCCAACACAAATAACCCTGCAATAAAAACACTTTCGGCTACTTTGCCTTCTTTATTTGTAGTGGTTTGAAAAGATTGTCCGGGCGTATCTGAAAAGCAGTTTAGGTTTAAGCAATCGTTCCAATCCGCACGACCAATCAACGGCAAGCCATGCGGACCTAATCTCTCTAACGTATATTGAATCGAGCGTTGCAAATGACCATACAAGGCTTCTTCTGTGCCAGCCGTATTATCGTAAGGTGCGGCTTCATTTAAGATAGACCAATCACCAGTTTCTTTGATGTAAGCACAAACTGCTAAGACCAACCACAATGGGTCATCATTAAAATTTCCACCAATATCATTGTTGCCGCGTTTGGTTAAAGGTTGATATTGATGATACGCGCCACCACTTGGCAATTGAGTCGCCGCCAAATCTAAAAGTCGCTGACGCGCACGTTCTGGAATCATGTGAATGAATCCAAGCAAATCCTGATTCGAATCACGAAAGCCCATGCCGCGTCCAATGCCAGATTCAAAATACGAAGCCGAACGTGACATGTTAAATGTAATCATCACCTGATAGGCATTCCAAATATTCACCATGCGGTTTGTGTGTTCATCAGGTGTGCTTACTTCAATTTTCTTTAGCAAATCATCCCAATAACTTTGCAATGTTTGAAATGCTTTTTCAACCATATTTGATTGAAGATATTTTTTTATAATCGGCGTTACATATTTTTTTTTTATAATTTGCGAATATGGAGGGTCAAACTTTTCATCTTTTGGGTTTTCGTGATAGCCCAATACAAAGATGATTTTCTTTTGTTCGCCCGCCTTTAATTGGATTTTGACATGATGTGCACCAATCGGTTGCCAACCATGCGCCTCAGAATTTGACGTTTTGCCTGCTTCAACCGCGGCAGGTGAATCCCAGCCTCGATATGCACCTAAGAAGGCTTCACGTTGTGTGTCAAACCCAGCCAATGGTTCTGAACAAGCAAAATATGCAAAGTGATTGCGGCGTTCTCGATATTCTGTTTTGTGATAAAT
>ERZ761607.3993-NODE-3993-length-13526-cov-8.178086_pt1 | contig 13526 bp, 12 predicted proteins | sample MGYA00511164_ERZ761607 | MGnify/ENA primary metagenome ERZ761607 (study PRJEB28899, sample SAMN02445080) | bioreactor sludge metagenome | biome: EBPR sludge | place: Australia: Brisbane, Thorneside Wastewater Treatment Plant | collected 2011-06-22 ...
CCGTTGCTGGGGGTGGGGCGGAAATGTGCCTTGGAACTGTCAAACTCGGGTCAGACCCGAAGGGTCGAATCGCCGCCCGTTGCCGGCGGCAAGCAGAATGCCCTGCATCATGCGCGTTCTCAGGCGTCGACGGCGTGGGGGCCCTGCCCCCGCAGCCCCTGGGGGACAGCCCCTTCTCGGCTCCACGGTGCCCCCCGGTCGATGTACCGCCGGGGACCATCGGGCGGATCTCACGGGCCCTGCAGCACACCCCGTTCCGTGCGTTGGGGACAGGAAGGCCTCGCCGGGGCAAGCGTCCGCACGCGCTCAACGCGCGGCCAATTGCCCGGTGAGCGCCGGAACGGCCTCGAAGAGGTCGCCGACCAGTCCGTAATCAGCCACCTTGAAAATCGGCGCCTCGGGATCCTTGTTGATCGCCACGATCACCTTGGAATCCTTCATGCCGGCCAGGTGCTGGATGGCCCCGGAAATGCCGACCGCGATGTAGAGGGCCGGCGCAACGATCTTGCCCGTCTGACCAACCTGATAGTCATTGGGCACGAAGCCCGCGTCAACCGCGGCACGCGAGGCGCCCAGTGCAGCCCCGAGCGTGTCGGCGAGCGGCTCGAGCAAACGCTTGTAGTTCTCGCCGCTACCGAGGCCACGACCTCCGGACACCACGATCGCGGCCGAACCAAGCTCAGGGCGCTCCGATTTGCTGATCTCGCGCCCGGTCACACGCGCGAGCCCCTGATCGTCCGCCGCCTCGATCCGCTCGACTGCGGCCGATCCGACACCGTCGGCCGCGGCATCGAAAGCCGTACCACGCACGGTCAGCACGTCGACCGGCTGGTCGGACTCGACGGTGACGATGACGTTGCCCGCGTAGATCGGCCGCCGGTAACGGCCTGGCGCCTCGATCGCGATGACTTCCGAAAGCGGTGCCACGTCCAGCAGGGCAGCAACACGGGGCGTCAGGCCCTTCCCGAAACTCGAGGCGCCCGCAAGCACCGCCCGATAGGCGCCACCACTCGCAAGCCGCTGCACGAGGACGGCGATGTTCTCGGCCGTGCCGTCCCCGTAATACGATGCCTCGGCCTTCAGCACGCGCGTTACGAACTGCACCGTCGACGCGTGCGCGACCACCGCATCGCATGCGTCCCCCGCCACCAGCACATCGACCTCCCCGCCAAACCGGCTCGCCGCGGTGATCGCGCCGAGCGTCGCGGAAGCGAGTTGGGCCTTGTCGTGTTCTGCAATAACCAGTGTTCTCATGTCCTGCCCTCAAATCGCCTTGGCTTCGTCACACAGCTTCCGGACCAGTTCCGACACGTCAGCCACCTTGATGCCACCCTTGCGTGCGGGCGGCTCGGCGTAATGCGTGTGGCGCAGGCGAGGCGTCACATCGACCCCGAGCTCCGCCGCGGTGACGATGTCCAGCGGCTTCTTCTTGGCCTTCATGATGTTCGGCAGGCTTGCGTAACGGGGCTCATTGAGCCGCAGATCCGCACTCACGACTGCAGGAAGCTTCACCGCAACCATCTCGAGCCCGCCATCGACCTCGCGCGTGACCTGAATGCCGGCATCGCCATCGACGAGCAGACGCGAGGCGAAGGTCGCCTGCGACCATCCGAGCAGCGCCGCGAGCATCTGACCGGTCTGGTTCGCATCGTCATCGATCGCCTGCTTGCCGCAGATCACCATCCGGGGCTGCTCGCGCTCCGCGACCGCCCGCAGCAACTTGGCGACCGCGAGCGGCTGCAGCTCCACATCGGCCTCGACGAGGATGGCCCGATCGGCCCCCATGGCGAGCGCCGTGCGCAGCGTCTCCTGCGATGCGGCCCCCCCGCAGCTGACCGCGATCACTTCGGTGGCCTTGCCCGCTTCGCGCAGGCGCACCGCCTCCTCCACCGCGATCTCGTCGAACGGGTTGATGGACATCTTCACCCCGGACAATTCGACACCGGAGTTGTCCGACTTCACCCTGACCTTCACGTTGTAGTCCACCACCCGCTTGACCGGGACCAGTATCTTCACGTCCTTTCTCCTCTACAGAATGTTCCGCATGTGGGCCGCTCAGGCCGCCACGGGGTAATCGGTATAGCCCGCGGGGCCCGGTGTATAGAGCGTCCGTCGATCGAACTTCGCCAGCGGCAGACCCATGCGCATCCGGCGCACGAGATCCGGATTGCCGATGAAGTGGCGTGCGAACGAGACCGCTTCGCCTTCACCACCGGCGATCGCGCGCTCGGCCGACTCCGGATCGAAGCCGTCGTTGAGGATCAGGCGCCCGGGGAAATACTTGCGCGCGAGTGCGAAGGCGTCGATGTCCGATACCGGCGCGCGCATCACGTGCAGATAGGCAAGGCCGAGCGGCGCGGCCTGGGACAGAAGCGCCTCGTGCGTGGCAGCCGAATCCTCGTCCCGCGCGTCATTGAAGGCGTTGCCCGGGTTCACGCGGAAACCCACTCGATCCGCACCGATGGCGTCCGCCATCGCCTTCAGGCATTCGACCGCGAAGCGCACCCGTGCCGGCGCATCGCCACCGTACTCGTCCGCACGACGGTTGGTCTCCGAGTACATGAACTGCATGGGCAGGTAGCCGCTCGTGCAGTGCAGTTCGACGCCGTCGAATCCCGCCTCGCGCGCTCGCAACGCGGCCATGCGATGGGCATCGACCGCGTGCCCGATATCGTCCTGTGTCATCTCGCGAGGCATGTCGAAATCCTGCATCCCGGCCGCGTCGGTATAGATCTGCCCGTGGGCTCGGATGGCCGAAGGAGCGACGGTCTCCACCCCTTCCGGTTTGATGCGCGAGCTGCCGATCCGGCCCGAATGCATGATCTGCAGCACGATCTGCGCGCCACGGGCCTGTACCGCATCGACAACCCTGCGCCAACCCGCCACGTGGGCGTCGGTCGCGATCCCGGGCTGACGACAGTAAGCCTGGCCTTCGGCACAGGGCCACGCGCCCTCGGCCACGATCAGCCCGGCATCGGCACGCGCGGCATAGTATTCGACCATCAGCGCGTCGGGCACGCCGTCAGGCCGCGCCCGGTTGCGTGTCATCGGCGCCATCACGATGCGGTTGGCGAGCCTCAGCGCCCCCAACGCAAGGGGCCGGAAGATCGCGCTCTCGCCGAGCTCGACACAGGGTTCATCGGTCTGCATGGATCACCGCTCCTCAAATCGCCGTGGGCACAACGCGGGCACCACCGCCAGCGCCTGCAAACGCCACCTTTCCATCCAATCGTGCTGCCATTCGTTTCCTCCGAACGTCCATGAGCACGCAGTGCTCCGCTCAGCCACCTGCGCCAGGAAGTGCGTCGGCAACCAGTTCGGCGATGTCGAACACCTTGCGCTCGGGTCCCTCGCGGGACGCGCTCGAGCCCAGCATCAGCAGGCAGAACGAGCACGAGGTCGCGATCTTGTCGGCGCCGGTACCGAGCGCCTCCGTGGTTCGTACGTCGTTGATGCGCGCGCTGCCGCTCTTGCCGGCGCTCCAGTAGTTGCAGCCGCCGGCACCGCAACACATGCTGTCCTTCCGGTTGCGGGGCATCTCGATCAGTTGCCCGAGCGCAGACAGGACCTTGCGCGGCTGTTCGACGATGTCGTTGTGGCGCGCAAGGTAGCAGGGGTCGTGGAAGGTGATCCTGCTCGCCTCGTCGCGCACCACCTTGAGGCGCCCCTCGGCGATCAACTGCTCGATCAGCACCGAATGTGGCACCGTCACCCAATCCGCGCCCAGCTCCGGGTAATACCGATCGAAGCTGTTGAAACAGTGCGCGCACATCGTGATGACCTTCTGGATGCCGCGCTCGCGGAAGGCCTCGATGTTGTCCTGGGCCATCTCGACGAACTGGATCTCGTTGCCGGCCATCTTGGCCGGGTCTCCGGTGCAGCGCGCCTCGCCGAGCACGCCCCAGGACACGCCCGCGGCAGCGAGGATGCGCACCATCGCACGCGCGACTTCCTGGGCGCGTTCCTCGTAGGTCACCGCGCAGCCCAGCCAGAGCAGGTATTCGGTCTTGCCGGCCTCGAACAGGGGTACGTCCAGCCCCTTGCACCAGTCGTCGGGGTTGGCGGCAGTGCCGGCGAAGGGGTGGCCGCGCGACTCAAGGTTGCGGTTCGCCATCGCCAGCGTGTCCGGCATCTCGGAGCGGTCCATCACCAGGTTGCGACGGAACTCCAGAATGATCTCCGCCGGATTGTTGCTGACCGGGCACTCCTCGACACAGGCGGCGCAGGTCGTGCAGTCGAAGATCGCCTCGCTGCCGATCTCATCGATCAGCCCGGGGTCGTCGAAGCGGCCGTGCTCAAGATACTCGGCGCAGGTGAGCATGACCTTCTTGGGCGACAGCGCCTTGCCGGTCTGCGCCGCCGGACAGGCCTCCTGGCAACGGCCGCAGCCCAGGCAGGCGGAGACGTCGAGCAGGCTCTTGCGCGGCAGTTCATCGAGCCGCGTCGCCCCCAAGCGTAAATTCTCCTCGTCGGCGTCGAAGTCGATCGGTGCGAGCTGGACGCCAGGGCGCTTGCGCGCAAACGCGGAGTTGGCCGGCCCCAGAGCCATGTGCGACAGCGGCGTGTAGGCGATCAGGCCGATGAAGCCCACGCCCAGCAGCCCATGCACCCACCACATCACGGCATCGCCGCGCGCGATCGTGCCCGCATCCAGGCCACTCAGGCCCGCAGCGACGAGGTTGCCGACGAACTCGCCGGGGGATGGCGACTGCAGCACTGCCAGGCGGAAGGACTCGGCCACGAAGCCGGCCAACACCGTCACGAGCAACAGCACCTCCATGGCGACGAAGCCCTTGCGCTCCCCACCCTCGACCAGTCGCGGCAGCCGGGCAAGCCGGCGCAGGAGGAAAAAACCCGCCCCGGTGAGCATCGCGAGCCCCGCCAGTTCGCGCGCCCAGCGCATCACCACCGCGCCGAACCAGCCCGCGTATACGTCGACGCCGACGAAGCTGAGCGCAAAGCTGGCGTGACCGAGAATCGCGACCAGCGCACCACCGAGCAGCAGGGTATGCGCCAGTCCGGCCACCGGCCGCTTCCAGAGCCGGGAGGTGAGCAGGGCGCGATGGAGGAAACTCTCCGCATTGAACTCACGCCCGAGGAAGGCGCTGCCCGCGCCCCCGGGGGCCGCCTCGCGTCCGCGGGCGATGCCCTGACGGTAACGGCGCAAGCCCAGGGCGAGCGCCACCAGCGCAGCGCTCAGCAGGACCGCGAGAAGAAGGTATTGGATCACCGAAGGAGCGTTCATCTCGGGCTTCCCCGCTCAGCTTGCGTTTGAATGCCGAATGCCTGTGAATGCGCTCAGCGCTTGAGGATGGCGGCCGTGGCGTTGCCGCCCAGGCCATTCGTCTGGGCCAGGCCAACCCGCGCACCGGGCACCTGTCGCGCACCGGCCTCGCCACGCAGTTGCCAGGTCAGCTCCGCGATCTGGAATACGCCCATCGCGGTCGTTGCCTCGCCGAAGGATACGAAACCACCCGAGGGATTGATCGGCATCCGGCCGCCAGGCGCCGTTTCTCCCGCCTCCACCAGTCGCTCGGCCTCGCCCGGCGCGCACAACCCCCACTCCTCCGGGAAGGCGAGCTCGTAGTAGCAGGTGTTGTCCTGGAGCTCGGTAAAGCTGATCTCGCGCGGACCGATGCCAGCCTGCTCGAACGCACGCATCACCGCGCCCTTCGCCTCGGTGTGGAAGCTCGGCCCGGACGGCACCGGTCCGGCGAGGCTGCGCGGCAGCGCATCGTCGAACGCGATCGTCGCCACCGCGCTGGTGGCCACCGTGACCGGCTTGCGGGTGAAGCGGCGAGCCATCGTCGCGGAACAGATCACCGCCGCGGCCGCCCCGTTGGACACGGGACAGATCTCGAACAGGCGCAGCGGGTCGCTGACGTAGGGCGACGCGAGCACCTCCTCGACGCTCACTTCCTTCTGGAAGCGGGCGAAGGGGTTGCCGACGGCACACTTGCGCGCCTTGACCGTCACCTTGGCCATCTGCTCTTCGGTCGTGCCGTAATCGTGCATGCGGCGACGGGCAAGCGTGGCCCAGAAGGATGGCCCCGGCATGCCGACGCAGCGCTGGCGCAGGAATTCCGGATCATTGACATCCGCCACCCCCGAGGTCTGGATCATGCCCTTGGGCATCACCTCGCCGCCGACGACCAGCACCATGTCGTAGATGCCGCCCGCGACGAGCGAGTAGCCCACATTGAATGCGTTTCCACCTGCGGCACACCCGGCCGACAGGTTGTACACCGGAACGCCGGTGCACCCGAGATCCTCGACGATGTCGTTGCCGTTCAGGCCCCAGCCCTTGCCGCCGGAAAACCGCGAACTCGCCGCCGACACGGCCTGAATCTGCCGCCAGGACACGCCGGCGTCCTTGAGCGCCATATCGACCGCCGCACGGCATAACTCGGTGACCGACTTGTTGCCCACGATGGCATCGCCGGTCTTGCCGAAGCGATGCATGCCCACACCCAGAACCACGACTTCCTGCATGTTGTTCGCTCCCTCAGCCCAGCCTGAACTTCCAGGATGTGAATGCCTTCCCATCCTCGTGATAAACCGGCTCGACGACGAGCTCGACGCGCGCACCGACACGCATGCCTTCAGCGTCGCCGACCATCTGCCCGACGACGCGCAAGCCCTCGTCCAGATCGACCACGCCGATCACGTAGGGGCGGAAAGGCGCATCGAACTTATGCGGTGCGGGCGGGGCGAAATTGGCGACCGAGTAGCTCCACAGCGTTCCGCCCCCACCGAAGCCATGCGCCTCCAGATCGGAGCCGCCGCAGTCAGGATTGCGGCAATGTGCCGGAGCGGGAAAGTACGGGGTGCCGCAGCCGCGGCAGCGGGCCCCCAGCAGACGCGCGCCGCCTTCTTCGCTGAACAGGCCTGGCACGCAGGGTTCGCGCACTTCACTCATGCCGGTCTCCTCAGGCCTTCGCCGCACGGATCAGCTCCGGCAGCAGTTCGACGCAATCCCCAACGACGCCATACCGGGCGTAGCGGAAGATCGATGCGTCCGGATCGGTGTTGATCGCGATAATGGTCTTCGCCGCCGAGCAGCCGGCCATGTGCTGGCTGGCACCGGAAATGCCGAGCGCGATGTAGAGCCCCGGGCGAGTGATCTTGCCGGTGAGGCCGACCTGGCGCGAAGAATCGATCCAGCCGTCATCCACGATGGCACGCGATCCGCCCCACATTCCGCCGAGCGCATCCGCCATCTCCTTGACGAACTCGAAGTTCTCGCGCTTGCCCAGGCCGCGCCCACCCGAAACGATGATCTCAGCATCCTCGAGGCGCTGGCCCTGAACCTGCGGCGCGGAGATCACCTCGAAGGCCGCACCGCCACCGACCGGCTCCACCTCAACGCGCCGTGTTTCCACCTGGACGGCCGGATCGACCTTGCGCGCGACGACCGCGGTCGTCACCACGGACACGACATTGCGCGGCGCCTTCAGCAGATACTCGGCGCGGGTGTCGCCACCGTAGGCGCTCGCCTCGGCCCTGAGGGCATCGTTGTCCGGCGCCAGCGACACCACGTTTGCGAGCACGGGAAGACCGAGGCGCCCGGCCACGCGCGCCGCCACGACACGGCCCTCGACGGTCTGATTGAAAAGCATCAACCGCGGCGCCTGCGCCTTGCAGTAGCCGGCAATGACCGACACGCGCTCGTCGGTGCTGCCGGGCGCAGCCGCGATCACATCGAGCTTCTGCACGCCATGCAGCGCGGCCGCGGATGCAGCCTCCTGCTCAAGCGCGGGCGTCACCACCCAGCGCGCCTCGACGCCAAGCGCGGCCGCGACCTCCGCGGCAAGCGTCAAGCCCTCTACTGCACCCCCCTCGATCCTGTCACCCCAGGAAAACAGAACGACCGTCATGACATCCGCTCCTTGCTTCATGTCCATTCGATTCGGGGCCGGTCGCCGCAATCCCGGCGCGATCCCGCATTACCTGCAGCGAAGTCTAGAGGAGCGAATTACGACGCACTGCGCCTCATCGAGTCAGATGGGGCCTTTGCCATTTCATTTTCGGCCAGCGGCGATTACCCCCGGCCACCCGCTCGGAATGGCCTCGCCATTGCTCATTCGAAGGCCTCACACGCGCTCGCGCGAGGGCAATTCGGGCTGTCCGCATCTGCCATTACTCCGGCCATTTCCGAAACCCGGACGCGAAACGGCGGATTTTCACGCTGGCTAGAATGGATTCCGGCATGAGGGGCATCGGACGCAGAGCGCGCCCATCGTATTTATTCCAGAAAGAATCACGCAGAGGACAAACATGGACTTTGAATTTTCGGAACAGGAGCGCACGTTCCTGCGCGAGGTCGACCAATTCCTCGCCGAGAATCACGATCCGAAGGTGATGGACGTCACCCGCGAAAACATGGCTCAGGTGTGCGATACGCCGGAGCGGCGCGCCTTCATGAAGAAGCTCGCGGCGAAGGGCTGGCTGGGCATCACCTGGCCCAAGGAATGCGGCGGCCAGGACGGCGAGGGGTTCTACGAGTTCCTGCTCAACGAGAAGCTGTCCTCGGTCGGCGCGCCGCAGATCGGCAAGGGCATCGGCATCATCGGCAAGACCCTGATCAAGGTCGGCTCGGAAAAGCTGAAGAAGGAATTCCTGCCCAGGATCCTCAGCGCCGACGTCGAGTTCGCAGTGGGCTACTCCGAACCGAGTGCGGGCTCCGATTCGGCGGCGATGCGCCTGAAGGCGGAGCGCAGCGGCGACGGCTGGATGCTCAACGGACAGAAGGTCTTCACCACCTCGGCGCACTTCGCCGACTGGTACTGGGTCGGCGCCCGCACCGACCCCGATGCCCCCAAGCATCACGGCATCTCCTTGTTCCTGGTGCCGATGAACCATCCGGGGCTGACCATCCACCCGATGTACACGATGGGCAACGAGCGCACCAACGCGGTCTTCTTCGACAACGTGTTCGTGCCCGACGAGTATCGCGTGGGCGAGTTGAACAAGGGGTTCCAGTACATCGCCGAAGCGCTCGACATTGAACGCTTCACCATGTTCACCCTGTCGCCGATCCGCGGTCGCATGGAACTCCTCTGCGACTACGTGCGCGCCGCGACCCGCGACGGCAAGCCCCTGCGCGAGGATCCCGTCATCCGCCAACGCATCGCCCAACTGGCCACCGAGTGCGAGGTCGCGCGGGTGCTGAGCATCCGGTTCGTCGACGCTGCGCTGCATAGCGACAAGACGCCCACCAATGAGGCCTCGCAGTACAAGCTCTACGCCACCGAGCTGTCGCGCCGCATTGCCGACGCCACGATGGACATCGTCGGGCCGGGCGCCCAGCTCGCGCTCGGCACCGCGGACGCGCCGCTGCGTGGTCGCGGCGAGAGTTGCTACACCTACACCGTGATCGACACCATCGGCGGGGGCTCGTCCGAAGTGCAGAAGAACATCATCGCCAAGCGCAAGCTCGGCCTGCCGAAGAACTTCTGAGCCGGGAGCGGAAGCACATGTCCGCAATGAAGGATCTGATCGTGCTCGACCTGGCGAGCGTGGGCCCGGCCGCACGCGCCTCGCGCATCCTCGCCGACTTCGGCATGCAGGTGATCAAGGTGGCGCCGGTGAGCGCACAGGGTGCCAAACAGGTGGACCCGGTGTTTCACGCCTATGGCGCAGGCAGGGGCATGCGCCGGATGCGCGTCGACCTCAAGGCGGACAAGGGCCGCCACCTGATCCGCCACCTGGCCTCTTTCGCCGACGTGTTGATCGAGAGCTACCGCCCCGGGGTTGCCGCCAGACTCGGCGTGGGGCACGAGGCGCTGTGCGCGCTCAACCCCCGCCTGGTGTATTGCTCGACGAGCGGCTACGGCCAGGACGGCCCCTACGCGGCCTGGGTCGGGCACGACATCAACTATCAGGCACTCAGTGGCTATCTGGCGTGCACCGCGCTCGACACCGAGGGCATGCCGGCGCTGCCTGGCGCCACCATCGCGGATGGCGCGGGTGGCGGCATGCACGCGGCGCTTTCCATCGTCGCCGCGCTGCTCGAGCGCGCACACACCGGCCGCGGAAAATATCTCGACGTTTCGGTCACCGACGGCATGCTGAACCTGATGTCCCTGTACGTGGATCAGTATCTGGCCACCGGCGAGGACACGCAGCCAGGCTCCGGCGTGCTGACCGGGAAGTTCGCCTGGTACGGGGTTTATCCGACCCGGGACAGCAAGTTCATCTCGGTCGGTGCCATCGAAGGGCACTTTTTCCGCAACCTGTGCCGCCTGCTCGAGCTTGAGCAGTTCGCCCAGCGCCAGTACGACGACTCCGTGCAAGCCGAGATGCGCGCGGCATTCCGGGCGCGCTTCCTCACCCGCGACCGCGACGACTGGGTCGCCCTGCTCGCCGGCGCCGATACCTGTGTCGCCCCGGTACTGTCGGTGCCCGAAGTCTGTGCCGATTCACACCTGCGCGCACGCGGCGACTTCATCACCGTGGTCCATCCGGAGCGCGGCGAATTCGAGCAGCTCGCCCCGACCCTGGCCGGATGCGAGCGGACGCCGCCGCCACATGGGGTCAGGGCCGCCGCGCACACCGACACCGACGACATCCTGCGTGCCGCTGCGTTGAGCGCCGCCGAGATCGCCACCCTGCGCGAGGAGGGATGCATCGAATGAAGCACGCGAATCCATCCGCCATCACCCGCCCTGCACCAAGGAGCGCAGCCCGATGAACGAAGACGACACGCTGCCCGAAGCCGTCCGCAACATGATCGGCGTACCGCTGTACGAGGAACGCACCGAGTTTCCGATCGAGATCGGCTACGTCTACAACACCTGCGCCGCCGTCGAGAACGGCAACCCGCTCTACTGGGACGAGGACGCTGCGCAGCAGATCGCCGGGGGGCGCATCGCACCGCCAACGATGCTGTCGGTCTGGTTCCGCCCGCATTACTGGGCGCCGGGCGCGACCGGCGAGCGCAAGGCCCTTCAGGCGCATTTCGACATCAAGGCGTTGCTCGACCTTCCCGAGGCGGTGGTCGCCGACAACGAGGCCAGCTTCGGCGAGCCGGTGCGGATGGGCGACGTGCTCACCACCTGCCAGATCGTGCGCTCGATCGGCCCCGTCAAGCAGACCCGGCTCGGAACCGGGCGCTTCTGGACGATCGATGTACGCACCACGAACCAGCACGGTGAGTGGGTCGGCACCGAGGCCTACACCCTCCTTGGCTACCGGAGACCCGCGCAATGAACGCAAGCCTCACCCCGAAGCTGTTGTCCGGCGACATCAAGGTCGGCGACCGGCTGCCCGCACTCGAGCACAGGGTCACGGCAACGACCGTGGTGCTCGGCGCGCTCGCCAGCCGCGACTGGCGGCCGATGCATCACGACAAGGACTTCGCCGTCGAGCGCAATGGCACACCGAACATCTTCATCAACACGCCGAACAACGCCGCCTGGTTCGAGCGCTACATCACCGACTGGACCGGCCCCTTCGGCCGCCTCGGGCGCCTGAGCTTCCAGATGAAGACCCCGGTCTTCCCCGGCGACGAGATGTGCTTCGGCGGTGAGGTCAAGGCACTGACGGCCGATGGTACCGGCTGCCACTGGGCGGATCTCGAGCTAGGCATCAGCGTGAACGGCGAGCCCCGGACGGTGGGCAAGGCGCGGGTCGCCATCCCCGCCACGATCGACGACAACCCTTGGCGCCGCAAGGGCGAGCGCTGGCAGCCCTGAGCGCGGCTTTACCGCAATCGGAACAATCACGGAATCGAAAGAGGTCATCATGGATCTGAAATTTACCAACGAGCAGAACATGCTCCGCGACATGACGCACAACCTGTGCGCGGATTACAGCGGCGTCGACGTGGTGCGCAAGATGGAGAACGACCCGACCGGCATGCCTGCGGCGCTGTGGGCGCAGATGCAGGAAACCGGGCTGCTCGGCATGCGCATCCCCGAGTCGCACGGCGGCATGGGGCTGAGCCTGCTCGACTGCGCGGTGATCTACGAGCAGTTCGGCCGCTTCCTCGCCCCGGGGCCGTATTTCTCGAGCACCGTCATGAGCGCCGGCGCGCTGGTCTACTCGGCCGACGCCGACTGGCAGGCAAGGCTGCTGCCTGCGATCGCCGCCGGCGAGACGATCGTCGTCCCCGCGTGGACGGAGCCCGACAACGGCTTCGGTGCGGCCGGGGTGCAGATGCGTGCCCGCCGGGAAGGCGACGGCTACATGCTCGACGGCGTCAAGCGCCATGTTTTCCACGCCCGCGCCGCCCACAAGCTGCTGGTCCTTGCCCGTACCGGCGATGCGGAGGATGCGGTCTCCCTGTTCATCGTCGACGCGGACAGCCCCGGCCTGGAATACACGCAACAGATGAGCATGGCCTCCGACACCCAGTACAAGCTCGTCTTCAAGCAGGTGAAGGTGCCGCACTCGAGCCTGGTCGGCCGCGAGAACGCAGGCTGGAAAGCCTGGGACGCGGCGATGCACGAGGGCATCGTGCTGCTCGCCGCCTGGGCGGCGGGGGGCGCCGAGCGGGCGCTCGAGATCACGGTCCAGTACGCCAAGGACCGGGAACAGTTCGGCAAGCCGATCGGCGCCTTCCAGGCGCTCGCGCACTACATGGCCGACGCCAGTGCGGTTGTCGACGGGGCCAAGACGCTGGTGCTGGAGGCCGCCTGGGCGCACAGCGCCGGCAAGCCGATCGAGCGGCTCGCGCCGATGGCCAAGCTGTTCGCGTGCAAGGCCTTCCGCGACGTGACCGCGATGGCGGAACAGGTCCATGGCGGCATCGGCTTCACGCTCGATTACGACATCCAGCTCTACTACCGTCGTGCCAAGCAGCTGCAGATGAACTGGTGGGACGCGCGCCATCTCGAGCAGCTGATTGCAGGCGAGATCCTAGACGGTACGGGCAGGACCATCGACGACCCCTTCACCGTGTGAGCACGGACGCCCCCATCCCTGAGTGAGCGCACGAATGGCAAAACCGAATCCCGATTATGGAAAGGGCGTTTTCCGCCGACGGATCTTCGTGCGCGGGGAACCTGGCGTCGTGAAGGTCGAACTCGAAGACGGGAATCACGGTTTTCGAGTCCGCCTGGCGCACGATGGCGAGACGGTGACCGACCTCACCGTGGACACCGTACGCTACCCCTTCAACACCTGCCCCGAGGCGATCACGCCCCTGCGCCGCATCGTCGGCTTCCCGCTCGACGGCGACGCGCAGGCGCTGCGCGACCGCGCGGTGCCGGGTGAAAACTGCACGCACATGTTCGACATGGCCGCGCTGGCCATTGCGCATGCGAGGCAGGAAGACCTCGCGCTGGACTATCTGATGGCCGTAGAGGACCAGGGCGACGCACCGGCACGGGTGGAGATCCACTGCAACGGTCAGGTCGTTCACGCATGGACGGTCAAGGATCATGAGGTGGCTTCCCCACCCGCACTGGCCGGAGAACCCATGATGCGCGGCTTCCACGCCTGGGCCTCGCGCGCGTTCGACGCCCCGGGACTCGAGGCGGCAACCGCGCTTCAGCGGGCCTACTTCGTCGCGCAAAGCAGGC
>ERZ761607.3997-NODE-3997-length-13520-cov-6.497438_pt1 | contig 13520 bp, 11 predicted proteins | sample MGYA00511164_ERZ761607 | MGnify/ENA primary metagenome ERZ761607 (study PRJEB28899, sample SAMN02445080) | bioreactor sludge metagenome | biome: EBPR sludge | place: Australia: Brisbane, Thorneside Wastewater Treatment Plant | collected 2011-06-22 ...
AGTGCTATAATCAAAGCAGACAAGGAGTGACCCATGAACGAAGAAAAAAGAAAAAAGATGAAAGATAAACTTCCCCCGGAAGCGCTCGAACATATAAAAGCCGCCCGCGCCGAGATGCGCAAGAGCATGGAGACCATCCTGCCTCCTGGCTTTGTGGAGCATCGCCGCGCCGCCCGCAAAGAAATGCTCCTCGCCTTCCGCAGCCTGATCGACGCTGCCATCAAACATACTGAAGAAAAGTCAGCCTAACAACCTAAGGGAAACCTTCCTGACACTGCCCACCAGGACATGTGTGCAGTAATCCGTAAAATCAACTATTAAAAAGTGACAGCCGCCTTTTGTGCGGCTGTCACTTTTTGCAACCTTGAATTACTTCGGTTCATCGGTCGTGGACGACTGGCTGTTCTCTTCGTCCTTCCCGCCGATCCCTTCGCGGAAGGATTTGATACTCTTGCCGATTTCACCTGCAACCTTGCCGATGCGCCCAGGTCCGAACAAAAGGACGACAATCACCAGCAAGATGATCAATTCGAGGGGTCCAAATCGTATTGGCATGAAATTTCTCCTTTTTCTTGACTTGTAAATATCGTACCACGATTTGGTGAAACCGCGATTAAAGTTCCCGGCGGAAGAAAATACCTTCAATGGCGCGCAAAGCACGGCGCAGGTATGAGCGCAACCGCGCAAACAGGCGATATTGCTCGGGACGGATATGTTTCTTGGCAGGCATGGGACCCGTCCATTCAGCGGCGAGGGCGCCCCACGTCAACCCGGCACCGAAGCCTACAAAAACCACTTTATTCCCGGCTTTCAGTTGTCCTTTTTCAACAGCTTCAACCGCCGCAATGGGAATCGAAGCCGTGGAGGTATTGCCGTACCGTTCCACATTGACTACGAATTTGTTCATAGGCATTTTGAGGTATTTTGCCGCCGTCTCGATAATGCGGTAATTCGCCTGATGTGGGATGACCCAATCCACATCGGCGGTGGTCAACCCTGCGAGTTCGAGAGCCTCTTTGGTCGCAGCACCCATCACCCGCGTCGCAAAACGGAAGACTGCCTTGCCGTCCATCTGTACAAAATGTTTGCCTTCGTGGACGGTCAACTCACTGGCGGGATAACGCGCCCCGCCGCCCAACAGGGTCAGCGAATCCGCGCCGGAGCCATCGGAGTGCATCACCGCCGAAAGGACCCCGCCCGGCTGGTCACTGGCTTGCAGGACGAACGCACCAGCCCCATCGCCGAATAGGATGCAGGTGTTGCGGTCTTTCCAATTGACAAACCTCGAAAGTGTCTCCGACCCGATGACAAGCGCATTCTTGATCGATCCGGAACGGATGGATTGCGCAGCCATGTTGACCGCGTAGATAAACCCGGAACAGGCCGCCAGTAAATCAAAAGCCCCGGCTTTGGTCGCGCCGATCTGATCCTGCACAAGGCAGGCGGTGGCGGGAAAGATATATTCCGGGGAGGATGACGTAACGATGATCAAGTCCAATTCGGTGGGCGCGAGATTCGCGACTTGCAAGGCTTTGATCGCCGCCTCGACCGCCAGTGTTGAAGTGTATTGATCTTCACGCGCGATGTGACGTTCGCGAATACCGGTGCGGTCGCGGATCCATTCATCGTTGGTATCCACCATTTTGGCGATATCGTCATTGGTCAAGATAGGTTCAGGAACCGAGACACCCCAGCCCGTGATGTGCGCAAATGGCATTCTTTCTCCTTAATGAAAACGGCTGAGTATGAGTGTGGCGTTATGTCCGCCGAAGCCAAACGAGTTAGACATGACATGCTCGACCCGCGTTTGGCGCGCCTTGTTGGGCACATAATCCAGATCACAGTTGGGGTCAGGGGTTTCGTAATTGATCGTGGGAGGCAGGGTCTGATCCAGGATCGCCAGGGTGGAGATCGCCGCCTCCAACGCGCCGGATGCTCCCAGCAAATGCCCGGTCATGGATTTGGTGGAGGAGACTGCCAGCTTATAGGCTTGTTCGCCAAAAGCTGTCTTGATGGCGGCTGTTTCGCTCTTGTCGTTCAATTGTGTGGATGTGCCATGAGCGTTGATATAGGATATATCCGTGTCTTTCAACCCCGCATCCTTCATGGCAATGCCCATTGAGATCGCTGCACCTGCGCCGTTTTCGGCAGGAGCAGAGATATGATGGGCATCATCACTTGTACCGTAACCGGCGAATTCGCATAAAATTTTTGCGCCGCGCGCCTGCGCATGGTCGAGAGACTCAAGCACGAGGGTTGCCGCGCCCTCACCCATCAGGAATCCATCGCGGTCTTTATCGAAAGGACGGGATGCGCGTTCCGGTTCATGATTCCGGGTGGACAAGGCTGTCATGACATTCATACCTGCCATCGTGAGCGGATGAATTGCCGCTTCCGCCGCGCCTGCGATCATGACATCCGCCGCGCCGCGCCGGATCATTTCAACTGCTTCGCCCAGGGCATTAGTGCCTGTGGCGCAGGCGGTTGCAAGTGCCATGTTGGGTCCGCGCACACCGATTCGTATGGCGAGGTTTCCCGCTGCACTATCCGAGATCATCATGGGCACAAGGAAGGGGCTTACCCGTTCGGGCCCGCGTTGTTTGTACACTTCATATTGCTCGATGGTCGTGATGACCCCGCCAATGCCCGAGCCAATTAAAATCCCCACCCGGTCGCGATTCGATTCGTCGATCTTCAAAGCAGATTGTTCCAAAGCTTCCAATGTTGCAGCGGTGGCAAATTGCGTAAAGCGGTCCATCTTGCGCGCCTCACGCGGGCCGATCAATGCCGCACTGTCGAAGCCTTTAACTTCCGCCGCAAATTTTGTTTTATGCGCGCTGGCATCGAATGACGTAATGGGCGCTGCGCCGGACTTTCCCGCCAGTAACGCGCTCCAGGTTTCTTTCATATTGTTCCCCACCGGGCTGACACAACCCAGCCCCGTTATTACAACTCGTTTTCTCATTTACAGGAACCTCCATCGGAGACAATAAATTTTCTCGAATCAATGGCATAATCAGCGCTCCCTTTGGGGAGCACTCTACGCAAAGTCTTTCACAATATATCCCGTTTAAACACAAAATCGAGGGTTTAGACACGCAAAAAGTATAGCGGCTAACAACCGCTAAAGCCGTTTTAAATCCGCCCAAGCTTGATGGATGTGCATCCGGTCGTGGTCTGCCATGAATCCCGCCACTTCGCGAAAATCGGTCGGACCGAAGATGGCGTGCCGGGCTTTTTGTTCCCAGCCCTGGTCGCTCGTATTTTTCATGATACCAAGCGTCACCCGGCGTGCTTCGAGGAATTCGCGAAGCGCTGAAGGTCCGTCTTCGCGGGCGTAATCACGCTGGCTTGCCCAAACTGCCGTGTCGGGGCGCGGGATAAACGGCGCACCTTTGCCATCGAACAGACCCAATTGATGGTGATGGATCTCGCGTTCGGTATCGCGCATGTGACAAACCAACTCCGTCAATGTCCACTCGGTAGGCGCGGGTTTTGACTGCCACATGTCTGCGCCCAATCCGCGTGTCATGCCATTCAAGACGGCCGGTGTGGAAGAAAGGATCGCGAGGATCGCTTCTTTCGTGGAAAATTTTGGGATCAGGGATGCTCGTTCGGCAGACTCCAGGAATCGGCGTAGATCATGCATCGATCCGCGTAACCCCGCCTCAGGTCCGGACCCGGAGCCGGGATCTTCATCCAGAAAAAATGTTGGCAGCCCAAGCCGCTTCGCCGGTAGGATATCTCGTTCCATATCGTTTCCCACCATGAGTACGGGACCCTCCTGCCAGCCAAGTCTCCCGAGGACTTCGGCGTAGTAGGCGGGGAAGGATTTCGAAAAATGAAAGTCTTCGAAGACCGAGATAAGGTCGAATTCTCCAGGGTCGAACCCTGCCCATCGCACACGGTGATGGGTGGCTTTACGCGGCAGGAGCGGGTCGGTGGCAACGACTAGCCGATACCCACGTTGCTTTGCCCAGCCGATAAATGCCTGGGCACTGGTGTTTTTTGCCGTTATGGGCTGGAGGGTCGGAAAGATCTCGTCATAAAATTTTCCGATCTCGGTTTCGAGCGTATCTTTTTCCAAGCCCAGCATCGGATAGAAGACTCCTTCGAAAACGTCTTCCAGGGGGCGGGAAAAATCCTCGCTTTGGTTCATGGCATTCGTACCTGCGACCAAAGCGCGCGCCACCAGACTCGAGTCGAGGTGCGGGACGAGTTTGGTTGAAAGGGCTTGAAAATATGCGGGGACGAAAACAGCCTGATTGGTTTTCAGCAGGGTATCGTCAAGGTCTAACAGCAGAGTCAGCGTCATCGGTTGTAGACTCCCCCGGAGTCTTTATTTCTATTCTTTTATCTCGAATTTGAAAGGAAGGGCATGGCATTCGCCACACCCCACCTGAGGTTCGGAAACATCTTGTTGCGATTTTTCACAATATGCGCGGACTTGAACCCGCCGCTGAAACAATGCCGCCAGTGGGCGCGATACGAATGTGCTCAACTTCATATGCTGGCAGGAATTGGCGCGCGCAATGGCTGGAACCGGGCAGGTCGCACAAAGGTCACGAGACCAGGATTGATTTTGCGCCTTCAGCAGGCGGCATTCCTCCACGTTCCTGCCACGGAAGTAATCGCCGTAGAAATGCGGGCATTCGTGCCCGGCGGGGGTTTTCATTGTCCGGGGTTATACGCGAGTGATGTATTCGCCGGTGCGCGTGTCGATGCGAATTGTGTCGCCGACATTGACAAAGTTCGGGCATTGCACAGTCAACCCGGTTTCGGTGGTGACTTTCTTGGTCACGCCGGTGGCAGTATCGCCGCGGATCGCCATTTCAGCTTCGACCACTTTCAAGTCGACCGAGGTAGGCATTTCAACGTCGATGGCTTCGCCTTTGTAGAAGGTCAGCTTGACTTCCATGCCTTCCTGAAGGAACTGGGCGCTTTCGCCGAGGGATTCCTTTTTGATGGCAGGCTGTTCAAACGTGACCTTGTCCATAAAATAGTACATGTCACCGTCGTTATATAGGTAGGAGACATTGGCGAAATCGAGGCTGACATCCTGAACAGATAAACCTGAATTAAAAGTGCGCTCGATGTTGGCGCCGGTGATCAGGTTGCGTGCCTTGATGCGGATGTTGGCGTTCCCGCGACCGGTCTTGTTGTGGCTGTAATCCAGCACTTTGTAGAGTCCGCCATCCAGTTCGAAAGTGACGCCCTTGCGGAGTTCATTTACGTCGATCATACAATCATCTTTCCTTGGTGAGTATTTTTGCCCACCCCGGCATTCTGCTCAGGGAAGCGGGCGGATTATACCAATGAGTTACGAATCATGGCTAGGATATAGTTGTAAGACGAGTCTACAGACTTGTTTTACAAGATTGAAAACGCCCCCCTTGCGGGGGGCGTTTTCAAATTGGTTATTCCCCGATACTCGAAACGTCGTTGGTCGGCCGCCATTGCGACCATTTGTCGGTAGCCGGATCGATGGTCATGTTTCCGGCGGAACCGCCCTGCCAGAAGACCTGGAAAATGTTCGGGTCGCCGTCGCGGTCGGAGGTGAACGCCAGGTTCGTGCCGCCGCAATCCCAGGTGGGACCGGAGTCGAGACCGTCATATTCGGTTACACGGTACTCCTTGTTATCACGGAAGTCGAAACTGTAGACATCCAGGTTGCCATCCCGTTCGGATTGGTAGGCAATCCGGTCTCCTTCAGGCGACCAGACCGCGTTGACCGTCTTGCCGTCAAAAGTAACCTGTTTCACCTGACCGGTTTCGACATTCATGGCAAAGAGGTTTGTGCCGCCGTTTTCATCCTGAGCGATGTAAGCGATCAACTTGCCATTGGGCGACCAGGCGGGGAAAGTCTCATCCGCCGGGGAGTCAGTAAGTCTCTTTTCGGTCAGGGTCTCCACATCCAGGACGTAGAGGTCCCAGTTGCCATTGCGGTTGCTTTGGAAGACAAGCGTCTCGATCTCGGGCGAGTAGAAGGCATTAACATCATCCGCCGGGTTGCTGGTAATTTGTACCTCCTCGCCGGTCTGTTGGTCGATGGTGAACAGGTCGAATCTACCGTTCCTGTCGCTCTGGAAGACAATCGTCTGGGCATCCGGCGCATACATCGGGTTGGTGTTGTTCGACTGGGTCTCCGTCAGGCGTATCGCTTCGCCGGAGCCGAGCAGGTCTGTGTAATACAACTCGACGTTGCCATCGCGGTTGCTTTGGAACACGACCCAGGAATCGTTCGGGGCGCGGCTGGGGCGGCTGTCCACAGCTTCATCCTTCGAAAGATTGTAGAGCTTGAAGTCAGCCTGTCCTTCAATACCGTCCAACCGATAGACTTCGAGGTTGTCATCGCGGAAAGTATGGAAGACCAGACATTGGATGCAGATACCCGGTTCCGCCGGACCAACTGAAGAGATCGGTTTCACACAATCCGCCATTGCCGCACGGACGGTGGTGCCTGCCGGGTCGGTCAGGTTGAGGATGAGGACTTGATACGGACCATTCACCTGCAACGTGACACTCTCCCCGGCTTTCAATCGGATCTTGCCGGATTGGATCACAGTGCCGGATTGATCAGTGATCGTAAAGGTAAAGGGCGCAGTCATGTCGCCACCGTTATTGGTTACGGTAAATTCAGCAACTTCCGGCGAGACGCAGATGCCATTGGCGGTCAACGAAGGCGGCGGCGGAGGCGGCGGGACACATTTCGTCATATCCACAACGGTTGTCAATGCAGCATTGCCCGGGGTCGAGAATGTATAACCTGTGGACGAACCGCTCACCGTCAGCGTAATGCTTTGACCCGCGAGCAGGGAGATCGTCCCGGTCTGCACAACAACACCACTTGCATCGGTTATCGTATAGGGATAAGGAACGGTCATGTCGGCGCCATTGTTGGTCAGGACGTAGGTTGCTGTTCCACCCACGGCTGTGCAGGCTCCGCTGATGGACAGGTCGGCAGGCGGGAGCGCGGGTGGAGGCGGGGGTGCCACGGCTGCTGCGGCCGCACAGGCAGACATATCCACAACTGTAGTGAGAGTCGCATCATTGGGTGTTGCAAAGGTATAGCTTGTTGACGAACCCGTGACCGAGATCACCGTGCTTTGGTTCGCGGCAAGATCGATCGTGCCAGTACCAGCCACAGCCCCGTTGGCATCCAGGATCACGTACGTGTAAGGCGTTGTCATCGCTGCGCCCTGATTCGTGATCGTGAACGTAGCAGTACCATTGTTGGCAGAACAAGCGCCGGTGACGGTCAAGTTCGCGGGCGGTGCCGGGGGCGGCGGTGGCGCAGCATTTACACAAGCGGACATATCGACAGTGGTGGTCAGGGCAGGATCATTTGGCGTGGCAAATGTATAGCTGGGAGATGTGCCCGTATAAGTGACCGTTGTGCTTTGGTTGGCATCAAGATCGATGGCGCCAGATGCAACCACAGCACCTGTTGCGTCCACAACCACATACGGATATGGCGTGGTCATATCTGAGCCGTTGTTCGTGATCGTGAACGTGGCAGTTCCATTATTTGCGGTACAGGAACCGTTTACAGTAAGGTCCGCAGGCGGTGCTGGAGGTGCGGCAGCCACACAAGTGGACATATCCACAACCGTGGTCAGTGAGGCGTCATTCGGCGAGGAGAGGGTGAAGGACTGCGAGCTTCCACTTACCGTCACGTTAGTACTTTGCCCTGGAGCGAGGTTGATCGTTCCGGAATCCACGACCGCACCGTTGTCACCGACCACCTGGTAGTTGTACGGAGTGGTCATTGCGCCGCCGTTGTTGGTGATGGTGAAGATGGCAGTTCCAGTATTGACGCCACCACACGCGCCCTGAACGGAAAGCACAGGCGGGTTGACCGGTTGGTCACTGGTGGCGGTCGGCGTGGGAGTAGGTCTGCGTGAACAGGAACCTGTCACATTCAACGTAACCGAGGAGAGGAAAGAAGTTTTGTACGTAACGGTCATGCTGGCGTTACCCGCGCCGTTGATCGTAACCGATTGACCAGGCTGTATATCGACAGGCCCGCTCTGAGCCGGTTCGGATAATAGGTATGTCCCATCACTGACACTGCCGGAAATGTTCGTGATCAGGAAGGTTGCGGTTTGGTCTGTGTTGCAGAATACCTTCAAGTCAAGTTGACCATCGACTGGCGTGCTGGTTGGCGCCGGTGTAAACGTGAATGTAGGCGTTGCTGATGGTAGCGGCGTATTGCTTGGTGTGGGTGTATTCGAAGGAATATTTGTAGGCTTTGGTGTCTTGGAATTTGTAGGCGTGGGCGAAGGACCCGGGGTATTTGTGGCGGTTGGAGTCCGGGTGGGCCTGGGCGTCCGGGTAGGCGAAGGGGTAAAAGTATTGGAAGGCGTTGGAGAAGGACCCGGGGTATTTGTGGCTGTGGCGGTGCGGGTAGCGGTTGGGGTCTTTGAGGGACCCGGCGTCTTTGTGGCTGTGGGAGTCTTCGAGGCAGTCGGGGTTGGGGTGTTGGTAGCCGCCGGTAACGGGAGGCAGGTTCCGATCGCCTGCAGGTTAACAGTATCCAACTGAGACGTGGAATAATTGACGGTAACGGTCGCATTGCCCGCCGCATTCACAGAGATACTCTGGTTCGAGTTCAGGTCAAGCGGATACGATACAGGCGATTTTCCCGGCTCTGAAACCGTATAAGAACCTCCCGTGAGAGGTCCGCCGATATTGGTCATGGTGAAGGTGGCGGAAAGATCGTTATTACAAGCCACCCCTAGCCCTACATAGGGGTCGGGTGCAGCAACATTCCCCTGAGCACTGCCCGCGCTTTGGGGAGTGGCAGTGGGAGTATTGGTGGCAGTCGGCTCCTGCGCCCCCTGACCGCCTACGTTGCTCTGCGAAGTGGCTGTGGGGGTATTTGTGGCAGCCGGCGGCACAACGGGAGCATTCCCCTGCCCCGGGTCAGTTGTGGCTGTGGGTGTGGGTGTGTAGGTAAATGTGGCGTTAGGCAGAACCTGGGGGTCTGACTGCGCTCCCTGCGCCGCCTGGGGTTGTTCAGGGGTATTGGTCGCGGTAGGTGGCTCGACAGGTGGTGCGGGCGGTTCTGTCGGAGGCTCTTCGGTGGGAGCAGCAGGTTCCTCCGTCGGCGGGGCAGGCTCTTCGGTGGGAGGAGCCGGTTCCTCCGTCCCGCTTTGCCCGCCTGTACCCTCCAATCCCTGGGATGGGACACAGGAGGTCAAAAGAAGAGACAGGATCACTAACAGGGAGAACACCCTAAATAGGCTGGGTTTGTTTTTCGGTATCCACATATTTACCTCACATTAATCCAGTACAGAAAGAATCGACGAACTCCTAAAATCCTTTTCGTGCTCAATAAATTTGTAGCGAAAACCACCCGAAAAGGGTTTGCCGGACGACAAAAGATATACAGGTTAAGATTATAGTACCGTAACAAAGGACCGGCTGAATTGCATCAGAGTTATAATTTTTGCAAGTTTATGCCTTTTCCAGACTGAGAGAGTGAACTATGAGAAAAAATTTAACTAATGTTGGTTTACCCATTCTTCTATCCACCGTTCTTTTTATCGCCGCTTGCGGACCAAAGGATGACCCGCAAGGCGCAGGTGGAGCAGAGTCCACTCCGATCGTCGTTGTGGCAGAGGCGACCATCGAAGTCCAGAACGTGATGGCTGTGAAGCGCGATATTTCCCTCGACCCGGCAAAGACCACAGATGAAGATTCATTGCTGGTCAGCCGCTATTTGTACGAAGGGCTGGTGACCGTCGATGCCGAAGGGAATGTTCAGCCGGGCATTGCCGAATCATGGACGATATCCGACGACGAACTGGACTATATCTTCGAGATCAACCCCAAAGCGCGGTTCAGCGACGGGTCACGCATCACCGTGGATGACATCACCAACAACTTCAACCGCTGGTTCGACCCGAAAAGCCCTTATCACGGCGACGGGAATTTCCCCAATTGGTTGAACCGCTTCCTCGCGTTCAACGGCGAACGGGGGGCGGACGACATTCCCGTATCGCAGGTGGACGGCGTGCAGAAGGTGGACACCAACACCTTCATCGTGCATCTCAACCGCCTTGAGCCGCAGTTATTGACCTATCTTGCCGAACCCGCCTTTGCCATCTTGAGTCCCTCCGCGCTGGAGAACCCCTCCTACGGCACCAGGCAAAGCACGATCATTTCCAGTGGCGCGTATGTCATCACCTCATGGACGGACGAGGGGATGACCCTGACTCCCAATCCGCAATATTGGAACACGGCGGCAGAAGGCGAGCTCAAATTCATCTGGAAATAAGGGGAGAAATTCATTCAGAACTTAACTCAACGCCGCGAAAACGAAAAGGGGGACTTGCGTCTTCGCGGCGTTGGGGTCGGATATCGAAGTTATGCCCAGGGGTTTATTGAAGATGCGGTATTTATGGTAAAGTGGGGTTAGGTCAGACTGCGAGGTGTCAAAATGAAGTTTTGCTTTCGAGCATTGATCGTTCTCTTCTTTCTGATTTCAGTGACAGGCTGTGTTGCTGAGCCCACACCTGCATCGGACCTAAACAACCCGACTGCAACAGTGCCGCCGGTGATGGAGGTTCCAGCGGAGACTCAAGCCGCAGAAACAGAATCAACTCCACAGTCCAAGAACGAGGCGCAGAACTTCATCCGCTTCGACGAAATGGGAATCTCGGTCGGTTTCGATTATCCCGAAGGCTTCTCCCAAAGCATCACCACCAGCGTGCTTGGCGTATATGAGCCCCAGGCACCCTTCGACCTGCCGTACCCCCAAAATTCGCGGATCCTCTTTACAGGCTACCCTGGCGGTTCGGGGGATTTCAATGCCAACGGTATTCGCGTCTTCCGTGCTGAAGAAGTCAACGCGCTCGAAACCGGCGCACTCGAATCGCTTTATGCCGTCCTCGACGGGCAGACCGATCATCACAGCGACTTTCCACGCATGGCCGGAGCCGGAAGCCTGATCGACGCACAGCTTATTCCTCTGGCATTTCAAAGCGGAAACGGTTACCGCTATCTCTTCACCAAATCCTTTTCCGCCGACCCGCTCGCCGACACCACATTGACTTACATGTATCAGGGTGTGACCAGTGACGAAAAATATTTCGTCTCATTCATCATGAGCGTCGACGCGCCCTTCCTCGGCGAGTTCATTGGCCAAACCCTGACAACGCCTGAAGAATTCGAAGCCTATTATCAAAACATAAATTCCCGGACAGAGTCTGCCACCGGCGACCAATTCACGCCGTCCCTTATTGTATTGGACGAATTGATTTCCTCGATCATTATTTTAGAAGAATAAGGAGAGACCATGCCCTACTACCACACGCTCGGAAAGATCCCCCACAAACGCCACACGCAATTCAAGAAACCGGACGGCAAACTCTACCGCGAAGAAGTGATGGGACTGGAAGGATTTTCCTCCATCCAATCCATTCTTTATCATCACTTCCTGCCACCGCGGGTAAAGGAGATGCGTGACCTCGGACCCGCCCAACCCGAATATGTGGACTTCGGGCCGATCCGTCACCGCGCCCTGAAAACGGATCAGACTCCGCTCGGGGTGGATCCCGTTGCCGGGCGGATACCACTCCTCGGCAATAACGACGTCATCCTCGGCGTCTCACGTTCGAAGAACAGCATGGATTACTTCTATCGAAACGCGCAAGCCTATGAAACCTGGTGGGTGCATGAAGGCAGCGGAGTCTTGAGATCCCAATTCGGCAGCCTGCCTTTTCACAGAGGCGATTACATCGTCATCCCTTTTGGCGTCACATGGAAAATGGAACTGAACGAAGAATGCAAATTTTTCACCATCGAAAACCCCAGCCAGATCGAATCGCCCAAACGTTACCGCAATAATTATGGACAACTGCTCGAACATGCGCCGTACTGCGAGCGCGACATCCGCGTGCCGACCGAATTGGAAACACATACCGAACGCGGTGATTTCGAGGTTCGGGTCAAAGTACGGAACAGGCTTTCCCTTCACATCCTCGATTATCACCCCCACGATGTCATCGGTTGGGATGGATATCTCTACCCATGGATATTCAACATCGAAGATTTCGAGCCGATCACAGGGCGCATACACATGCCGCCTCCTATACACCAGACCTTCGACGCGCACAATTTTGTCGTCTGTTCCTTCGTCCCGCGCCTCTTTGACTACCACCCAGACGGTATCCCCGCGCCGTACAACCATTCCAACGTTCAGTCGGATGAAGTCATCTACTACGCCGAGGGAAACTTCATGTCGCGTAAAGGCATCGACCGGTCCGACATCAGCCTGCATCCTTTCGGGCTGCCGCACGGTCCCCAGCCCGGCATGACAGAAGCCAGCATTGGTAAGACAGAGACGAAAGAACTCGCCGTCATGGTGGATACGTTCAATCCGCTTCAACTGACACGCGCCGCGCTCGAAATGGAAAAGCCTTACATGGAAACCTGGCTGGAAGGCGATGGCGAGTAAGTAAATAATCACCACATCGGAGAATCAAATGAAGCCATTTCCCGCCTTTTTGATCATTGCAAGCCTTCTCATCTCTTCATGCAATATGCCTGCCACCGGCGGAACACCGGACACTGGCGTGTCCACTGCCGCCGCACAAACCATCGAAGCTGCTCTAGCGAACCAAACTCCACTTGCAAGCCCCACTGTCGGAGACTCAAATACTCCCGCCGTAGAAGGGCAGCCACTTGCCAGCTTTGAAGACATAACCAACTGTCGTACCGGTCCGGGGGTGAACTACCCGCCGGTAACGCAGATTCAACCTGGAGTTCAGGTCGAAATCGTCGGTTTCTTCCCGCCTAATTTCTGGATCGTCAAAACAGACAAGGGGGAATGTTGGGTGGCGGGACAATTCGTCACTCCGGCTGGAAATATCAGTGCGGTTCCGACCATATCTGCTGTTCCTACGATCGAAGGCGGCGCGCCGGAAAACGTCAGCCTTCAAAAATGGGATATCTTCTGCAATTACGAGACGAACGAAGCCAATGTCACAATCGCCTGGGCGGATAAAGAAGAAGAGTCCGGTTACCGCGTGGTCCGCAATGACATCATCATCGCTGAGTTTCCGGCCAACACCACAGAATTCAAAGAAACCATCACCCTGCTTGCGGGGCAAACGGTTGGATACTACGTCGTCGCCTTCAACACGGCAGGTTCAACCAGCAGTAAAGTGATCTCATTGGGATGTTAGTTGACTTGGCAAATATCCTGCAATTTACTTTTCTTGAATCTCTGCTGCTCTGAGTGTGTTTGCCATCAACATTGCGATGGTCATGGGACCCACGCCGCCGGGGACGGGGGTGATGAACCCGGCTACTTCCTTGGCTTCTTCGAAGTTCACATCGCCGACCAACTTTTGAAGCGGTTTGCCGGTCTTCTGACTGATCGCCTGCGTCCCATCCGGGTTGAGCTTCGGGATGCCGTTGATGCCTACATCGATGACCGCCGCGCCGGGTTTGATCCAATCTCCGCGTACCATCTCGGCACGTCCAATGGCGGCGATGATGATATCCGCATC
>ERZ761607.3998-NODE-3998-length-13520-cov-6.366654_pt1 | contig 13520 bp, 9 predicted proteins | sample MGYA00511164_ERZ761607 | MGnify/ENA primary metagenome ERZ761607 (study PRJEB28899, sample SAMN02445080) | bioreactor sludge metagenome | biome: EBPR sludge | place: Australia: Brisbane, Thorneside Wastewater Treatment Plant | collected 2011-06-22 ...
GGGGGGGGGGGGGTAATTGACTGGCGCTCAGCTGCGTAATCGCCATTGGGGCGAGCCCAGCACAGTGCGCACCCAGGCGCATGAGCGCGGTCCGATACCCTACTGCGCCCGCTCCAGCTTCAGGTCCCTCACTTGCAGCATCACCGCATACTCGTTGCGGAAGCCGTTCTCCGGGCCCGTGCGACTCATGCGGAAGCCCATGTGCAATGGCTCGGCCGACATGGCGGGGCATCGCCACCCCTCCGCACCCTCAGTGCCCAGCAGGCCCAGCAGGCTCTGGTAGGTGACATCGAACCCCAAAGCGGCATATTCATCCACGTCGGTGTGGAAGCGCTCGCGGAACCGGCGCATGAAGGCCGCGGTGCGGGGCTCCAGCGGATCGATGAAGGACCCGGCGGCGAAGGAGAAGCCCAGTGCATCGAGGTCGGCGGCCGCCACCGGTGCCATGCCCAGCCAGGCCTCCGTGCCCACCAGCAGGATGCGCTGCTTGGCGGCGATGGGCTTCAGCTTCGTCACCAAGGAGGTCACGAACTCCACGTCCTCGCTCGGCGCCACGATCACGTTGAGCGCCGACGCATCAAGCCGCGCCGCCAAGGCACCGATGTCGCGACGGCCCGTGGCCACGATGCTGACGCTGTCGCGCAGGCGCGCGGGCTGGCTGCCCACCGCCGTGTTGAGCGCAGCCAGCACCTGCTCCTGCAGGTCGCGCTCACCGGCGATGTCGGGGCGCAGCACGATGATGTTCTCGCGGGCATGCTTCGCGGCCACGAAGCGGGCGGCATGCTTCAGCAGGTCGCTGCGCGAGGCGGAGGCCTTGCTGACGTTGGGCAGGCCGAGCACGATCTTGTTGGACTGGGGCACCGGGCAGATCACCGGCAGCCGCGGCTGCGCGCGGGCGAGCTGCTCGATGGCCGATCGATGGAAGGGCCCGATGCACAGCTCGAGCCCCGCGATGGCCGGATCCTTGAGCGCAGCGGTCCATTGCGCGGGATCATCGCCCACATCGATCACGGTCACCTCGGCGCGGAGCCCCTGCCGCTCGAGCGAATCGAGGGCGAGCAGCGCGCCGGCGTAGAACTGCGCCGCGATGCGCGATGCCTCATGGAACCGCGGGCCGCCGGTCGCCAGGGCCGTGGCCTCCAGCGCGCTGTCGTTGCGCTGCACCGCGAAGGGCAGCAGGAAGCCGATGCGGCGCACCTCGCCCGGCGGACGGACGGGCTCCACCGCACGGATCACCGGGGGCGCCTCGCCCCGTTGCGGGATGCGGACGATGGCCCCGGCCTTGAGGCCTTCCGGCAGCCCATCGTTCGCGCGCTGGATCTCCTCCGGCCGCACGCCGTAGCGCTGCCCGATGCCGAAGAGCGTCTCACCCGGCTGCACCGTGTGCTCCACCAGGTGCACCGGCTCAGCGGGGCGCAGCGCGGCATCGGCGCCCGGAGGCGCCGCCTTCACCGGGATGACCACCTGCACGCCTTCCTTCAGGCCTTCCGTGAGCTCCGGATTGCGCTCGAGCAGGTCGTTGATGTCGAGGCCATAGCGCCGTGCGATGCCGAAGAGGGTCTCCTTCCGCGCCACGGTGTGGATGAGCTCGCCATCCTTGGCCATGACCGGCGCCGTGCGCGCCTCCTTCTTCACCACCGCCGCCTGCGGGATGAGCAGCTCCTGGCCGATGGACAATCCATCGCGGGCCGCGGGATTGGCCTTGAGGAGCTCCTCCACGGGAACGGCGTAGGCGCGGGAGATGGCGAAGAGGGTCTGCCCCTGCTGCACGGCATGCACGGTGAACCGCTTCCCATCGATGGTGCGCACCTCCTGCGCCCGGGAAGCGAGCGGGGAGAGCAGGAGGCACACCGCGAGCAGCAGCCTGCAAGGTGCGCCGGCGGCGCCCGGAAGGCCGGCACTGAACCCCTCAACGCGTGCGATCATTCCCATTCGATGGTGGCGGGCGGCTTGCTGCTGATGTCGTACACCACGCGGTTCACGCCCTTCACCCGGTTGATGATGGCGTTCGAGATCCGTGCCAGGAATTCATAGGGCAGGTGGCACCAATCGGCGGTCATGCCATCGGTGCTGGTGACGGCGCGCAGGGCCACCGCATTCTCATAGGTGCGCTCATCGCCCATCACGCCCACGCTGCGCACCGGCAGCAGGATAGCACCGGCCTGCCACACCTGGTCGTAGAGGCCCTCCTCGCGGAGGCCTTGGATGAAGATGTGATCGACCTCCTGCAGCAGGGCCACCTTCTCGGGCGTGATCTCGCCGAGGATGCGGATGGCCAGGCCGGGCCCCGGGAAGGGATGGCGGCCGAGGATGTTGGGGTCGAGGCCGAGCTCGCGGCCCACGCGCCGCACCTCGTCCTTGAAGAGCAGGCGCAGCGGCTCCACCACCTGCAGCTTCATGCGCTCGGGCAGTCCGCCCACGTTGTGGTGGCTCTTGATGGTGACGCTGGGGCCGTTCACGCTCACGCTCTCGATCACGTCGGGATAGATGGTGCCCTGGCCGAGCCACTTCACATCCTGGATGCGGTGCGCCTCGCGGTCGAAGACCTCGATGAAGGTGCGGCCGATGGCCTTGCGCTTGGCTTCGGGCTCCTCGAGCCCCTTCAGCGCGGCATAGAACTCGGCCTTCGCGTCCACGCCGGTGATGTTGAGGCCGAGGTGACGGTAGCTCTCCAGCACGCGCGCGAACTCATCCTTCCGCAGCAGTCCGTTATCGACGAAGATGCAATGGAGGCGATCGCCGATGGCACGGTCGAGCAGGAGCGCGGCCACGCTGCTGTCCACGCCGCCGCTCAGGGCCAGCACCACCTGGTCATCGCCGAGCTGCTGCTGCAGGCTGGCCACGGTGTGCTCCACGAAGCCGTGCGGCGTCCAGTCGCCCGCGCATCCGCAGATGCCGATGACGAAGTTGTGGAGCAGCTGCAGCCCGTCGGTGGTGTGGTACACCTCGGGGTGGAACTGCACGGCGAAGGTCATGTGGTCCTTCAGCCTGTAGGCGGCCACGGGGACATCCTTGGTGCTGGCGATCACGTCCATGGCCTCGCTGGGCGCGGTGATGCTGTCGCCGTGGCTCATCCAGACCTGGGTTCCGGCCTGGATGCCGTCGAAGAGGTGGCTGTCGACGATGGTGCTCAGGTGGGCCCTGCCATACTCCCGCACCCGGCTGCGCTCCACCGGTGCACCGGCGCGCTTGGCGAGCAGCTGGGCGCCGTAGCAGACCGCCAGCACGGGTATCCGGCCGAGGATGCCGTCCAGGTCCGTATCCGGCGCATGGGCATCGTGCACGCTGCTCGGGCTCCCGCTGAGGATGACTCCCTTCACCGCCGGATCGGCAGCCAGCTCGCGGGCCCGGGTGTAGGGATGGATCTCGCAGTAGACGTTCAGTTCGCGTACACGGCGGGCGATGAGCTGCGTGTACTGCGAACCATGATCGAGGATGAGGATGCGCTCGGACAAGACAGTGGCGGGATACGTGAACGGTAGGGTCGGCCAAAAGTAGCCAGCCCGCCCGGAGTGGCCCGCTCAGCCGTCCACCACCATCGTGAAGCGCGCATCCAGCGGGTCCAGTGCGTCCAGCAGCGCATCGAGCGCCCCGGGGCCGCTGGCGGCCAGCATGGGCAGGATGCCGTGGCGCCGCTCCTGCAGCCCGCCCCCGGGGAACAGGGCGTCGAGCATGGCCTGCACACGGCCCAGGTGCACCGCCTCGCGCCGGCGCAGGGCCCTGGCCATGCGGGCCTCCGCTTGCGCCAGGATCCGCTGCATGCGCACCGCTGCGGCATCGATGCTCGGGCCCAAGGTGGGGTCGATGGCCGTGGCACGCGCGCGGATCGAAGCTGACAGGCTGTCGAGCAGCGCGCGCTCCTGCGGCAGCGCGCTCGAGCGACCGGATGCCGCATGGGCCACGCGGTCCATGAGCGCGTGGGCGGGCAGGAAGAGGTCCTCCAGCGCGAGCCCGAGCCCACGGCGCTGGCGGTCGTGCTTGGCCGTGAGGAAGGCGGCGCTGGTGCGCAGCAGCACCGCGGGCATGGGCAGCCGAACCGCTTGGAAGAGCCACTTGAGCTGCATCCAATAGGCCAGCTCCCCTCCTCCGCCGATGTAGGCGATGCCGGGCAGGATGGTCTCCTGGTAGAGCGGGCGCATCAGCACGTTGGGCGAGAAGCGCTCCGGATGCTGCTCCAGTTCCGCGAGCAGGCCATCCAGGTCGAATCGCGGCCCGCCGTGCAGCACCTGATAGCCGTCGCCGTCGCGCTCGATGCGCGCACGGTGCCCCGGCCTGAGGTGGAACAGGTTGATCGGTCGCGCATGGGCCTGCACGGCATGGCGCACGGCGAGCCGCTCATTGGCGTACCGCACCGCCTGCTCGGTGATCCCATTCAGCAGCTCCTCGCGCATCACCGGCGCGAACAGCGCCTTGAGCGCGGGATCGTCGCCATCGAGGATCAGCAGCCCGAACCGACCGAAGAGCGCATGGACGAACCGGCGCGTGGCATCGGCCAGCGTGCGGCCAGGCTGATAGCATTCGCGCAGCAAGCGCCCCAGGGCCTCGGCTTCGCTTCCGCTGCCGAGGAGGGTGCAGGCCTGCTCCACCACGGGGGCGATGCCCTCCAGGGGCAGGCGGCCCACGGCCCCGGCGGCGGCACCCGGCCAGTGCACCTGTCGCTCACCCAGCCACGCGTGGTCGATCTCGGCGCGGTCGTGGTCCTCCGTGGCCATCCAGAACACCGGCACCACCGGCCGACCCAGGTCGTCGCTGAGGGTGCGCGCCAGGCGGATGGCATTCAGCAGCTTGAACGGGACGTAGAGCGGCCCCGTGAACAGGCAGAGCTGATGACCGGTGGTGACGGCGAGCGCATCAGGACGTGCCAGGAGCGCCAGATTGCGCTCCACGGCGGCCATGGGCTCCGATCCCCTGTACTGCCGGCGCAGCGCCTCCACCAGAACGGTGCGCGATGCCGCCGGGAAGGACCGCTGCTGCGCGGCTGCCCTCAACCCGTCCAGCGTGGGCGGGAAGGAGCGGAACGCATCCAGGAAAGCATCGCCCCCGGCGTGCTCCTCCACCAGCCGGGTGAAGCGCCTGGTGGCGGCATAGCCGATGCGCGTGCACTCCATGAGGGCGGCAAAGGTACCCGCAGGCCGCCGCCCGATGGATCAGCACTTGCCCGTGCCCCGCGCCTCCAAGTGCACGTTGAGGAACTCCGCGCCCTTGTCCACCCGCGCGGATTGCAGCAGCCGGCGGACATAGGTGATGGCATCCGCCCGGTCCGACAGCGGCACATCGGTGAGCTTGAGCACCACCACGCCGCTCCATTCACAGGCATACTCCAGGCTCATGGACCGATCCTTGGCCACCTCGGCCTGCAAGCGCGCATGCGCATCGGAATCGAATGCCTGCAGCTTGAGCACCAGGTGCGCATCCTGGTTCTGCGCCACCGCGATGCTCGGCGCCCACGCCACCAGCATCGGCAGGAGAAGGAAGAGGGCAATCGTTCTGCTCAATGACATGGAATCCGCATTTGTGAGCGAAATTCGACCACGTCATCCGAATCGACCATGACGGATGACAGGCCTTCCGGCCACCCAACCGGAAGCGGCAGCAAGGCCCAGTCGTTTAACACTCTCCGCGATGCCCATACGAATGACCCCTGACCGCCCCGGCGGCGGCACGAGCAATCGGCCCAGCATGCCCTCCGGCGGAGGCCGTCGCGGTGGCGGTGGCGCCGGCCTCCTGGGAGCGCTCCTCCCCTTGCTGCTGCGCAACCCCAAGTTGCTGCTCATCGGCGCGGTGATCCTCGGCCTCGTCTGGCTCCTCGGCGGGCTGGATGGCTGCGGCGGCATGATGCAGCAGGCCGATGGCGGCAACCTGTTGGCCCAGCTCACCCGCGGTGCCACGCTCGATCCCGCCGAATACGACAAAGCCGAGGTGTATGAGCCCCTCACCGACAACGTGCGGTCCCCGCTTCCCGAGCGCGCCAGCCTGGAGCGCTTCGCGCCAGAGCGGCGGAACCAGGGCCGCCAGGGCAGCTGCGTGGCGTGGGCCAGTGCCTACGCGGCCAGGAGCATCATCCACAACCAGGCGTCCGGCGACGGAGGGACGACGGCCTTCAGCCCCAGCTTCATGTACAATCGCATCAAGATCGACGGGAGCGATTGCCAGGGCAGCTACATCCTGCGCGCCATGGACGACATGCTGCAGCGCGGTGCCGTCCCCTTCAGCCGCTTCGCCTATACCGACAGCGACTGCAGCGCCCAGCCCGATGCCGAGACCGAGCGCAGCGCCACGCGCTTCCGCATCAAGGGCTACCAGCGCCTCAGCCGCACCGACGACCCCAACAGCCCGGTGGACATGGTCGCCATGAAGCAATACCTGGCCCAGGGCTCGCCCGTGGTCATCGGCATGCTGGTCGGCGGCAGCTTCATGGAAGGCATGGCCGGCCAGGAGGTGTGGCTGCCCACGCAGCAGGACACCCGCATGCAGGGCTTCGGCGGGCACGCCATGTGCGTGATCGGCTACGACGACTACAAGCTCGGAGCCGGACAGGGCGGAGCCTTCCAGATCATGAACAGCTGGGGGCCGGAGTGGGGGCGCAACGGCATCGCCTGGGTGCCCTACGACGCCTTCGCCTTCTTCACCAAGGAGGCCTATGCGGTGTACCCCATGGGCGCCAGCGCCGAGGAGCGCCCCGACCGCTACGACCTGCGGTTCGGCCTGGCCGTGGTGGATGCGGAAGGCGCGGCCACCGGCGAGCACATCGCGCTTCAGCACCGGGGCGGCCGAACCTTCCGCACGGAACGGCCGGTGCCGGCGGGCACGCGCTTCAAGGTGGAGCTGACCAACAACCTGGAGTGCTACACCTACCTCTTCGGCGAGGAGACCGATGGCAGCACCTATGTGCTCTTCCCGTACACGCCGAAGCATTCGCCCTATTGCGGCACCACCGGCATGCGCCAGTTCCCCAGGGACCATAGCCTCACCGTGGATGAGGCCGGAAGCCGCGATGCGATGGCGATCCTGGTGGCCAACCAGCCGCTCGACTATCCGCTCATCAACCAGCGCATGATGGCAGCGGGAGGTGCCGGACTCGCCCAGCGACTGGAAGCGGCACTGGGCGAAGAGCTGATGCCGGGCGAACAGGCCGCCTATAGCGCCGGGGAGACCTTCGGCCTCTCGGCCCCCGCCTCGCACAACGCCGTGGCCGTGATCCTGGAGATCGAGAAGCGCTGAGGCACCATCGACCGCTTACAGCATGCAACCCGCGCCGCTGATCGCCAGCCTGCTCCTGCTCGCCGCACCGGCAGCGGGCCAGGACCTGCTCTTCGATCACCTCGCCCGCACCGATGGGCTTCCGGGCGACGAGGTGCTTGCGCTGCATGAGGACCGGCATGGATTCATCTGGATCGGCACCGCCACGGGACTCGCGCGCCATGAAGGGATCCGCATCCGGACCTGGCATCACGACCGCAAGGACCCGCGGAGCCTGCCGAACAGCACCATCTGGGACATCGCGGAGGACGATGCCGGCACCATCTGGATCGCCACCGACCACGGCCTGGCCGCCTACGATGAGCGGCGCGGCGATTTCCAGCGGGTGTACGTGACCGATGGCCGGAGGAACCCCACCAGCGCCAACCGCATCCACGGCATGGCACCGGATGGGAACGGCCTGCTGTGGCTGGCCACGGAGGACGGCGCGCACACCATCGACCTGCGCACGCGCGCATCGTGCCCGCTGCCGCCGGGCGCCGACAGCCCCCGGCTCACCAGGCCGCCACGCGCCACCCACCTGGTGCGCGACACCGTGCTCAACGGCCTATGGATCACGGCGGCAGACGGCATCGTGTTCTATGATGCCGCGGCCCAGCGGCTGGTGGAGCGGCCCACGGCCGGCTTCCCCTACCCCTGCCTCGCGGACCCGCGCGCCTCAACGCCCACCCCCGACCCCGCCTGCGGCCTCATCTGGCTTTCCACCGCGGACTACCGGCTGCACGGCATGGACCGCACGGGGCGCATCACCCTCGATGAGCCGATCGGCCAGGGACTGCCCAAGGCCACGCTCCAATTCCTGGCCCGCGACCGCACGGGGCGTCTCTGGGCGAGCCGCTGGACGCACGACCTGCAGCTCCGCCGGCGCGATGGCGGATGGATGCCGGTGAGGCATGCGCCCGATGAGCCTTGGAGCATCACCTCGGCCAATGCCAAGAGCTGGCTGGAGGACAGACAGGGCCGCATCTGGATCGGCACGATCGACGGGCTCAACGTGCTCGACCCGCGCAATGCAGGGATCGAAGCGTGGACCGTGCCGATGCAGGCGGCGCGGTCAGCGCTCGCCTTGGTGGCCGCCGCCGATGAGCTCCTCGTCTGCACGGACCGCGACGGGCTCGCCGTGCTCGACCGGGCCAAGGGCCGCTGGCGCACCGCCAGCCTGGAGAAGGCCTCGCGCGATGCCGAAGCGCTGCGCTGGGGCAACATGCCCGTGGCCGCCGAGCCGTGGAACGACGGCTGGCTGGTGGGCAGCGCCGCCGGAGTGTTCCATTGGGATGGTGCCTCCCCGGCCTACCGGTCGCTCCCCTGGCTCATCGACTCGGCCGGGGCCATGATGGCCACGCGTACCGCCTTCATCAAGCGCATCGCTCCCGGCAAGGCCTGGGTGGGCACCTGGACCAAGGGGCTGTTCGAGGTCACCGGCAACGGACCGGCCGTGCGCAGGGCCGCATTCGGGGGCGAACCGCTGCCCACCGCCCAGCTGCTCGCTGCGGCCAGCGCGGGCCGGGAGGTCTGGCTGGGCTTCAACAACGGATACGGCGCCATGCGCATCGCCGGTGAGGCCATCGTGCAGCGCATCCTTCACGAGCCCGACAGCACCGGCACCGCCTACGGCGTGGTGCGCAGCCTGGAGGTGCACCCCGATGGCACCCTCTACATCGGCACGCTCACGGGCGGCTTGGGCGTGCTGCCCCCGGGATCGGACGGAATCGGATGGCTCACCCGCAGCGACGGCCTTGCAGGGGACCGCATCGAACAGCTGGCCCTTGACCGGGAGGGCCTCCTCTGGATCCGGACGAATGAAGGCCTTTCGCGGCTGACGCCGTCCACCGGCGAACTGCGCACCATCGAGCTGCCGCGTTCCATCGCCTCGCAGGGGCGGCTGTCGGCCATCGCCGCCGACCACGATGGGTCGCTGCTCTGCGCCATCGGCCGCTACATCCTCGACCTCCCGCCGGACTGGGCCGGGCAGGCCATCGCACCGGCCCCGGTGGTCACCGACATCCGATTCCTGGGCGCCCAGCATGCCGCGTGGCCGGCGGACAGCACCGTGCAGCTGCCCTACGACCGGCGATCGCTCTCCATCGAGCTGGGCACGCAGCCCTTCCCTGCCGGCCAGGGCATCCGCATGGCGTACCGGCTGCCCGCCACGGACAGCGCCTGGCGCACCTTGGGGGAGGATGCGCGGATCAACCTGGACCAGCTGCCGATCGGCGAGCACCGGGGGGAGATCCGCGCGGGGACCGGGGGCAACCGGTGGTCGGCCCGCCCCTTGGGCATCCGCCTGCAGGTGCTGCCGCCCCTGTGGGCCACCTGGTGGTTCAGGCTCGGAGCGGCTGCCGTTGCGGCCTTGGCTGCCTTTCTCGGCCTGCGCGCCTACACGCGGCGCAGGCTGCGCGAACAGCGCCAGCGCTTCGAGCGCGAGCAGGCCGTGCTGCGCGAGCGGGAACGCATCGCGAGCGACATGCACGACGACCTCGGCGCCGGCCTCAGCGGCCTGAAGCTGCGCAGCGAGATGGCCCTGCGGGTGGAGCAGGACCCCGTCAAGCGCGAGCAGCTCGCCTCCCTGGCCGCAACAGCGGGAGAACTCATCGGCAGCATGCGCCAGATGATCTGGGCGCTCGATCGCGAGCAGGCCAGCCTGGAGGACCTGCTCGTGTACGCCACCAGTTACGCCCGCACCTATTGCGACCATCACGGGCTGGCGCTCACCATCGACATCGCACCGGACCTCCCGCAGGCCGAGCTCACCACCGAGCAGCGGCGCAGCCTCTTCCTGATCATGAAGGAAGCCCTGCACAACACCGTGAAGCACGCCCGGGCCGGGCGCTTCACCATCACGGTGCGCTGGTCCGATGGCCTGCTCCTTACCCTGGCCGACGATGGGCTGGGGCTGCCCGCCGCCACCGAGCACGGCACGGGCAACGGCATGCGCAATATGCGCCGGCGCATCACCGCCCTCGGCGGCTCCATGGAACTGCGCGCCGAGCGGGGCACGGCCATCCACCTCCGCCTGCCGCTGCGCGCGGGCACTAACCTTCGTTCTATTGCCACGGCCTGAACAGCGGCGCAGCTTTGCCCCGATGCCCGAGGAACATACCATTCAAGTGAGCATCGTCGAGGACGATGAGATCATCCGCGAGACGCTGCGGACCCTTTTCGAACTCGAGGAGGGCATGGAGCCCTTCACGATACACAGCACCGCAGAGGACGCCTTGCTCCGCTTGAAGGCCAACTGCCCCGATGTGGTGCTCATGGACATCAACCTTCCCGGCCAGAGCGGCATCGACTGCGTGCGGCAGCTGAGCGTGCGCTGCACAGGCACGCAATTCCTCATGTACACCGTGCACGACGATGACCAGCGCGTGCTGGAGGCGCTCAAGGCAGGCGCCAACGGGTACATCCTGAAGCACAGCACGCCCGATGAGATCATCACCGCCGTCCGCGAACTGCACGCCGGCGGAGCGCCCATGAGCGCCCATGTGGCGCGGCGCGTGGTGCAGCAGTTCCGGCCGTCGCCCAGCGGCGCAGGAACCGAGGCGGACCTCAGCGAGCGGGAGCGCGCGGTGCTGGAACTCCTGGCACAGGGGCTGCTCTATAAAGAGATCGGCGAGCGCATGGGCATCACCACCGGCACCGTGAAGCAGCACATCCACCGCATCTATGGCAAGCTGCACGTGCAGAACCGCACCGAGGCGGTGAACCGCTACTTCGGACGATGAGCCGCCGCGCGCTCGGCCTGGTCCTGGCGCTGGCCTGCCTGGCCGCTGAAGGCACGCTCGCCCAGCCCGCCGTGCTCGGCATGCGCCGGCTGCCGCCCTTCGCCAATGCCGATCTGGACCGCCAGATGGCGCGCATCATCGCCCAGATGGACGCCTTCCATGGCGATTCGGCCACCATGCTGCTGAACGCGGCCTTGGCGATGACCGACCCCGAGAAGGACCATGAAGAGCGGCACTACCTGCTCGCCTACCGCGCCGAGGTGCTCTACTACGAAGGCCTCTTCAACAAGGCCATGCGCGACCTGGAGGAAGCGGAACGGCTGGCGCAGCGGCTCGGCGACAGCACGCTCATCGCGAACGCGCTCAACCTGAAGGGCCTGCTGCATGAGAATATCCAGGACAGCCGGGAGGCCCTGCCCTACCTGCGATCCGCCCTGCACTGGTTCCCGCACCATCCTGCCGCGCGCTACCCGGTCACGGAGCTGCATCATATCCACGGCAACCTGGGCAGCTACCTCAGCGCGCTGGGCATGCTCGACAGCGCCCGCCACCATGCGCGGCTCTCGCTGCGGCTGGCCGAGCAGGTGGAAGCGGCGCGCGCCATCGCCGTGGCCCATTGGACCCTCGGCAACATCGCGCTCAAGGCCGGCCATGCCGATTCCGCGCTGATGCGGTATGATCATGCCTGGGCCACGGCCGATGCAGCGCGCGACCACGACATCGGCGTGGATGCCCTGGTGGGCCGCGCGCTGGCCCTTGCCGAGGCCGGCCGAGCCGCTCGGGCACGCGAAGCGCTCCGGCTCGCGGGCGACTACCTGGAGGCCCATCGCGCGGGGGTCGGCCTGGTCACCCAGCGCAACTTCGCCCGCATGGCCGCGCAGGCCAGCCGCACCATCGGCGACCCCGAGGGCGCGCTCGGCCACATGGCCGCCTGGCACCGCATCGACAGCACCATCACCGCCAACAACATCCGTTCGGCGCTGGCCACGCAGGCCGAGCTGATCCGCGCGGACAACGCGCTGGAAGTGGAGCGCATGGAGCGTGAGCGCATGGAGGCGCGACTTGAGGGCGAGCGGCGCACGCGCCTGCTGCTGATCGTGGCGGGCGTGCTCGCCTTCGCCGCGCTCACGGGCATCTACCTGGTGGTGAGCGCCCGCCAGCGCCACCAGCGGCACCTCGCCGAGCTGCACGCCCAGCGCGCCGAGCAGGAGCGCACCATCGCCGAGCTGCGCGTGCGCGAGCAGGTGAGCCGCGACCTGCACGACGACCTCGGCGTGGGCCTCAGCGCCCTGAAGCTGCGGAGCGAGATGGCCCTGCAGCGGGGCCTTGCCGGCGATGCCGGCGCCTTGCTGCGCGAGCAGGCCGGCACTGCCGAGGAGCTCATCGCCAGCATGCGCCACATCATCTGGTCGCTGCAGGACGACCAAGGGAGCCTGGATGACCTTGTGGCCTACATCGGCTCCTATGCGCGCGGGTACCTGGATGCCTACCGGATAGCCCTGGAGCTGCGCGCCGATGCCGCGCTCCCCGACCTGCAGCTCACCGCGCAGCAGCGCCGCAACCTCTTCCTCATCGTGAAGGAGGCCCTGCACAACGTGGTGAAGCATGCCGATGCGCGCCACGTGCGCCTCACCCTGCGCTGGGAGGGGGCCTTCCACGTGGAGATCGCCGACGACGGCAAGGGCCTGGAGCGGTCGGACCGCAAGCCGCGCGGCCACGGCCTGCAGAACATGCGGAAGCGCGCGGAGGAGATCGGCGCCGACCTGCGCATCACCGGCGAGGAACGCGGCACCCGGGTGCTGCTGCGCGCAGGGCTGAACGAAAGTTAGCTTGATGCGCGTGCCGAGGGCCCGCACCTTCGCATCATCGCCCGCGCCAAACGGCCGCGGCGAGCCCTGCATGAACCAGCCATTGACCCTGCGCATCGTGGAGGATGATGAGCGCATCCGCGAGATGCTCTCCGCGGTGTTCCTGGCCACGCCCGGGATGCGGCTGGCGGGCACGCACGACTGCGTGGAGGATGCCGAGACCGTGGCCGATGACGACGCACCCGCCGTGGTGCTGATGGATGTGAACCTGCCCGGCGCGGATGGCATCGAGGGCGTGCGGCGGCTCAGCGCGCGGTGGCCCGCCACGCAGTTCATGATGTACACGGTGAACGATACCGATGACAAGGTCTTCGAGGCCCTCAAGGCCGGCGCCAACGGCTACCTGCTCAAGAACGCATCGCCAGATGAGATCGTGCAGGGCGTGCGCGAGGTGGCCCAAGGCGGCTCGCCCATGAGCATGAGCGTGGCCCGGCGCGTGGTGCGGCACTTCAGGCCCGTGCCCGCCGCGCGCCACCCGCTGAGCGTGGAGCTGGGTGAGCGGGAATTCGCCGTGCTGGAGCAGCTGGCGCAGGGGCTGCTCTACAAGGAGATCGCGCAGCGGCTCGGCATCACCGAAGGGGCGGTGAAGCAGCACATCCACCGCATCTACGGCAAGCTGCACGTGAGCAACCGCACCGAAGCGGTGAACCGCTACTACGAGCGGTAGGCA
>ERZ761607.3999-NODE-3999-length-13515-cov-177.788113_pt1 | contig 13515 bp, 16 predicted proteins | sample MGYA00511164_ERZ761607 | MGnify/ENA primary metagenome ERZ761607 (study PRJEB28899, sample SAMN02445080) | bioreactor sludge metagenome | biome: EBPR sludge | place: Australia: Brisbane, Thorneside Wastewater Treatment Plant | collected 2011-06-22 ...
CCCGATGAACATCATCGTCGAACGCGAGAACGGCGAACCGGTCGTCGACCTCGACCTCCATCTCGCCGACCTCAGCGGCGCGACGCCGGTCCGCCGCGCCGTCGTCGTCGCGCGCATCGGCCGCGAGCAGATGGCGCCGGCGCCGACGCTGAATCTTGCCGATGCTGCCCGCTACCTGTGAGCCATCGGCACTTGCCCGGCAGCCAGCCGGGCGCGCAACACCGCACCACCACCAACCAAGGAGAAAGCAGCAATGAATCGGGAAGAAGTTCGAGATGAGTTGCTGGCGCCGGTCCTGCAGTGGATCCGCGTCGGGCGTCAGAGCAGCCGGCTGCTGGTCGGCTCGATGGAAGTCGTCGGCGAGCGCAGCCAGCAACTGCTGCGCGGCGCGACGCTGCGGCAGCGGCACGACTGGAGTGAGATGGGCGTCATGACGCGCGAGAAGGTCGCGGTGCCGCTCGAAGCGGCGGTGGCGATGGCGTCGGCGGTGCAGAGCGAGACGCAGGACTTCGTCGCCGAGGCCGGCGAAAAGGCGATCGCCCTCGCCGGCAGCGTCGCCGCCCTCGCCGGCAGCCGCAGCGGCGAAGACTTCAGCGCCCGCCAGGCGGCCTTCGGCGAGGCACTTCTGGCCAGCGCACTGTGCTGGTATCAGCTCTGGGGCCGCGCCGCCGAAGTCGTCGAACAGGGAATGCGGCCGATCCTGCGCCAGGTCGAGGACAACGCCGGCCGGCTGGGATCGCGCTAGGCGAGGGCGGGCAGCGGCGGCCGGGCGGCGCCGTGCCGTCCGCCGGCGCCGCCGAGGAAGAGCGATGAGCATCTGGGATTACCGCCGCAACTTCGCCTACGACGAGCCGCTCGATCCCGGCGACGAGCGCCATGTCGCGCTCAACGACGCGCGCGGCGACTACAACAGCGGGCGGCTGCTGCGCGAGCTGGGAGTCGACGTCGCCAGTCGCACGTTGCGCAACCGTCCGGTCGGCAAGTGCATCGTTTTCGGCGGCCACCGCGGCTGCGGCAAGAGCACCGAGCTGCGCGCCATCGCCGCCGAACTGCAGGGCAGCGAGCGCTTCTTCGTCGTCTCGATCGACGCCCTGCAGGCGCTCGACATCAACAACCTGAGCTACGCCGACGTCGCGCTGGCGCTTGCCGAAGCGCTCGCCGAGCGTGTTGCGGCGGCCGGCATCGAGGTACCGCAGGTGTATCTGACACCGCTGCAGGAGTGGTCACGGCAGGTCAGCCACCAGATCAGCCGCAGCAGCAGCGTCGATGGCGCGCTCGAGAGCGGCGCCGAGGCGAAGACCGGGCTGCCGCTCGTCGGCTCGCTGTTCGCCCGCCTCACCACCGCCATTCGCAGCAACAGCACGTGGAAGACCGAGATTCGCGAACAGGTGCGCAACTCGTTCTCCGACCTCGCGCGGCGCTTCAACCAGCTCCTTTCCTTCGTCGAAGACGAACTGGGCAGGCAGGGCAGGGCGCGCGCACTGATCTTCGTCGTCGACGGCACCGACCGCCTGCGCGGCGACGAGGCCGACGCCTTCTTCATTTGCGACATCCACCAGTTGCGGCAACTGCGCGCCGATCAGTGTCCTCAACGAGCAGGGGCAGGTCGCTCAAAACTTCGACGCCATCGTCCGCCTGCCGATGGTCAAGCTGGCGGAGAAGGGCAGCGACGAAGCGATCGGCGTTTCCTGGCAGCGCCTACGAGAGTTCGTCCACCGGCGTCTGCCGGCTGAGCACTTCGCTGACGCGTCCACCCTGGACCGGCTCATCGCCGATTCCGGCGGCCACCCGCGCGACCTGCTGCGGCTGCTCAACTTCTGCTTCCAGGAGATCGACGAAGGCCCGATCACGCGACAGGTCGCTGAAACGGCTGCCCGCCGCCTGAGCACCGAGTACCGGTGTCTGGTGCAGCCCGACGACTTCGGTCTGCTCGCCGCGATCGACCACGCGGCAGCCGACTACACCCCCGCCACCATGCAGACGCGGCGTCTGCTCTACGATCTGGTGCTGCTCGAGTACAACAGCTACTGGTGGCAGACGCACCCGGCGGTACGGACACTCGACGGCTACCGCAGCGCGGTGGCAGCAGTCGCCGGCGGCGATGGACCGCCTGCCGGCTGAGTCGCCCCCTGCTGCGCCGGGTGTGACCGTCGACAGCCCGGCGGCCGTCGGCGCGATCGACGGCCGCCACAGCGGCGACCTCCTGCGCCTGCAGCGGCTGCTCGAGCACGGCGACGGTTTCCAGCTGGTGTTCGCACTCTGCCTGTCGATCACCTACCGGCAGCGCATCATCGACGACATCGCCGTCCGCCACCCGGCAGCAACGACCGTCGACCTGCACGACGCCAGCGACCCGTCGGCGCTCCTCGACGCGTTGCGCGAACGGGCGGCGGAGCGGCAGCCGATCCATGTCGTCGGCGTCGAGAGCTGGCTGCGGCGTGCCGGGGCGCCGGCGCTGCAGGCGCTCAACTACCGCCGCGAATCGCTCGCGGCGGCGGTGCGCCGCACCCTCGTTGTCTGGCTCGAGCCGGGAACGATCACCCGCTTCGCCCGCGAGGCGCCCGACCTCTGGGCCTGGCGGGAGGGGGTGCTCGACTTCTCGCACCCGCCACCACAGCGGGCGGCGGTGCACCAGCAGGCGATCTTCATCGGCAGCGCCGAACGTCGCGAGCGCGAACGGCGCCTCGCCGAGATTGCCGCGCACCTGCAAAGCGTTGCCGATCTCGCCGGAGCCGATGCCGGTCTGCTGCTCGAGGCGAGCGAGATCGAGCAGGCACTGGGCCACCCGGAGGCGGCGATGGCGTACGCTGAAGCGGCGCGCGCGATCTTCCGCCGCATTGACGACCGACGCGGCGAAGCATTTGCGGCGGGTCGGGTCTCCGACATCCTGCAGGCGCGCGGAGCGTTCGACGAGGCGCTGCGGATCCGGCTGGAAGAACAGCTGCCGGTCTATGAACGGCTCGGCGATGTACGTTCGAAGGCAGTGGCGCGCGGGCGAATCGCCGACATCCTGCAGTTGCGCGGCGCACTGGACGAGGCGCTGCGCATCCGGGGCGACGAAGAGCTGCCGGTCTATGAGCAGCTCGGCGATCTGCGCTCGAAGGCGGTGACGCAGGGCAAGGTTGCCGACATCCTGCAGGCGCGCGGGCAGCTCGAAGAGGCGCTGGCGCTGCAGGAAGAGCGGCTGCCGGTCGCCGAGCGGATGGGCGACATCGAAAGCATCGCGCACATCAAGTACTCAACCGCCTTGCTCCGCCTGCAACTCGGGCAGCACACGAGCGGCGGGCTGCAGCGGATTCACGACGACCTCACCGAAGCCTTCGCGATCAGTCGGCAGCTCGGCCGTCCCGACGGTATCGGCTGGGTCGGCCAACTGCTGGCATCGGTCCTGGCGACGTCTGGCGAGCGCGACCACGCGCTGCAGGTGCTGGCACTCGCCGAAGCGGCCTTCGTTAAGCTCGAGGACGCCGCCGGAATGGCGCAGGTGCGCGATCTGCGCGCAGCGATCGGCGCTGGCTGAGGCTGCTGCGGCGCGGCCCGAGTTACCGCTCCTGTCGAACCCGCTTCCGGCTCGGGAAGCGCCGCGCGCCGCGCCCCTGACGCAGCCTGCCGTGCTGACATTCCAGCGCGGGGCTTCGCAAGCACTGCTCCGACCGCGATCAGCGCCACTCGAAACGGGCCGATCGCAACGCGTCGCCGCGCCGTTGCGGCGACGTTCCTCGGCGCCAGATCGGGCCGCTGGCGCACGGCCGTCAGCAACGTGTGGGCACGACTTGTGGAACAATGGCGGGCCCGCGGCGTTCTCCGATCGCGGGGACTCCCAACGGTGCCGCTGCGCCGGTGCGCCCGGGCTTTCTTTCAACCACCGGAGCCGACGACGCTACCCTGCCGCCCGGCCCACTGCCAAACCTCAAAGGCCATTCCATGCGCTTGCGTCTGTTTGCCCTGGCCGTCGCGGCCCTGCTACCCATCCTCGCTGCCGCGCAGCCGAAATCCACTGCCGAAGACGACGAAGACCTGAAGTTCGAGGAGTCGATCCGCAACTTCGGCTTCGTCTCGGGTGCCGCGTATCAGTGCCTGCCCGAGGCCGATCGCAACGCGCACGACCGGGAGGTGCTCAAGGCCTATTCGGGCCTCGTGCGGCTCTTCGGTTCCGACCGCGCCTTCTTTTATGCGGCGGCCTTCGGCGCCGGCACCAGCATGGCGATCGACAAGGCGAAGTGCGCGACCTACATCGAGGACTTCCGCGCTGCGATGAAGTCCGGCAGCCGTGGCCAGTAAGGGGGGTGCGATGACGACGACGCTGATTCGGCTGGCCCGAAGGGCGCTGCACGTGACGCTCGTGCTGGCGGTGGTGGCGACGTCTCTGCCGGCGACCGCCGGCAACTGGGGGGCGCGACGCGAGTACCGTGAGGGCATGCGCGAGATCGCCCGTGAGCGGCGTGAGATGCGGCGCGAGGTGCGCCGCGAGGTGCGTTATGGCCGCTGGGACCGCGATCGCGACCGCCGGGGGGATATCGTCGCCGGCGTCGTGCTGGGCGCGGTGATCGCCGCCGCGGTGCGCGGCAGCACGCCGCCGCCGCCCGCGCCGGGACTGTGCTGGTACTGGTCCGACTCGTACCGGGAAAACGGTTACTGGGATCGCTGCGGCGCCTACTGAGCGGCAACCCGGCCGGCGATGCCGGGCCGCGCGGGAGGAGGGTCTGTGCCGCCAGGATCGTCCCTTCTGACGTTCAACGCCCAGCGCCGTCAGTGCGGCACATGGTGGCCATGCGGGCAGCCGAATCACCAGCGAACCCCTTGACGCCGCGCGCCGCGCCGCGCACCATTTTGACCGCATCACCGTCGTGCCCATTCTGTGCCCCTTTTTCTTTCGTTGCGTACTGACCGTTCCGACAAGGAGATCCCGCTGATGAGCCAGAACCTGATTGCCCTCAACCTTTCCCCAGACGATGTCGCAGCCATCGATGCCGCGTTGACCACCCTCGAGACGCGCTTCGCCGGTCTCATCGAACTTTCCGCCGACGATCGCCGCAGCCTGGCGAAGATGGGCGACAAGTCGGAAGCCTTCTGCCGTCATACCCTGATCGTTCTCGGCCAGAACCGGCAGATCGTTCCGGACGAGCTCGACCTTGCCGCGGCCGAAGCGGACCTGCAGCAGCTCGATCTGTTGCGGCCACGCGTTGCCCGCCTGCGCCGCCTGCTGACGCGCGCCGACGACACCGAGATGGCGCTCGGCAGCGACGTCCTCGGCGCTGCGCTCGAGGGCTACGCACTGGCGAAGGTCTTCGGCAAGGGCGCTGGGCTCGACGCTCTGAAGGATGTCGTCAGCGTCCGCTTCAGCGGCCGGCGGAAGAGTGGCGGCGCGGCGACTCCCTGAAGGCCGTCGCTGGCCGGGCCGCACGCAGCCCGCCGCTCGGCCGGCGAGGCTTTGCGCCCGGCCGCCGCAGCTCGCCGGTCGTTCGGCGAAGCCCGCAGCCGGGCCATCGAAGCCCGCAGCCGGGCCATCGAAGCCCGCAGCCGGGCCATCGAAGCCCGCAACCCGGCCCGCGAGGCGCGCAGCCCGGCAAGCGGAGTTCTCTGCCGAGCAATTGGAGTTCGCAGCTCGACGGGCGCGACCGATCGTCACGCCGTTGCGCCGCCTGACCGAGACGGCCGAGACCAACGTTGGCGAGCGGCACCTCGATCTGCGGGCGCCGGAGGCGGGCAGCGACGCGACGGCCCGGCTTGCCAGCGCCTGCAAGCAGCGGCTGCAGCAGGCGCTGGCAAGCGAGGAGAGGGAGTCGCCTGCTGATCGAGAAGCAGAGCGACACTGGTTCGGCTGCACCGACACCGCTGTCCTCGACGAAGATGGCGAAGTCGTCGCCATCTTCGGCGTCGGCGACATCGACGCTCGCAAGGAGGCCGAGGAAGCACTCTTCGAAGCCAAGGAGCGCGCACCGGTGACGCTGCATCCGATAGGCGACGCGGAGCGCCTGTCGTCCGACCGGATTGACCGCCAGGTGAGCGGCATTACCGGGTAGCGTAGCTCAACACCACGCGCCCCTTCCGGTCGCGGCAGTCCGCTGTCACGCACGTCGGCGTCGATCCGCGGGCAACCCCGTAGCGACGCAGTGGATGCACCTGCCTCCGGGCAACGCCGTAGCTGCGAAGCAGCTTGGCAACGGCTTCGAGACGCTGGTTTGCGATCGCCAGTTCGTAGGAGGCGCTGCCCAGGCCGTCCGCGTACGCGGTCAAGGAGACCACCTGCTCCGGATGATCCTTCAACCGCGCCGCATGCAGCCGCAGCTTGTCTTGTCCGACGGGATCGATGTAGGTGGCGCGCCGGGCGAAGTAGATGCTATCGGCTTCGCTCGCCGCGACGGCGTCCGTACTCCGGGCTGGCGGCGCCTGATCCGACGGCAGTCCGGTGGCTGCGGGCGCGCTGGATGACCCCGGCGGTAGCGCTTCCGAAGGCGACTGGGGCAAGGTGGTACAGCCGATGAGCACGACGCCGAGCAGCAGCAGGGTCAGGCTGGAGCGCTGGAACCGGAGCCTCCCGCTCGTCATGGCACGTTTCGTACCATCTCGGCCAGCGGCATGCTGGCGAAGGCATCGTCTCGTCCGGGGAGATGCAGGATCAGCTCAGATAAATTGATATGCAATGTTTTCAGCGCGACTTCCGGGATGGCGGCGAGCGCTTCGGGCAGTGCGCCTTCGGCTGACCCCGGTAGCGCAGCGATCGCCTTTGCGCCGTCAGGGGCGAGATGGAGACCGAGTCGGCGGTGGTCCTCCTGTTTGCGCGTCTTGACGAGGCATCTTCGAGCAGCCAGTTTTTCGACGAGCTGGCTACAGGTCGACTGATGTATGGCCAGACGTGCCGCGAGTTCGGTCACTCCGATCCCCGGGCTGCGCTGAACCTCCTGCAGAACCCACATCTGCGAACCGGATAGCCCGCAGTGCTCTTCCACCTCACGGAAATACTGGCGCATCGTGCCGTAGATCACGCGGAACTGCTGCAGTACCGCCAAGTGAACTTGTGGCGCGGAATCCGGCATTGGCAGCGTCATCGGGCCTATCCTGTTGCTCTCGTCGAGAAAGCCTATTATATTGCTGACCAATGCAATGGCGATCGGTTTTTCTTCGTGCAGGTCCTCTGCGCAATGACCGTGTGCAAGGAGGCTGGTCACGATTTTGCGGAGCCCCTGAGCGAATCGGCAAGGATCCACGACGCGATGTTCAATTCGATCCAGATTTTCGGCATGGCGCTCCTTGGCGGTCTGGGCGCAGGCGAGCTTTCTCGTCGCGTCGCGTCCTTGCCACGAACGACGGGCTACGTCGTGTTTGGACTGCTGGTCGGCCAGAGCGGACTGGGATGGATCACGCCCTACGACATCGAGGCCAACCAGCTTTTCATTGATCTCGCACTCGGCCTGATCCTGTTCGAGCTGGGCTATCAGGTGCCGCCCGTGGCCGCCAGCGAAGGATGGAGCCGACTGCGCGCGGGGATACAGATCTCCCTGACGACAGGATCGGCCATCGCTCTGGCAATCCTGGTCCTCGACTTCTCCGTCCCTTCGGCAGTCTTTGTTGCCGCCCTCTGTCTGGCCACTTCACCAGCGATCACGATCGCCACCTGCAGCGACGTCGGTGCCAAGGGCGAGAAGACCGGCCTGCTTTTTACCATGGTGGCGGTCAATGGGTGCGCTGCCTTTGTCGCCGCCGTTTGTTCAATGCCCCTCCTGCTTGCGGACGAGGCAATCCGCAACCCCGCCGGAGCCTGGAGCGCAGCCCGGGAACTCGGGACGGCTGTCGTTCTCGGCTGTGCCTGCGCCGCGCTGGCGCTGCTTGGCTCTCGCCTCCTGGAACGGCGCCCGGAACACCAGCACCTGCTGATTCTGGGCACCATTGTCATCGGCGTGGGCAATGCCATCTACCTGGATGTCTCGGTGCTGCTGCCGATGCTGCTCTTCGGCTATCTGACGCGGGCTCTTGACCGGAAGAAGCAGGTCGTTGCCATCCGGATCGCCAGTGACGCCAGGATCTTTCTCGTCGTCACTTTCGTTCTTGCCGGCGCCGTCCTCGATGTTGGCGTGCTCGTCGCCCATTGGCTGGAAGCCCTGGTGCTGGTGGTCGCCCGCTTCACGGGACAGATCACCGGCATCTTGTGGAATCGGCATCGCCTGCGCTTGAACACGGCATCTGCAGCCTACCTGTCGCTCGGGCTGCAGCCGATGTCGAGCGTTGCCCTGGTTCTGCTTGCCAACGTGCAGACGCTCTACTCCGGTCTTGAGCCACGACTGACAGGCGCCTTGCTGGCGACGATTGTCCTCATGCAGTTGTTTGGCCCCTTGGCCACGCAGACGGCGATCAAGGGCTTCGGTGAGGCAACCCGCCTGCAATCGCGCGACCCGGCGGTAGAGCAGCCTGCCGCCAACCGGGCTTCTGCGGGAGGAGATCGATGAGCAGACGCCCCTTGCGCATTGCTCTCTCCGCACCTAGATACCATCATCTGGCGATCAGGGCATTGGGCCGGGATCTGTGGGTCGAAGCGTGCAGCACCGGTGACGGCCTGATCGAAGCCATCCGCCTGCAAGGCCGGTCGTATGTTCTTGGCCTGCAGTGGCACCCGGAGTTCCATCCACCCGGTAGCCCGGAACTGCTGGACTGCACACCGATCCTCGACGAATTTCTCGCGGCCGCTCGCGGTCGACTCTGGTGAGTCGAGCCAACTGATGATCAACGATATGCTGTCGCCGGCACGGGTTGCCTGGGAGGACTTGCAGGAGCGTCTGTTCTTTCTGCCACCTTTCCCCGAGGCACTCGATTCCCTGGCCTTGTTCAGCATGCTTCTGATCGTCGGTCTGCTGTTCGGCGAGTGGCTGCGAGCCCGACTGGGCTGGCCGAAAGTCATTGGCTACGTTCTGGCAGGGACGCTGTTTGGTCCCTCCGTGCTCGGCTGGATCAGCATCGAGGCTCTGGCGCAGACGCGACCAATTGCCGACGCGGCACTCGGACTCCTGATGCTCGAGATCGGGCGACGCCTGGATCTGCGTTGGCTCAGTCAGCATCGCGATCTGCTTCGGGCAGCCCTTGCCGAGATCACCCTGTCCTTTACGGCCATCTTCCTTTTTGCCTGGGGAGTGGTTGGGCTGATACCGGCTTGGGCGGCCGCAGCTGCGGCCGTCACCATGGCCTCGGCGCCCGCAGTCGTCTTGCTGATCGTCGAGGAAGCCAACGCGCAAGGGCAGGTTACCGAACGAGTGATCATGCACACGGCGCTGAGTGCGGCTGCGTCATTCGTTGTGTTTGCCGTCGTCGTCGGCGTCGTCCATGCGGAATACAGCGACGACTGGCTGAGTTTAGTGGTGCATCCGCTGTGGGTTGTGGTCGGTGCCTTGATCATCGCCCGGCTGATGGTGCTTCTCGCTCTTTTGGCCGCATCCCGGTTGCCGAAGCGCTCACTGGCACAGATCGTCATCCTCGTTGCCACAGCGTTGCTCGCCGTCGGCATTGCACGCACGCTGGCGGTGCCGGTTTTTCTGACGCTTTTCCTGATGGGGGCGATCCTTTCGTTCAGCGATCGGGAGAGAACACTCAGCTATACCAACCTGCCGGAAGGACACTGGTTGCTGGCCATCATCCTCTTCGTCGTCGTCGGCGCGTCGCTGCCCTGGCAAGACTTCGCCTGGCTGACCGGCTTGCAGGCGCTTGGTCTGTTGCTCGTTCGGGCGGTGGCCAAAGTGGCTGCCCTGGCGTGGGCTGGCGGCGGCTTGGCCAGCGCCAGGCGCGTTCTGGTGGGAATTGGCATTCAACCACTATCAGCAACGGCCGTCTTCATGGCCTATGAGATCGCCGGACTCTATCCGGAAATCGGCCGTTCGTCGCTGTCGCTGCCGCTGTTTGCGGCTGCCATCATGGAACTGACCGGCCCCGCGCTGTGCCGCTTTGCCCTGGTGCGAGCTGGCGAGACCGCGGCGACGGACAGCCGCAAGAGAGGAGTGGCATGAGCCAGGCAATCGCCGAATTCAGACAAAGCCAAGCACTGACCCTGGGGGTCGAGCTTGAGTTGCAGCTGCTTTCCGTGCGTGATCTTGATCTGACGCGCGGAGCGACCGATCTCCTCGGCAGTATGGACTACGATGGCCGCTTTGGTGAGATCAAGCTTGAAATCACCGAAAGCATGATCGAGGTCAGCACGCTGCCGCGGACTCTGGTCGACGGCATTGCTGCCGATCTGGTGGGTCTGCGACAAACGCTCGTCAAGCAGTGCGCGCGCAACCATATCGCCGTTTGCGGCGGCGGCACCCATCCCTTTCATCGCTGGTCGGAGCGCCGGATATGTCCGGGTGACCGCTTCGCCGAGATCTACCAACGCTATGGCTATCTCGCCAAACAATTCACGGTCTTTGGTCAGCACATCCACGTCGGCTGTGCGTCCGGTGACGACGCGATCTGGTTGACGCAAGCGCTGGCGCCCTATATGCCTATTTTCATCGCTCTGTCGGCGTCTTCGCCCTTCGTCGATGGCGAAGACACCCTGTTCCAGTCCGCTCGCCTGAACGCCGTATCGGCCTTTCCGTTGAGCGGGCAGTGCCCGGCGTTGCGCGACTGGGCCGAGTTCATTGAACACTTTTCCTTCCTGCAGTCCTGCGGCATTGCTCGCAGCATCAAGGATCTTTACTGGGACATTCGTCCCAAGCCCGAATTCGGCACTGTGGAAATCCGCGTTTGCGATACGCCATTGACCGTCGAGCGAGCAGCGGCATTGGCAGCCCTGGCACAAGGCCTGGTACGCCATCTCCTGCGAACTCGACCCGCGCTCAACACGCAGCAGCACCTGCATGTCGCCCGCTACAACAAGTTCCAGGCTTGTCGCTATGGTCTGGACGCCCGAATCTCTCATCCGATCGGTCTGCGACAAGTCTCGTTGCGCCAGATCGCCGGCGAGTTGCTGGTCGTGCTGGCAGAGGATGCCAGCGAACTGGGTTGTTCCGCATGGCTGGAACTGCTCGACGCCTCGCTGGCGGTGGAGATCTCCGACGCCAACTGGTTGCGCAGGCGTCAGGCCGTCCACGGCAACCTGAACGATGTCGTTCGTGAGGCAGCGACGCGCTTTGGCAGAGCAGAGCGCATGCCGCTTGCGGAGACGTTCCGATGAAGTCCTGGCTGGCGGTGCTGCTGTCAGCGATGGTGGCCTGGGCGTGGCCATTGCATGCGGCAGAGGAGTGCGCCATCGAGTCGGTCGCGAGGAGCACAAGGAGTCTCGGCCCATGGATCGACCAGAATAACTGGCTGGCAGCTGAAAATCTCCGCGTCGGTTTGCAGTCGGCCGGCAGCTTCATGCCTTTGCTGAGAATCGATGCAACGACCGAAGAACGCATGCTCCGCCCGGCGTCGCGACTGCTCGAACTCGACAGGATCAGTGCCCGCGACCCGCTCGATCAGCAACAGCGAGATGTCGGGTTCTTGCTGGTGACGCGGTTGTCTGCTGATGGCGTGCTGGTGCTGCGCGACGGAAAGGTTCTGAGTGAGCACTACTGGAACGGACTGACGGCGAAAGACCAGCGGTTGCTGCTTGGCGGGACCCGACCACTGCTTTCCCTGATGGGTGCAATGGCTGTCGCACAGGGCAAGCTTTCCCCGGATCGCTCGATCATCCGGCACATTCCAGCCCTGGGCGTGCAGACCGGGTTGCGCAAGCTGTCGATCCGGCGGCTGCTGGAAGGAGAAAGTCGCTTCGACTGGTCGCCACAGGAGATTGATGACTGGCAGGCAGCCGCTGGATGGCACTCAGGCACGATCAACGGAGGGATTCGGGCGTGGCTCCGTCAGCCCGGCCGCTGGGAAAGGGACTTCGCCAACACGCCCGCGCTCGGTGAAGTTGGGCCCGACGGTGATCTTCTGATCTGGGCGATCGCCGAAAGCTACCGCATGCCGCTGGCGCAGGTCTTTTGCGAGGAAGTATTCCGCAAACTCCGTCCCGAGACCGCCGCCCTTTGGCTGACCGACTCCCAGGGCACCGAACTGTCGGCCGGATTGGCGCTCTCGCTGCGCGATTTTGCCCGTTTCGGACAACTGCTGATCGACGCCAGGAACAACGGCCGACGCAGCCGGATTCCATCCTGGTTCATCGAAACGCTGACCGCCTCGGCAGGGCTGCGAACAGCGAAAACGCCGGAACTTGCCGGTCTGCGAAAAGGCAGCGAATTCCGCTACGGCTTTGTTCACCTGGGTGGAGCACAGAACCGCATCGCCATCATCGGCCCGTACGGCAACAGCCTGTACGTCGATTTTGATCGTCGACTGGTGATCGCCGTTTATGCGGCCTATCCACGGGCGCACACGGCCGCGATGCGGGCCACGCTCGAGCAGGTCTGGGATGCCCTTGGTTCGGTAGCGCAGCCGGTGGGCAAGCGTTGAGCGTCCTCCGTCGAAGCCATCGCTGCGTTACTGGAGCCGTCTCCTCCTGCCGCGCACCGTGGTCCGCCACCAGCGCACGGTGGCCGTCGCAACCGGCGATGACTTGCTGGCCTATTGTGGCTGGCTTGCTCGAACAACCTGCGCCGCTACCAGCGCCGGAGCGGCGATCATTCGGTCATGCTACGGGTTGTTCGTGAACCCCGCGAGATCGGCGCGGCGGTAAGCCGCTACGGCGACGTCGAGAGCGCCGGCTGGAAGGCCAGGACGGGTAACGGCGATCGGAACTGACAACCCGCAAGGACGCTTCTACCAGCAGTTGCTGTTTGACTTCGCCACCTCGGGCCAGGCCCGGGTCGCCGAACTCTGGTTCGACGAGCGGCTGGCCGCCTCGCGCCTCGTGGTTTGCCATGGCCGCATGTGGATCATGCTGAAGACCACCTACGACGAGTCGCTAGCCGCCATGGCCCCGGGGCGGCAGCTCCAATACGAGGCCCTGCAGGTCGCCGTCGCCGACATGCCGGCCGGCGTCGTCGAGTTCTGTACCAATGCGACGCGGGACCAGACCGAGTGGGCGACGAATCTGCGCGATGTCTGCCACCACCAGCTCTACCGCATCACGACCGTTGCCGATATCCACGGCATCGCCCGCGTGCTCAGGTGCCGGTTCGCCGGTGGCGAAGCGGCGGAGGCTTCGCTGGCCTTCGATGCGACCAGCGTCGCCGTCTACCGCAACCCGGCCGCGATTCCTGAAGCGGTGCGTTCCCTGTTCGACGCCGCCGCTTCCCGCGAGGTGGAGCTTTCCCTGGAGTGGTTCGCCAACATGCAGGCCGCGGTCTTCGGCGGCGACGATAGCATCCGTTACTACGGCGCCGAGTTGAGGATCGGCAGGCCGGCGGCGTGGGAGGAGTCGCTGGGCTGAGTGCGGGAACGGCTGCCGGGCCACCGCCGGCAGTGCTGCCACTCGTGCCGCGCGCGCCGAGCGCGGCGCGCGGCACCGCCGCCGTGATAGAATCGCGGGCTTGATCAAGACGACGACATGGCCCCCAGAAGTCGCGTCACCAGCGGAAAGAAGATGGAAGCCTTCGCCAAGGAAACCCTCCCGATCAGTCTCGA
>ERZ761607.4001-NODE-4001-length-13511-cov-5.070972_pt1 | contig 13511 bp, 10 predicted proteins | sample MGYA00511164_ERZ761607 | MGnify/ENA primary metagenome ERZ761607 (study PRJEB28899, sample SAMN02445080) | bioreactor sludge metagenome | biome: EBPR sludge | place: Australia: Brisbane, Thorneside Wastewater Treatment Plant | collected 2011-06-22 ...
CTGGAGACGAGGGGGGAAGCTGGGGAAGGCGGGGCGCAGGTACACGAAAAGGCTCGTGTCTTGGACGAGGCGCAGAAAGTTCGAGCGAAAGCACATCGAACGTCCGGGTGGCGTGGCGCGGGTGGACGCGCGGATCGGGCGCTCCCTCGGAAGGAATCGAACGTGAGTCCAACTCACCATTTCACTCGGCTTTCGGTGCGCGACCTGGGTGCTCGTTCGCGCCAGAGTCGTCAGAGCGAAGCCAGGAACGCCGCAATTGCCGCGCGATCCTCCGCCGAGAGCGTCTCGTAGGTCGCCCGCGCCGCCTCCGCCTCGCCGTCGTGCCAGAGGATCGCTTCCTCCCAGGTGTGGGCGCGGCCGTCGTGCAGGAGCGCGAGCGCGCCGTTGACCTCGGGGACGAGCCCGAGCCCCCAGAGCGGCGGAGTTCGCCACTCCGAAGGTGCTGCGTCTCCCTCCGCGACGTCGTCGGCGAGCCCTTCGCCGAGGTCATGCAGCAAGAGATCGGAGTACGGCCAGATCGTCTGATGCGCGAGCTCCGGCTCCACGGCATCGCCCGTCTCGAGGCTCGGCCGATGACAGCTCGCGCAGCCGATCGCGCGAAAGAGCGCGCGGCCTTCGAGGACCTGCGGAGCGTCGGGGTCGCGGCGCGCCGGCACCCCGAGCAGGCGCACATACGCGCTCGTCACGCGCAGGCGCACCGCGGGAAGCTCGGGAGAGCCTCCCGAAGGTGATGTGCGACACGCGGCTTGCGCTTCGGGGCAGTTCTCGGTTGGAAACATCGGGCTCGTCAAACCGAGATCTCCGAGGAAGGCCGCCGCGGTCTGCGCTTCCACCGTCGGCTGCGCGGACTTCCAACCGAAACGCCCCACCGATCCGTCCGGCAGGCGTGGCAGACGACCCGACACCCCGTCGCCGTCCCGGTCGTCCGGGTCGTGCCACTCCGCGAGCACGGAATCCGGCACCGCCTCGAGCAGACCCTGGCCGAGCAGATGCGGCGACGCGCGAGGCGAGAGCCCGACCCCTTCGGCGAGGGGTCCGTGCGCGAGCGAACGAAGCGTGTAGATCGGGCGTCGCAGGACGACGCGCTGCCCACCCGGCAACACCACCTCGCGCACGATCTCCCACGCGTACTCGACCCGAGCTTCCCCGGGCACCCCCGCGACCCCGAAGGGTTGGAGTTGATCGCCGTAGCGCGGGTCGGGCGAATGGTCCGACGTACCGAGCCGCACCAGCACGCCGACGCCCGCGTTCGGTGCGTCGCCCGGAACCGCCCGCCCGTTGCGGGCATGGCAGCTCAGGCAGGAAGCCGCATTGAAGGTCGGTCCGAGGCCGTCCGATTCCGGGGGAGACCCAGGGGCCGGTACCCAGTCGAGCTGGAAGAACTGCAGGCCCGCTTCGAAGTCGCTCCGACGCAGGAGCGAGAGGTTGGCCGCGGGCTGCACGAACGCACCCACCCCGAGCACCGAGGTCGTGGTGTCGCCCCCCGGTCGCCGCTCGGACTCGTCGACTGGACCGGCGTCGAAGCCCGTCGCGTTGGCATCACGACTGCCTGCGTCGCCAACGCCGCCTGCATCGCCGCTCGCATCGCCGTTCGCGTCGACTCCGACATCGAACGTCCACGCGTCGAACGTCGCATCACGGACACCTCCGTCCGTCCGCACGCCTCCATCGTCGGCGCCGCCTGAGGAACCACATCCGACAGCGAGTCCGACGCTCACGAGCAGCGTCGCTGCGAGCCGGTGCGTCGACGCGCGCACGCTCGCCGACCTACGCGGCGCGACCACGTCGCGAAGCCGCACGAGCATCGGCCACCCTCGCGACGAACGACCCATCAGGGCGCGGCCATCACGAGCACGGGCGACGCGTACGCCCATGCGTTGATCGCGCCTTCGAGGCCGAGCGAGCCCTGGAAGCTCCACCCCCAGCCGAACAGGTTGCCGTCGCGCGAGAGCGCGAGCGTGGGTCCGCCCGCGCCGACCTCGATCTCTTGGATCACGAAGAGCGCGCGGTCCGCGTCGCTCACGGCCACCGGAGATGCCGCGCGTCGGTTCTCGAGGTCGCGCGCTCCGTCGGGCAACACGCCCTGCCCGAGCTGACCGAGCGATCCGAGACCCCACGCGAGCACCGAACCGTCCGAATGCAGCGCCGCGCCGACGAAGCCGTCGCCCGCGACCCCGACGACGCCGCGGAGCGGGCTCGCGCTTCCGTCTGCCGCGAGTCGAAACACCGGCGTGGGTGCGAGCACCGTCGTCGCCTCGCTCGCGACGCCGGCCTGGCCTGCGTGGTTGCGACCCCACGCCAGCACCGTGCCATCCGCGAGCAGCGCATAGGCCGTGGTGTTGGCCGCCGCGACCGCGATGGCATTCGACACGTCGGGTACACGCATGGGCGTGACGTGCGGCGACGAGTCGGCCACGCCGAGCCCGAGCTGGCCTTGGTCGTTCGCGCCGAACGCGTAGACCTCGCCGTTCGCGCGGAGCAGGTACGAGACCGCCGAACCCGCCGCGAGCTGCACGACGTCGACCAGCCCCGGCACCTGCGTCGGCGTGAGGGACGAGGCCACGCCCATCGAGTGGCCGAGCTGACCCGAGCCGTTGTTTCCGAAGCTCCAAACCGACCCGTCGTCGCGCAGCACCAAGGTGTGCGTGAAGCCGGCCTGCACCGCGATCGCGTTCGTGATCCCCGGCACCACCGTCGGCGTGCGGCCGCACGCGCTCGTCCCCGCGGAGCCACAATCGCTCGGTGTCGCGTAGCCGAGCTGGCCGTCGCCGTTGCTTCCCCACGTCCACACGCTGCCGTCGTCGCGGAGCGCGACCATGAAGGTCTGCCGGGTGACGATCGAGAGCACGCCTTCGAGATCCAACGCGTAGCGCACGGGCCGCGTGTCTTCCGGATCTTCTCCCCAGCGCGAGCCGATCAGCGAGCCGTTGCCGAGCTGCCCGAGCTCGTTGCGACCCCACGTGTGGAGCGTGCCCTCGCGCAGGAAGGCCGCCTGCGAGTTGCCGATCGAGATGCGGTGGCCGAAGTAGACCGAGAGGGTCTCGTTGGCGACGTTGCCGGCCGCGTCCGTCGCCTCGACGACGAGGGTGTTCTCGCCGGGCGCGAGCGGCACCACGAGCTCGAACGCGCCGTCGTCCGCGAGCGTGACCGGCAGGGTTTCGCCGTCGATCGTCGCGCTCACGGTCGGGACGCCGCTCTCGTCGGTCGCGACGCCGTTCACACGCACCACCCGCGACGACGACTGCCGTGGTGCGCCCGCCGTGAGCGTCGGCGGCGTCTCGTCGATCGGTCCGGCGTCCACGCCGCCGTCGTCGTCGACCGACCCGGCGTCTTCGTCGACGGCTCCGGCGTCCTCGTCGACCGAACCCGCATCTTCGCCGGCGTCCTCGCGAGTCATGCCCGCGTCGAAGTCGCCTCCATCGGCGGGCGGAGTGGCGTCCGGAAGATCTCCGGCGGAGTCGTCTCCACACGCGAATGTGAAGAGAGTCGAAACGAGAATGAGAGAGAGTCGGTTGACGTACATCGATGCTCCGAACGAAGAGGGCCGCCGGGGCCGCAAAGGGAAGAGAGCGCCGCGCGCGAGTGCCGCGGTGCGGCCGCATGTGCGGACGGGAAGAGAGGCGCCCGAGCCGTGAATCCGCTCCTTCTCCAGCGATTGGACGACGAGCGTCGAACACGGAAGGAGTCGACGTCGCGCGTGCGGTGCGCGGTGTCGAGCGCGATGGCGGACACGATGGGCGACGGCTCAATCGAGGAAACGCCACAGGATCTGAACGTTGCCCGAACCCGAAGGTCCGCTCGGAAGCGAGCCTGTTTCGTCGCAAACGGCTTGAACGTCCGGCGGATAAAACGTCTCGAACTCGATCGCGACGTGACGCCCGTTCCCGAGCGTCATGACGTAGACGTTGCCCGTCATCTGCACACAGCTCACGTACGTCCAGAAGCTCGAGAGCGCAGTGGCGGGCGCTCCGATGCCCGAGGTGTCCGGCACCACCATGCAGCTCTCGGAGAGGTACTCCTCTTCGCGCGTCGGGGAGGTCTCCGGAAGGGTGTTGAGCGTCTCGATCTCGGTGCCCGGCATCGCTCGCGCGGCCGTCACGCAGCCGGGGCCACCGACGCCGGAGTTGATGCGCGCGACGTAGCGGCGCACCGCGAGCTCCCAGTCGAGATCCTCGAGCGCAGCCAGGTCGTGCAGCGGGAGCTGGACCGCACCCTCGTCCGTGAAGCGCACGTAGACGTAGCTCATCGTGGGGTTCAACCCGCCCGCGCGAGTGTCCATCGTGGTGCGGAAGAGTCCGTCGCCGAGCGCTTCGTTCGTGATCGTCGAGGTGTTCGGATCTTCGAGCAGGCCGAGCCCGGCGATGTGCTGGTCGACGCAGGTGAGCTCGTGCGGCTCGCAGACCGCAGGGGGGCCGGCGTCGGCGCCCGCATCGAGCGCGGTCTCGCCAGCGTCCTCGGTCGCCGCGTCTAGGACGACCGCGGCGTCTTCCGGCGCGCCCGAGTCGATCGAGTCACCGTCGTCGTCGCCGCATCCCATCGCGAACGCGAGAACGAACGCGACGTACGAAGTGGTCGCCAGCGCGTCGCCGCGGCGCGAGCGATGTCCGAAGTGCAAAGCCATGGGGGCCTCACGGGGGTCGTGGGCCGCGTGGGCCTCGCAGTTCGAGGCGCGTCCGCAGAGGACGCGTGAGCGAAAGGGAGAACGACCGAGAGCGGACGGTGGCTCGCGCGAGGGGTCTCGCACCATCGCGAGCGCCCGGAGTTACGCATCTCTCGGTCGAGCCACCGACCGTTCTCCGTCGGGAGTGTCTCTATGCAATTGACTTTCACTTTCGACAAGGACTTTCGACACGGACGTTCGACATCGTCGAGCGACGACCCACACCCAAGGCGAGCCGGCGCCTTCCACGCGGCGCAACGCCAGCAATGCATCGGCGCGCATGACCTCGACCGACGTGGTCGTCCGCATCGAAGCCACTCGTCGACGGAACGCGAAACGCGCCGACGTTGGTCGACGCGTTTCGCTTCGTGCGTGACGCTCGGAGAGAGCGTCACCTTCGTCAGTCGTGATCGTGGTCGTGCGGCTCTTCGGTCCAATCCGGCGAGACCGACACCGCGATCACGGAGTGCGGGCTGCCGGGGATCGTGATGGTGCGCTCGATCTCCCACGCCTCCGCGTGGACCTCGAGCACCTGACCTGCGGCCGGGAGCGCGAGGTACATGCGGCCCGCACCCGCGGTCAGCGCCGGACGCGGCACACCGCGCTCGGTGGAGAAGGGCGTGTCGCTCACCACGATCGGCTCGCCGTGCGCCTCACCATCGGCCTCGAAGCGGTGCAGTCGGCCGTCGGCGGTGACCGCGAAGAGGTGGTCGCCCCACATGTCGAACTGGAACGACATCACGGGCGAGCCCGTGATCACCGGGGTGATGGTCTCGGCCTCGGGGTCGATGATGGAGAAGCCCTCGGAGCCCCAGTTGCCGATGAAGACGTCCCCGAACGCGACCAACGTGCCGACGCGCGTGCCCTCGGCGGTGCCCTCCGGGTTGTCGATCTTGTGCGAGTGGAAGGGGTCGTCGTGCGCTTCGACGACGAGCACTCCGTCGCTGCAGCCGAAGACGACGAAGTCGCCCGCCGCCGCTTCGCCGTGCAGACCCGGGCAGGGACCGAAGAGATCTTCCGCCTCGCCCGCGAGCGCGGTGACCTCCCACATGCCGACCTCGGTCGGGAGCGCTTCGCCCTCGACGCCGATCGTCGCGAGCAGGTGGCCGTTCGCGGCGACCGCGACGCCGTGGTGGGCGACGCCGGTGGAGAGCGTCCGCACCATCGGGGAGCCCGCCGAGATGCTGCGCTCCTGCAAGAGGTCCACGTCGCCCGAGCCGTCGTAGAAGATCGCGACCCAGCCGTCGTGTTCGGTGAAGTGGGTCGGCATCATCCCGTTCATCGTGAACGACAGGACCTCGGGGTCGTCGATGTCGAGGTGGTAGTGGTCGACGTGCGACTCGAAGACGATGCCGGAGTCGATCACGTTGACGAGGTTCGCGGTGCGCTGGAGTAGGTACGCGTAGCGCCCGTGGGTGGTGCCGTAGGCGCGTGCAGGCGCGGCCAGCGTGAGGGTCTCGAGGAGCGCCGGCGTCTCGGCGTCGAGATCGAAGATCCACGCCGTGGGCGCGGTGCTGTCGGCCACCACGAGGCGGCCCATCGTGAGCTCGCCCGTGTGCTCACCTCCTCCGTCGGGCACCCCGCCGTCGGGATCGGGAACGCCGCCGTCGGGTTCGGGAACGGCGCCGTCCTCCATCGGAAGACCGCCGTCGACCATCGGCGTCGGGCCGTCGTCGTCGCCGCAACCGATCGCCAGGAGGAGTCCAAACGCGGTGAAACCGCGCAACCAAGCCTTGCTGTGTGTCGTCATCGCGCTACCTCTTCGAGCAACGAGGATTCAATTGCAATTAGATTGCATGAACGTCAAGGCTCGTCGTGCGTGGGTCCTCGCGCTCTGTGTGTGGGGGCTGGGCGCGGAGCGGCCGGTGTGCGCGCAAGCGGGCTCTTCGACTTCCCCCGGCGATCCGCGGGCAGGGTCGGTCTCACCGCCCGTGTGGCGTGAAGGGCCGACGATGCCCCCGCACGCGCCGAGTGGTGCGACGGTCACGCTGCGGCTCGAGATCGACGAAGACGGCGCGGTGCGGGACGCGACGCTCGTGCACGTCGACGCGGAGCCGGAGGCTCGCGAGAGGCTGGTATCGTTCGCGCTGGCCGCGATGGCGCTCGCGCGTTTCGAGCCGGCGCGCCGTGAGGGCCGACCGATCGCGGCGCGGGTGGACTTCGCGGTGCACTTTCCGCCCCCACTCGACGAAGCCTCTCCACTCGCCGACGACGCAGACTCGAGCTCGCGCCCTCCGAGCGCGAACGAGACCGACTCGAACGAGGCGGACACCAACGACATCACTCGGAACGACGCGGGCGTGAACGACGCGGGTGCGCACGAAACGAACGTGGCGCGAACGAACGGTCGCGCGACGAGCGCGAACGAGCACGCGACCAGGCGCGAGCCCGTCGACGACGACGACGCGACGAACGACGCGACGAACGACGACGAGTCCTTCGGCGCCGAAGCGGTGGTCGACGCGGAGCGCCGCGCGCGCGAGGCCTCGAGCGCGAGCGACCAAATCGTCGACGTGGGACAGCTACGGCGCGTGCCGCGTCGCGAGGCGCAATCGTTCCTCACGCTGACCCCCGGGGTGCTCCTCACGCAGCACGCGAACGAGGGGCACGCGATGTCGATGTTCCTGCGCGGCTTCGACGCCGCCGAAGGCGAGGACCTCGAGCTGCGCGTCGACGGCATGCCGCTGAACGAGGTCTCGAACGCTCACGGTCACGGCTACGCCGATCTGACCTTCGTGATCCCCCGCGCGATCCGAGAGGTCCGCACCGTCCAGGGTCCCTTCGATCCCGCGCAGGGCGACTTCGCGATCGCCGGCACCTCCGAGCTCAGCTTGGGCTTCGCGCCCGACGATCGAGGCGTGCACCTCTCGCTCGGCTACGGCGCCTTCGGCCAGACCCGCGTCTTCGCCGCCTACGCGCCGGAGGGCGAAGCCGAAGGCACCTTCGGCGCGGTCGCGTTCAACCGCGGCGACGGCTTCGGTCCGAACCGTGCGTTCCGCAACTCGTCCACGCTTCTTCGCTACGAGCACGCCCTCGACGCGAACACCCGCGTGCACGTGCTCGGCTTCGGCGCGGTCGCGAGCTGGCGAAGCGCGGGCGTGGTGCGCGCGGACGACGTGCGTCTTCGTCGGCTCGATCGGTGTGGCCCGAGCCGCGACGAGCAGTTCTTCTGTTTCTACGATCCGAACCAAGGCGGCAGCAGCGCCCGCGGCGGGGTGGCGATCGGCGTCGCGCGAGAGCGCGTCAACCGTCGTTTCTCGCTCCAGCTCGGCGGACAACGACGAAACCTCCGGGTGCAGGAGAACTACACCGGCTTCGTCTCCGATCCACGCACGGACGGAGGCCCGCAGCGCGGCGACAACCTCGACCTCCGCTACGACGCCAGCCTGCTCTTCGCGCGCGGCAGCTTCGGCGTGCGGAAGGTCGCGCTCGGCCAACGTCAGGACCTCGAGCTCGGCTTCGTGCTCCGCTACGACGCGGCCGATACCGTCGGCGACCGACGACGCGCGGAGCTCGCGGTGCCCTACCGCACCGACTTCGATCGTGCGGTGCGACAGACCCACGTCGGTGCCCACGTGCGCGCGGACCTGCGCCCGACCGCGTGGCTCTCCTTCCTCGGCGGCGCGCGGATCGACTTCTTCGGCTTCGACGTGCTCGACCGCAACTTCGCCGAGACCGATCGCATCGGCGAGCGCCTCCCTCGCAGCGCCTTCACCGCGCACGGGATCGCGTTCTCGCCACGCGGCTCGGTGAGCGTACGCCTCCAGGAGAGCCTCGCGTGGATCACCGCGGTCGGACTCGGCGCGCGCTCCAGCGATGCTGCCGCGCTCTCGGAGGCGGAGCTCGCGCCCTTCGCGCGGGTGACCGCGCTCGAGTCCGGCTTCGTCCTCGACCACACCCACGACGACCTGAAGCTCGAGGCGCGCCTCTCCGCCTTCACCACCCACGTCTCGCAGGATCTCGTCTTCGATCCGAACGCCGGCCGCAACACCACGCTCGGTCCCTCCGCCCGAACCGGCGCGCTCGTTCAGGCGCGCGTGCGAATCGGCACGTGGCTCGACGCGATGGGCAGCGCGACCTACACGCGCGGTCACCTCCAGCCGCGTGGCGCGTCGCGTTTCGCGCTCTTCGAGGGTGATCGGCTGCCCTTCGTGCCCGCGTGGCTCGTGCGGGTCGACGCGGCGCTCCAACACACGCTTCGTCTGCGCGACGAGCCCTTCATCGGTCGGCTCGCGCTCGGAACGAGCTACGTCGGACGTCGCCCGCTGCCCTTCGCCGAAACCGCCGATCCCTACGCGTTGGTCGACGTCTCGGTCGGAGTCGGCTGGCGCACGCTCGAGCTCTCGCTCGCGATCGAGAACCTGCTCGACGCGCGCTATCGAAGCGCCGAGCTCCACTACGCGTCGAGCTTTCGGGATCCCGAGCTGCCTCCGTCCCGCACCCCCGCGCGCCACTTCTCCGCCGGGGCGCCGCGTACGTGGTTGCTCACGATCTCGGGGAGCCTCGGGCTCTGATCTCGATCCCACCCGTCTTCCGCGGCCTCTCGAGCTCGACGCGACGCGTTCTCGACGCGACACGTTCTCCGACGCGACACGTTCTCCGACGCGACACGTTCTCCGACGCGTAGAAATCGCGACGCGCAACCGCACCACACCTGCGCTTGCAACCAAGTTGCAAAAATGACAAACACCTCGCATGCGATGGCTCTGCAGGTCCACGATCGTGTGCGCCGTTTGGATCGGTGTCCTCGTGGTCGGCGCCTGCGAGAGCGGCACCGGCGCTCCGCTCGTCGCGGTCGAGACGCGCCTCCTGCCGATCGCGGAGCGCGACGGCGCGCTCGGGCACGGAAGCGCGGGCGAGTGGCGCGTGGAGCTCGACGAAGCGCGTGTCCTCGTCGGCCCGGTGTACTTGCACGCGCCGCCGAGCACACCCCTGCTCGCACACCTGCGAGCGTTCTTCGTCTCCACCGCGCACGCTCACGCGGGCGACGACAATCTCGACGGAGTGCGCGTGCTCGGCGAGGTCCTCGACCCGCTCGCCTTCGACGCGCTCGACGACGCGGGCACGTCCTTCGGCCCGATGCTGGCCGAGGCCTCCACGCTCGACCGCGTGGTGCTCGTGCTCGACGAGCCGCGCGGGGAGCACGCGATCCCGACCGGTCCGACCCACGGCCATCACGCGTGGGTCTCGGGCCGTGCGGTGCGAGGAGACGACGAGGTTCGCTTCTCGGCGGGTCTCGACGTGATCGACGATCGCATCGCGCGTCGCGTCGAGGGTGTCCGTTTCGCATCGCCGCCGACCCTCGTCGAAGGCGCGCGCGTCGTGGTTCGCTCGCGACCCGGTCGATGGCTCTCGCGCGTCGACTTCGACGCGCTGCTGCAAGCCGATCACGAAGGCGAGGTCACCGCGCCGAGCCAACTCCACCACGCCTGGTACCTCGCGCTCCGCGACCCGTCGTCGTGGGAGCTCGCGTTGGAGACGCCGTGACGTTCGAACGCCTCGTCTCGGATGCTTCTTCGCTCGTGCCGGGCTCGCACGCTTCCGAGCGCGCCTCCTCCAAGGGCACGGCGTCGGCCGGCCGTGTGCGCGGCTCGTCGTCGTCGCGCTCCGCGTCCGGCTTCTGCTTCGTGCGGTCGAGCCTCACGCTCCTCGTGCTGACGCTCTTCTCGTGTGATGGCGCGAGCGCAGCGCGCGGGACCGTCCTCGTCCGCACGAGCGGCGGCGTCGAGGCGCGCGAGGGCATCGCCGCCGACCGAACCATCGACGGCTTCGCGATCGCCTTCGACCATGCGGTCCTCGCGCTCGACGACTTCACGGTGCGCACCCAGCTCGGCGACGACGCGCGTGTCATGGCCGACCCCGCGATCGTCGAGCTCGTGCCGACCAGCGCGGAGACCTGGCGCTTCGACGGGGTCCCCGCGCAGCGTTGGGACGACGTGGGCTACGTGACCGCACCGGCCCGGGCCGACGCGCGCCGCCTCGGAGTCGACGACGCGATCGCGGACGCGATGATCACGAACGGCTGGTCGAGCTACTACGAAGGGACCCTCACCGCACCGGACGGCGCGGTCTTCCCGTTCGCGTTCGGCTTCCCCGTCACCGCGCGCTACCTGCGCTGCCGGAGCGGCACCGACGGAGGCTTCGGCATCGCGGTCCCCGAGAACGGCACGGCGGAGGTCGAGATCTCCTGGCACCTCACGCACCTCTTCTTCGACTCGTACGCGGAAGACTCCGCGCTGCGCGCCGAAGCGATGGCCGCTTCGGTGTCCGAAGGCGAGACGGTGACGCTCGCGTCCCTCGCCGCGCAGCCGCTCGCGAGCCTTCGGGGTCTCGGTGGTGGCCCGCTCCGCGACGACTCCGGATTCCCCGTCCTCTACATCCCGCCGGCAGAAGGCGCGGAGACCCTCGCGGACTTCGTGCTCGCCGCGCGTTTCGGACACTTCAACGGCCTCGAAGGCTTCTGCACCACCGAGCTCGTGCGGTGAGGTGAGCGGCACGAGGCGAAAGGTCTCGTCGCTACCGGCCCTCGTTTCCCTCGACTACTGCTGTCGGGACTCTCGCGACCGGAGACGTTCATGCCTTTGCTTCACCGACACGACGAGAACTGCGGCTGCACGCACGGACCCGTCGTCGAGCTTCCCGAAGCGAGCCGCACCGAGCGCTGGCTCTCCACTCTGGCGCCGATCCTCGCCTGCGCCGTCTGCCCCGCCTGTGTGACGACCTACGCGAAGGTCCTCTCGCTCGTCGGCCTCGGCTTCGCGCTCAGCGAGACCGAGCACGTGGTGCTGCTCGTCTTCGCGGTCGCGCTCAGCCTCGGCCTGAGCGGGCGTCGCAGCTGGATCGAGCGCCGAATCTGGCCGATCGCGGTGTCGTTCGTCGGCTGCGCGTTGCTCGTGCTCGGTCACGTCCTCGGCGAGGTGCACGCCCTCGAGTGGTCGGGCGTCGCGGTGTTGCTCGTCGGAGGTCTGGCCGAGCGTCGTCTGGCTGCCCGCTCCCGCGCCGCCCACGTCCAGCTCGTACCGGGCCATTGAGCGCCGAGCCATTCAGCACCGGGCCATCGAGCACCGGGCCATGAGCCCCTCGCACCGATCGCGGTCCGCTCCCATGCTCGCGCCATGACCGATCCCGAAGCCCGCAACGTCCTCGGCGAGCCTCTCGAGCCCTGCTCGACGGATCCGATGACCGGATTCTTCCGCGACGGCTGCTGTCGCACCGACGAGCACGATCACGGCTCCCACACCGTCTGCGCGGTGATGACCGAAGCGTTCCTCACGTTCAGTCGCCGCCGAGGAAACGACCTCGTCACTCCGGTCCCCGCGTTCAGATTTCCGGGATTGAAACCCGGTGACCGCTGGTGTTTGTGTGTCTCACGATGGCGCGAGGCGCTCGTCGCAGGGGTCGCGCCTCCGGTGGTCCTCCGCTCGACTCACCTCCGCGCCCTCGACGTCGTCACGCTCGCGCAGCTCGTCGAGCACGCGCTCGATCCCGTCGCGCTGGCTTAGTGCCCAATCCAGGATCGGCGTCGGCGCCTCGCGGCCTGGGCCCGCACCCTGAGGCATCCACTCGCGCTCGAAAACACTCGGCATTTCCTTCGGCGAGCCGATGCCCCATGGCACGCACAAAGACCACGAATCACTCAACGCCGATCCTGGATCGTGCTCTAACGCCGTTCAGTACAATCGAACGACGGCCAACATCCCGTCCTGGCCACCGCCGTGATCGTCCTGCACGGCATTTCGTGTCGCGAGATCCGGTGCGCAGGTGGTCCCCCCGAGCACCAACACGCCGTCCCGGAGTGCGAGGCTCCCGAACGACTGCGTGCCGTCTTCACACGTGGTTCCTCCGATCCGAACGTTCGCGATCACTTCCCGAAGATCGGACGATAGCACGAGGAAACCCGACCCGGTCTCCGCCTGATCGAAGGGGTTGGTCGGAGGCGCACCGCCCGACCGGCTCGTCGCGGTGCGGGCCACGATCACGCGCCCCCAGGGATCGACGACGAGGTTCGAGACGTGGCTCGCGACGAAGGTCCCGGACACGACGCTCCCTCCGGCCCGCGGATCCACGAGCGCGTACGAGGTCGCCATGCCGGCCGGGCTGCGCATGTAGCTGCCCGCCGCCCAGCTCGGATCGAAGCCGGACGAGGTCAAGTCGCGCGGCTCCTTCGCGAGCACGGAGTTGCCGCCGTCGGTCCAACACTGCACGCCGACGTGATCGTTCGGCATGAGCCACGCCTGGTAGCAGCGAGTGTCCGCGCCGAGGTCGGCCGCCATCACGTCGGCCACCGCGTGCCCCCAGAGGCTCCAGAGCCGCTCCTCCCCCGAGAACGCGCGAAAGATCGGGAGCTGCAGGTTGCTGCCCGCCTGGCGGTAGCCGACTCGGTACGTCAGCCCGAAGCGCGGGTCTTCGACGGCGGTTCCCGGATCCCCCGGCAGCGCTGGGCGATCCGAGAACGACTCCGCATCGGGGGCGCTCACGTCGCCCTCCACCGAGCCCGACGCGCCGTCGTACGTGACGACGAAGCTCGCCCCTTCGCCGACCGCAGCTCCGTCGCCCGAGAACCGGACGCTGCGCACGTGTTGGTCGCCCGCGCCGCCGACGTACGTGAGCGCGATCAGCTCGGGGGCGAGGGGTGGTGCGTCGTCCGGATCGAGGAAGTCGTCGCCCGCGTCGCGACGAACGAGTGGCGGCGCATCGGCGGGCGCGGCATCGCGCGAGACGCTCCCGTCGCGCGACGTGCTCGCGTCGCCGCCTCCCCCGTCGTCGTCGCCGCACCCGAGCACCAACACGATCCCCCACACGAACCAGCGACACGTCGGCATGGCCGCAGAGTGCCACCGTCGCTCCACGA
>ERZ761607.4002-NODE-4002-length-13511-cov-3.797785_pt1 | contig 13511 bp, 11 predicted proteins | sample MGYA00511164_ERZ761607 | MGnify/ENA primary metagenome ERZ761607 (study PRJEB28899, sample SAMN02445080) | bioreactor sludge metagenome | biome: EBPR sludge | place: Australia: Brisbane, Thorneside Wastewater Treatment Plant | collected 2011-06-22 ...
GGCCAGATCCTCGGCGCTGTATAGTCTGCGTCCGCGGTCATCCAGCGGGACATTGGGGATCTTGTCTTCGGCATGCAGCTTGCGCAGGTACCCTGGCGCCAATCCAAGAAACTCGGCGGCCTCGGTCGAGGAAAATGCACGCAAATACTTGCGCGCGTCGGGCGCAAAGTTGCGCTCCATGTGTCGACGAATCGACTCGTGCAGCGTGGATGCATCGCCTTGAAGCTCGGCGAAGACTCGTTCGGTCGTCATTCTTGCCCTCATTACCCTCAGTCAGACGTGGTTCAGTCCACGCTCTGCCCGGTTGCCCGGGTCTGTGTAGCGCGAAAGACCGAAACTCTCGCCTATTCGCGCTATGAGGAAAATGTGCCACTTGGCCATCCCATGCAAGGAGATTTTCCGGGTCATGCGAGCAGGGAACAGCTGTGCAGGGGGGGGCATCCTGTTGGGGTTGTATCTGGCACCAGCGTGTCGCCCGGCGAAACGCAGCAGGCGCTGCGGGGCCCGGATGCAGAATGCCCTCTCCGACACCTGCCTCGAGATGCGCCAGCAGGATTTCCGGCGTGTCCGGACACAGCAGGGGATGAACCAGCCCACTGTTGCGTAAGTTTGCGGCCTGAAAATCGGCGGTAAAGAGGCTGTGCAACCGGAGGTGGGCCACTGACATGCCCCCCGGTCGTCCCTTGTTTGCAAAGAGAGTCTTCGTGGTTAAAATAGGTCGGCGTCGCTCTGACCGCTTGCCGATGCTCGTGTGGGTCGGTGGCAGCCCACATCTTTTTAGTGCCAGGGGCGGGGTGACGGATTTCTCGCCTCTGGAAACCCTACGGATTCCTCCTGATAGGGTGGAGTTGCTTGGAACATCTGCCTTCAGTCCAGCAACCCCAGCTTTTTCGCCCGTTCCAGCAGCAACTTGACCGACGATGGCTGCCAGACTGTCCGCCCGCGGGGTGCTCGTTCGCGCATTGCCTCCAGCCGGTCACAGATGGCATGCAGGGTGATGCCGGGATCCGCGCCCTTGATCGCGGCGACGATGGCGGGCAGGCGGTCGTCGGTTTCGCGTCGGGGAGCGCGGTCCAACACCATTTGCGGCAGGAAGCCATTGTTGACATAGGCCTTCACGGCGCGAAGGAGGCGGCTCTGTGTCCAGTGGCGATCCCGGGGCAGGGAGGCATTGACGATGCGCAGCACATCCTCCCACGGCATGTCGGGGCGCAGTCGCCGCACATGGGGCACCCAGTCCTGTGCCGCTTCGTTCAGCCGCTCCAGATACCCGTCAGCCCTTGCCAACCGTACCTTGCGCAACGCGGCCGGGTCACGGGCTCGCAGGCCAGGGTTGCCGCCGACGCGGCCCTTGGACCGCGCACTGGCAAGACCGGCCTTGGTGCGTTCGCGGATCAGGGCGCGTTCGAACTCGGCCGCGGCACCCAGAACCTGAAGCGTGAACTTTCCCTGCGGCGAGGACGTGTCGATCGGGTCGGTAAGCGACCGGAAGAAAGCGCCCTTAGCCTCCAGCCGCTCGATCACTTCGAGGAGATGCGAGAGGGACCGCGCCAGACGGTCGATGCGCACCACGAGCAGCGTATCGCCCTTGCCGATCCGCTCCAGCACCCGCGCCAGCACGGGCCGCGCGCGGTTCCCGCCCGAGGCCTGCTCCTCGTGGATCTCAACGCAGCCTGCGGATTTCAGGGCCTGCGATTGGGGCAGGGGGGTCTGATCCTCGGTCGAGACGCGCGCGTAGCCGATCAGGGGCATCAGAGGGGGCCATATACAGTTTCATATATCGCTATCAAACGACCGATTGTAGAAGCATGCAATGCTCTTGGGAAGGGGGTGTCCATCAGAAGTTCCTTGGATTTTCCCAGTTCTGGTTCGTCGGTGCCCCTCGCAGGGATCACCGCGCAGGGGTGGTTAGCATGCTGTCTGGTTCTGCCGCCGGAACTCTCAGGTAGTGCTAAAAATTGTAACATTTAGCGCATTACAGACCCTATGGCATTGTCATTCAGCGTTGAATCCAGCTTGTTCGGTTGGGGACATCACAGCCGAAGCCACATGCAGTTCGACCTGACGTTTGCCATCGACCAGGCTTTTGCTGGGTATGCATTCAGTCTGCCGCCGAAGAGTCTGTCCGCGTCAGCGCATGCGAAGGAAACTGGCCGGGGCCAAGGCAATGTCTTGAAGCGTGTAGCGGTCCAGGACCGACAGGAAAGCCGACAGTGCTTCGTCAAACACGCTGGGAAGGACACAGCTGGGGTAAACAAGGCAAGCGTGCGGATCATGCAAGCACTCGACCAGAGCAAAGCCGGGCTCGGTCTCGCGCACAAGCGCGCCGAGGCGAATCTCGCTCGCAGGTCGGTTCAGGGTGAATCCTCCACCGTGACCGCGCTCGGTCTGCAGATAGCCCTTGTTGGACAACAGGGTGACGACCTTCTTCAGATGTGCCTGCGAGATGCCATAGGTGATCGCGGCCTCGTGGATCGTGATCATTTCACCCGGGCGGGCGTTGGACAGGAGCAGCAAACGCAGGGCATAGTCACTGAACGTAGAGAGATTCATCGAGCGGGGTCCTGAAACTGGCAGGTCTTTGCGCGGAGCTGAACTGCGTGAAGGCAGATGCCGCCACCGACAGACAATGTCTGCAAACGGAATCATCTGATTTGATCTTGATCAAGGCTTCAGTGGTGAGTCCGTGCAAGTCAGGGTCACATGAAATGTCCCTTTTGCACTCCTACTGTGATGCTGACGGTCCTCGCCCTGATCCTGGGGTCTTGGGCGCAGGGCTTCGCCCTGTCGAAGCCGCGCGTAAGCGAACTGGTCGCGGTGGTCATCTGTGCCGAAGGGGGCAGCACTGAAATCCTTCTCGATGCCCGTGGCCAGCCGGTCACAAGTGATGATTGCGTCCACTCCCTGTGCCCGGATTGCCTCCCGGTTCTGTCGCTGAGCGTTGTCGGCGTGCAGGAGCCAATGGCCGATTCCCCCATGCCTTACCTTGCGATGATCCCGGCCGCCCTGCCTGTGCTGGTCGGGCGCGCCTATGCCGTGCCGTTCGGGCGCGGTCCCCCAGACCTTGCCTGAACGCGAAGGAACGACTGCCGTGCGCCCCGTCCTCTCTGACTTTGCTGTCCCCACCCGAATCCGGCTTTGGCCGTTGATGCTGGGTCTCGTTCTTGCGCTGTTGATCCCGGCTATGGCGGCGGCGCAATCCCCGCACCTTCCGCGCATCATGGTCGAGCACGCGGCCGGCGATCTGGTTCCCGGTGCCACCGGTTACGGCGAGCTGCGCGCCGACTTGCCGGTTGCGCCGATCCTGCGGGATGGCACGCGGATCGGTTGGGCCTTCATCACTTCAGATTTCGTCGGGACAACCGGCTATTCTGGGCGCCCGATCCATGTGATGATTGCTCTGGACGATGAGGCGCGGATTATCGGGATCAACCTGATTGATCACCACGAACCCATCGTCCTGATCGGGATTCCGGAATCGCGGATCCGGGCGCTGATCGCGCAGCATGTCGGTCTCGACCTGGCGGCGGTGGCCGCGGCTGGTGGTACGATACCGGACCTGAACATCATCTCGGGCGTGACCGTCACCATCATGGTGATCAACGATTCGATCATCCGGTCCGGTATCCGGGTGGCGCGGCGGTTGGGTCTGGGGGGTCTGGGCGAGGTCGCTCCCAGCGGGCCGCGGTTCGTGCCGAATCCTGCGGCCCAGGCTGCCTCGGACTGGTTTACGCTGGTCGGTGACGGGACTGTCCGGCGGATGACGCTGGACGTGGCCCAGGTCAACGAGGCCTTCGCCGCGCTGGACGACCCGCGGGCCGCGCGCCGAGCGCTGACCGAGCCATCCGAGACCGCGTTCATCGATCTTTATGCGGCCATGGTCAGCCACCCGGGCATCGGCGCGGTGCTGCTGGGCGCGGCCGAGGACGCCAACCTGCGCAGCTGGCTGGCCGAGGGCGACCACGCCATCCTGATTGCCGGGCGGGGGATGTATTCGTTCAAGGGCTCGGGCTATGTGCGCGGCGGGCTGTTCGACCGGATCGCGCTGGTGCAGGGCGACGTGTCGATCCGGTTCCGCGACCGCGATCACCGGAGGCTGGGTGAAATCGTCGCCCCCGGTACGCCGTCGCTGTCCGAAATCGACGTCTTTCGCATTCCAGCCGATGCCGGGTTCGATCCGTCCGAACCTTGGCGGCTGCAATTGTTGGTGCAGCGCGACGTGGCGGCGCTGGAGCGGGTCTTCACAATTTTCGAACTGGGCTATCAGCTTCCGCGCGCTTTCCTGACCGAAGTTGCGCAGCCGGTTGTCGTCGCCGCTGCCGAGGGTCACGACGCACAGGCGGAACGTGCCGCTCAGATGGCCCTGATCGAGCGAATCTGGTGGGATCGCCGCTTCGAGATCGTTGGGCTCGCGGTGATGCTGACGGTGCTGACCGGTGCCTTCTTCTTTCAGATGTTCCTCACCCGTTCAGCCCGCGCCACCTACTGGTTCCGAATGGGTTTCCTGGCCTTCACCCTGGTCTTTCTGGGCTGGTATGCGGCCGCGCAATTGTCGGTGGTCAACCTGTTGGCGCTGGTCGCCAGCTTGCGAGAAGGTTTCAGCTGGCAGGCTTTCATGCTGGATCCGCTGACCTTCATCCTGTGGTGGGCAGTGGCGGCGGCGCTCATCTTCTGGGGGCGGGGGGCCTATTGCGTCTGGTTGTGCCCGTTTGGAGCCTTGCAGGAGTTAAGCAACCAGGCCGCGCGCGCCCTGCGTGTACCCCAGGTTACGCTGCCATGGGGGCTGCACGAGAGACTGTGGCCGGTAAAGTACATCCTCTTTCTGGTGCTGTTCGCGGCCAGCCTTGCCTCTGTCCCTTGGGCCAGCCAGCTTAACGAGGTTGAACCCTTCAAGACCGCGATCGTGCTCAGATTCGACCGCGCCTGGCCCTTTGTCGCTTTCGTCGTGGTGTTGTTGGGGATCGGTCTGTTCATCGAGCGGTTCTATTGCCGCTACCTGTGCCCGTTGGGCGCTGCTTTGGCGATCCCCGCCCGCATGAGGATGTTCGACTGGCTCAAGCGCTACCGCGAATGCGGCAGCCCCTGCCAGACCTGCGCCAACGAGTGCTTTGTGCAAGCGATTCACCCGACCGGCGAAATCAACCCCAACGAATGCCTGAACTGCATGAACTGTCAGGTGCTCTACCAGTCAAAGACGAAATGCCCGGTGGTGATACGGCAACTGAAACGGCGCGATGCCGTGGCTGCGTCCGGACCGGCCATCCAATCCCGCAACAGCGCAGCGGCAGATCCCGCGCGCGCGAACCATCCCAACCTCAGGAAGGAGACCACCGATGTCTGATACATCGAAACCCGTCGGCATCAGCCGCCGCGGATTGCTGGGCGCGACCGCCGCGGGCGGCGCCGCTCTTGCCGGCCTTGGCGGCCCGCGCGCCGCTTTGCTGGGCGCATCGGCTGTCGGGGCGCTGGCCGCGACCACCTCGCGCGCGCAGGCCAGTGCCGCTGCGGCGCATGTCGGACCGGGCGAACTGGACGAGTATTATGGCTTCTGGTCCTCGGGCCAGTCGGGCGAGATGCGGATTCTGGGCATCCCGTCGATGCGTGAACTGATGCGCGTTCCGGTGTTCAACCGTTGCTCGGCCACAGGATGGGGCCAGACCAATGAATCGATCCGCATCCACCAGCGCACGATGAGCGAGCGCACGCGCAATTACCTGGCCGCGAATGGCAAGAAGATCCACGACAACGGCGACCTGCACCACGTCCACATGTCCTTTACCGAAGGGCGCTATGACGGGCGGTTCCTGTTCATGAACGACAAGGCCAACACCCGCGTTGCCAGGGTGCGCTGCGACATTATGAAATGCGACTCGATCCTGGAGATTCCCAACGCCAAGGCGATCCACGGCCTGCGACCGCAAAAATGGCCGCGCACCAACTACGTTTTTGCCAATGGCGAGGACGAAGGGCCGATGGTCAATGATGGTTCGATCCTGGACGATCCGTCGCAATATGTGAACTTCTACACGGCCATCAACGCCGACGAGATGACCGTCGCCTGGCAGGTTATGGTGTCGGGCAACCTCGACAACACCGACGCCGATTACGATGGCAAGTACGCCTTTTCCACCAGCTACAATTCGGAAATGGGTGTGAACCTGCCTGACATGACGGCCGCTGACATGGACCATGTGGTCGTGTTCAACATCGCCGAAATCGAAAGGGGGATTGCTGCGGGCGATTACATCGAACTGAACGGGGTCAAGGTGATCGACGGGCGCAAGGGGGTGAACAAGAATTACACCCGCTACATCCCGATTCCCAACAACCCGCACGGCTGCAACATGGCGCCGGATCGCATCCACCTGTGCATTGGCGGCAAGCTATCGCCGACCGTCAGCGTGATCGACGTGCGGCGGCTGGACGATTACTTTGCCGATGACAGCCTCGACCCACGGTATCCCGTCGTGGCCGAACCGGAACTGGGACTTGGTCCGCTGCACACCGCCTTTGATGGCGAGGGCAATGCCTATACCACGCTGTTCCTCGATAGCCAGGTGGTGAAGTGGAACATCGACAAGGCGGTACGTGCCCATAATGGCGAGGATGTCGATCCGATCCTGTCCAAGACCGATGTGCACTATCAGCCGGGTCATAACTCGACCTCGATGGGCGAGACGCTGGAAGCCGACGGCAAGTACTTTGTCTCGATGAACAAATTCTCGAAGGATCGGTTCCTGAATGTCGGACCGTTGAAGCCCGAGAACGAGCAGCTGTTTGTCATCGATGGCGACAACCTTGTGCTGGCGCATGATGGGCCAACCTTTGCCGAACCGCACGATTCGATCATCGTGCACCGCTCGGTGGTCAACCCGGTGCATGCCTATGACCGCAACGACCCGACCTGGGCCGAAACGCGTGCGCAGGCCGAGGCGGACGGTGTCGACATCGACGGCTGGATGGACACCGTCGTGCGCGACGGCAACAGGGTGCGCGTCTACATGTCCAGCCAGGCGCCTGCCTTCAGCATGGAGTCCTTCACCGTGCGCGAAGGGGACGAGGTGACGGTGATCATCACCAACCTCGACGATATCGAGGATCTGTCGCATGGCTTTACCATGGGCGACCACGGTGTCGCTTTCGAGGTCAGTCCGCAGCAGACCGCCTCGGCCACCTTTGTTGCAGGCAAGGCGGGGGTGTTCTGGTATTATTGCCAGTGGTTCTGCCACGCTCTGCACATGGAAATGCGCGGGCGCATGTTCGTCGAACCGCGCGAGGGCTGATATGATGGGCCTGCGTTCCCTCCTGCCGGTGCTGGTACTTCTGCTCGGACCGCTCGCGGCCTGGGCCGACACGCGCCAGGTTCCGGCTGAACCGGGGGCGCTGGCCGCCGCCATCGCCGGGGCGGACCCCGGTGATGTGCTGCTCCTTGCACCGGGCCGTCATGACGGCCCGGTGGTCATCGCGATTCCGCTTACGCTCGATGGACAGGGTCAGGCCCTGATACAGGGCACCGGAGTCGGATCGGTCGTCACAGTGACCGGCGAGGATGTGACCCTCCGCAGGCTGGAGATCCGTGGTTCGGGGATGAATCACCCCGAGGTCGATGCGGGCGTCAAGCTGACCCGGACATCCCGGCGCGCGGTGGTTGAACAGAACCTGTTCGAAGAGAACCATGTCGGTGTGCATGTCTTCGGTGCGCGCGACAGCGTGGTGCGCGACAACATCATCCTGGGCCGCCGCGACCCGAGGATGAACGACCGTGGAAATGGCGTCTATGTCTGGAACGCCCCAGGAACGGTGGTCGAAAGGAATGACATCCGTTACGGCCGCGATGGCATCTTCTCGAACGCGTCGCGGCAGAACATCTTCCGCGACAACCTGTTCCGGGACCTGCGTTTTGCTGTGCATTTCATGTACACGCCGGATAGCGAGGTCTCGGGGAATGTCTCGATCGGCAACACGCTGGGCTTTGCCATCATGTTTTCGGATCGGGTGACGGTGGTGAATAACCAGTCCTTGTCCGACCGCACACACGGGTTGATCCTGAACTTTGCCAATTCCGGCGAGGTGCGCGACAATCTGGTGCGGGGCGGCACTCAGGAAAAATGCACCTTCATCTACAACGCACATCGCAACATCATCCACGGCAACCGCTATGAGGGTTGCGAAATCGGCATCCATTTCACCGCCGGATCGGAACGCAACGCGATCTTCGGCAATGCCTTCATCGCCAACCGCACACAGGTCAAATATGTCGGCACCCGCGATGTCGAATGGAGCCACGGAGGGCGGGGCAACTTCTGGTCGGATCATCCGGCCTTTGATCTGAACGGCGATGGCATCGCCGATGCCCGCTTTCGCCCCAACGACCTGATGGATCATATCCTGTGGTCGCAACCCGCGGCCAGCCTGCTTCTGGGCTCGCCGGCCGTGCAACTGGTGCGCCATGCCCAGGCCCATTTCCCCGCCACTCTGCCCGGTGGCGTGGTGGACAGCTTTCCCCTGATGCGGCCGCCCGAAATCGCGGTCGCCCCCGAACATGCCCGCCTGGAGGCCGAGTATCGCGCCCGCCGGGCAGAAGGACGCACAGACGATGACGACATTGACGCTCTCACATCTCACTAAGCATTTCGACGGTGCGCGCGCGCTGGATGACGTAAGTTTCACCGTCGCTGCAGGCGAGCGCGTAGCGCTGCTTGGCCACAATGGCGCGGGGAAATCGACACTGATGAAGATCGTTCTGGGGCTGATCCCGGCCACTGCGGGCCATGTCGAAGTCTGCGGCGCTGCACCGGGTTCGGCCGAAGCGCGTCGGCAGGTTGCCTACCTGCCCGAGAACGTCGCCTTTCATCCGGCGCTGACCGGGCTGGAGATGATCCGCTTCTATCTACGGCTGAGGGGCGAAAGCCCGAAACCGGCAATGGGCCTGCTGGAACGCGTCGGTCTGGCCCAAGCTGCCACTCGGCGGATCGGGACCTATTCCAAGGGAATGCGTCAGCGCGTCGGGCTGGCGCAGGCGCTGATCGGCAAGCCCCGGTTGATGGTGCTGGACGAACCGACGTCGGGCCTTGACCCGGTGTCGCGCCGCGAGTTCTACGCCATGCTCGACCAACTCGCCGCCGAGGGCGCGGCGATCTTGCTGTCCAGCCATGCCCTGACCGAGGTGGAGGCGCGGACTGACCGGATCGTCATCCTGTCCAAGGGGCAGTTGCGCGCCAATGATACACTGGCCAATCTGCGCCGCGCTGCCGCACTTCCGATCCGCTTGCAGGTCACGGCGCGCCCGGGGGCCGCCGACCGCGTGGCCGCCGAACTGGCAGCAGGGCGCCGCAACGGGGTGCTGGTCGACCTGACCTGCGCCCATGATGACAAACTGGCGCGGCTGGGCCAGATCGCCGGGCTGGGTGCGCTGGTCGAGGATGTCGAGGTTATCCCGCCAAGTCTCGAGGATCTCTACAGCCATTTCAGCAGTCAAACCAACGCCGAGGCTCAGTCATGAAACGCATTCTGGCAGCCACTGGTACAGAATTCCGCATCGCGCTGCGCAACCGCTGGGTTGCAATCTGTGTCGCCATGATGGCGGTGTTTTCCATCGTTCTTTCGGCGATGGGCAGCGCGCCCACAGGCGAACTGGGCGCCGACCGTCTTTCGGTGACCGTGGCCTCGTTGACCTCGCTTGCCGTCTATCTGGTGCCGCTGATTGCCCTCTTGATGAGCTTTGATGCCGTCGCGGGAGAGGTCGAGCGCGGAACGCTATCCCTCGTGCTGACCTATCCCGTCAGCCGGTTCGAGTTGCTCATGGGGAAGTTTCTCGCACATCTGGCGATCCTCGCGCTGGCGGTGGCGGTCGGCTATGCCTTGGCAGCGGGTGCCGCCTGGTGGGGCGATGCGCGAGCCGGGCGCGGGCTGGTGGCGCTGATGCGGCTGTTCTGGACCTCGCTTGTGCTGGGTGCGGCCTTCCTCGCGATTGGCTATGCGCTGTCAGCGCTGGCCCGACGGCCGGGTGCGGCGGCGGGCTTGGCCATAGGGCTATGGCTGGTGATGATCGTGCTCTATGATCTGGGCCTGTTGGCGGCCATTGTCGCCGACGGGGGCGGGGTGTTCACCACCGATGTCTTCCCCTGGTTGTTGATCGCCAACCCCGCCGATGCCTTTCGGCTATACAACCTCGCCGCTTCCGAGGCCACTGCCGCCGCTGCGGGTCTTGGCGGGGCGGCCAGCACCATCGATCCGCGCCACGCGCTGGCCTCGATCCTGCTCTGGCCACTGGCCGGACTTGGATTGGCGACGCTGGCGTTCAGAAGGGTAACGCCATGATCCGCCCCATCCTGATAGCAGCCGCACTTCTTTTGCTGCCCGCTTGCCGCGAAGACATTGCCGCCTTGCCGCGCCCGGTTGCCTTGACCGAGGAGTCGACCGGTCACTATTGCCAGATGGAATTGCTGGAACACCCTGGACCAAAGGCTCAGGCGCATCTGGCCGGGCTGGAACATCCGCTTTTCTTCAGCCAGGTGCGCGATGTCGTCGCCTATCAGCGAATGCCCGAACAGAGCCATGTGGTGACGGTCGCCTATGTCTCGGACATGGGCGCGCCGGGGGCGACCTGGGATGACCCTGGGGCCGAAAACTGGATCGCCGCAACCGAGGCGCATTATGTCGTCGGAAGCGCTATCGCTGGCGGGATGGGCGCGCCGGAGCTCGTGCCCTTTTCGCGGCCCGAGGATGCGCAGGCCTTTGCCGCGCGCCACGGCGGGCAAGTTCTGCGGCTGGACCAGATCCCCGACAGCGCCGTGCTGGCCCCGGTCGAGACCGGGGACAACGGCAGCGAAGCCGACGAGGACGAGTTCCAGCGCCGCTTGCAGGACCTTCAGACACAGGAGCAACAAGGATGATCCGTCGCCGTCGTCTGTTGGCTATCGCCGCCGCCGCACTGGTCCCCGCTTTGCCCGCGCTGGCCACTCCGGTTCGCCAGTGGCGCGGGGTTGCCCTCGGGGCCGAAGCCTCGATCACGCTGAACCATCCGGAGGCCGCGCGTCTGATCGATCTTTCCCTGGCCGAGATCGAGCGGCTGGAGGCGGTATTCAGCCTTTATCGTGCCGACTCGGCACTGATGCGGTTGAATGCGACTGGACGCCTGGACACCCCGCCTTTTGAACTTCTCGACTGCCTGGCGCTAGCCGGGCGTGTCCATGCCGCGACTGGTGGGGTTTTCGACCCCACCGTGCAGCCCCTCTGGGCGCTGCACGCTGCCCATCATGCCGCCAATCCAGAGGCCGAGCCGCCTCGGGCCGAGACGGTGGCGGCGGCCCGTGCCCTGACCGGCTGGGATCGCGTCCGGATTGATCCCGGTGCGATCCGGCTTGACCCTGGCATGGCGCTGACCCTGAACGGCATCGCCCAGGGCTATATCGCAGACCGGGTCGCGGCGCTGCTGCGCGGGCAGGGGCTGGACCGGGTGCTGGTGAACACCGGCGAACACGTTGCCCTTGGCGGTGATCCACGCGGCGGGCCCTGGCAGGTGCGGCTGCGCGCGGGCGAGGTGCTCTTGCCCGAGGCGGTCGCGATCGAGGATCGGGCGTTGGCCTCGTCGGCGATGACCGGAACTACCTTCGATGCGGCCGGAACGGCAGGCCATATTCTGGACCCGCGCAATGGCCTGCCTGGGCCGATCCTGTGGCAATTGGTCAGTGTCACCGCGCCGCAGGGGGCGCTGGCAGATGCACTGAGCACCGCCTTCTGCCTCATGGACCGCGCGGAGATCGACCGCGCGCTGACCGCTTTCCCTCGGACCGGGCTGGCGGCCCTTGTCCCCGTCCCAAGGGGGTGAGAGGCGGGAGCACTGCGCCAGTGCGATGTTGGCGAGGGGACCGGATTGGACAGGAACCACGCTTCGGTCCCCTTGTGTCCGCAATCCCCCGGTTTGGCATGCTAGAGGGCGGATTAGTCCGCTTTGGACAGTATCAACACAGCATTGCTGCAGCGCCGTCAGTGCATTGGTCATCAGCGCGGACACGCGGCTCGTTGCGGTTTCAACGGCCATATCGGGGCCACTCACTGACCTTCTCTCAGCACATATCACGCGAAAGGGTGTTGTCCGACAGGGCTTTTGAGGCGCTGCGGGAATCGTCGTCAGAGATTGGAGGTGAAACCTGGCCTGCGCCCCCCCGGCAGGTCTATGTTGCGTTCCCGGGGTCCCCGTAGCCGACTCGATACAGTGGAACAGCCTGGAAGTGTCGTTCAGATGCGAGGAGATACCCCTGTCGAACCTTTTCAGTGGCCGCATAAATAACCTCAGCGGCCGTGCCAACGACCTTGTGCCGGTCACTAGGAGTCTATTGCTGGGCAAGCGGTTTGTCCTTGAACCGGGCGATGTGGTTTAGGTCGTGCGCTCACCCTTGCAGCGTCGGAACGGCACGATCTCGCGGTTGTTGCCCTCGGTGCAGTTGTTGTCGGTGGCCAGTACCCGCGCCAATTGAGGACGGTTATTGGCGCCGACAACTTTGGCGGTCGGCAGCTAACCGGTGGCACTTCGGGCGAATGAAGGGATCAACCCCTGTGGCAGTCCCCCCGCTCTTTCAGCAAATTCACCAGATCCTGGCGCAGGTCAGCGCGCAGTGCGAGGCTCCATTTGCTTTGCTTGTGGGGGTTGCGGGTGAACAGGATGGTGCCCTCGTCGCGTCGCTCGCGCAAAAAGCGTAGCAGCGCCGAGCGGCCGAGTGCGTTGGTCTCGGCCGTCTCGACCACCTCGTAAAGCCCCGGCCCTTCGGGTTCGGGTACGGCGGCGAGGATCAGCAGCACCTCCCAAGTGGTCGCGTTGCGGCGAAAGATTGATAGTCTTGGATGGCGAAACACCGCGCGTTCAAAAGCCAGATCGATCGCCAACGGCGGCCCCTGGCGTCGCACCTCTTGCGTTGCACCACCAAGTCTCGGGTCCATGTGTGTCATTCTGTCCACCCTCGGATCGCCCGACCGATTCCGGGTCGGATCGTTTGCCACGACTCAGACATAAGCCCCGAGCATGTCATCTTTTGTCATGGAAGGCCCTGACTCTGTCGAAATCAGCAGTTGCCAGTCGCAGGCCATTGCCTACACTGCGACCCTGTCATGTCCTGTCATGGTGTGCGCATGTCCCTCGAAAAGGCCAAATCCTTGCTGCGTCTGGCAGAACTGGCCGCGTCGCGGCATGGCGGCGTATCGCTGCAGCAGATCACCGAGGAATTCGCGGTCGATCACCGGACCGCGCAACGGATGACAAAGGCGCTCGAAGACATGTTTGACCAGGTGGAAATCCTGGTCGACGCCGAGCGGAGACGGCATTGGCGGCTGAAGGATTCGCGCCTGTTGCGTCTGCAGGGCCTGCGCGACAGCGAACTGGTGGCGCTGGACATGGGGATCCGCCGCGCGGAACGCGACGGCGCCACGCACGACGTGAAGGCGTTGCAAGCCTTGCGCGACCGGCTGCTGGCCACGATGCCCGCACGCTGCGCCGGGCGCGCGCTCGGCAACGA
>ERZ761607.4003-NODE-4003-length-13509-cov-5.096328_pt1 | contig 13509 bp, 5 predicted proteins | sample MGYA00511164_ERZ761607 | MGnify/ENA primary metagenome ERZ761607 (study PRJEB28899, sample SAMN02445080) | bioreactor sludge metagenome | biome: EBPR sludge | place: Australia: Brisbane, Thorneside Wastewater Treatment Plant | collected 2011-06-22 ...
GAGGCAGTTGGTGGGTGTGTTTGTCTGCAAGCGTGAATGGACAGCAACTGCCTCGTCCCTACGGTCTCGTTCCACGCTCTGCGTGGAATGCCGACCGGGACGCTCTGCGTCCCCGCTGTGGATATAAAAAAGACCTGCCAAAATTCGCTCTGGCAGGTCTGAATGGTCAGGTAGACGGCCGTCTAATTATCGCTGCTGGCCGGTTCGGTTGGTACAGCATCCTCGTCGGTGGGGTCGGTAGGAACGGCCGTTGGGTCCACCGGCTCCTCGCCTGCTTCAGTTTCCGTCGGTGCTTCGCTGGGTTCCTCAACCGGGGCGTCCTCAGCTTCTTCAGACGGTTCCTCGCTAGGCGCTTCGTCCACCGGCTGCTCTTCGACAGGTTCCTCCACCGGTTCTTCCTCAACCGGCTCGATGGGCAGCACCGGGGCAAACAGCGGCGCAAATTTCAGCACGCGGTTGTTGCCCGCATCGGCCACGTAGATATTGTCCTGATTGTCGATAAAGATGCCGTTGATCAGGTTAAAGCTGCTGCTGTCGGTGCCAAACTGGCCAAACTTGCCCAGATAGTTGCCCGTCTGGTCAAAAATCAGCACCCGCGCCGCTTCTGGATCGGTGATGTAGACGCGGCCGCCGCTGTCAACCGCCAGGTATGGCTTGTTGTTAACCGAGGTGTTGGCGGGCCAGCCGGTGTCGAGCAGCCACTCGTTGATCGGGATGAGGTCGGTGGTGAGCTGCTGGATACGGCCGTTCCACGTATCGGTTACATAGACAAAGCCATCGGCACCAACGGCCACGCCCACCGGCTCGTAGAACTGGCCCAGGGCGGTGCCAAACTGGTCACCACCCGCGCCCAGCTGGCCGATGAAGCTGCCGGTTTCATCCATCACCTGGAGGCGGTGATGGCCGGTGTCGGTGACCAGGAGACGGCCGTCGGGCAGCAGCGCCAGGTCACGCGGGCCAAAAAACAGCCCCAACCCCAGCCCGGCCGGATCGTCCAGCGTGTTGCCCGGCTGGCCATAGCTGGCGACAAACTGGCCGTCCAGCGTAAATTTCTGGATGCGATGGTTCCAGGTGTCGGCCACATACAGGAACTCCTCGTTGATGGCCATGCCCCACGGCCCCTGCCCTTCCAGGTTAAACTGCCCATTGCCCGATCCGGCGCTGCCAAAGCTGTCCACCAGCTGGCCATCGGGGCCAAACACCTGCACCCGCTGGTTGCCCGAGTCGAGCACGTAGATACGGCCGTCGGCGCTCACCACCACATTGCGCGGGGCAAACAGCTGGTCATCGGCCGCCCCGGCAATGCCGCTGGTGTTGAGCACCAGCATGGGGAAGACAGTAAATTCACCTTCGGCATAGGGTGTTTCCAGGCCGGGCGCACCAACCGTTTCCAGGCCGTAATCCCACAAATCGGCCAGTACGTCTTTGCGAATGTACAGGCGCAAATCGTCGCGCAGCGGCCACTGGCCATCGGTCAGCGTGCCGCCAAAGACCTGGCTGTACCTGGTGTAGTCACGGTAGAAGAAGATGTCCCACAGCGCCTCGCGCACGTTGGGGTTGAGCAAGCCGCGCCGCTCCACGCCCTCGGGCCGGTTGGGGTCGCCCACAATGGCCGCCCAGCCGATGTTGCGATACTCCTCCATCGGCCACCAGAGGTAGGTGTAGGTGCGATAGGTGTAGTTATTGCCCAGCAGCCGGTCCACTTCGTCCCAGTTGCTGCGGCCGACCATCACAATTGGCGAATCGTTCAGGCTGGCGGACGGTGTTTCGGCAAAGTAGACGCGGTTGGGGTATTCACGCATGTACCAGGTGAACGGCCAGGAAACGCCGCTGCCGCCAAAGGCCACCTTGATACTTTTGTCGCCATAGAGGCGCATGGAGAGGGTTTCAATCTGGTCCAGCACCATGCTTTTGGCGGCCGGGGCACCGTGGGCATAGACCATAAATTCGCGCGCGTAGTCGGCATTGGGCCAACTGGAGAGGTAGGTGAAGCGTATGGTGAGGATGGTGAGGAGAATGAACACGCTTAAAACGGCCAGGGGACGGCGGAAACGGCCGTCTAGCTCCTCTCTTACCTGCTGCCACAACCAGAACACCACGGCCGCCAGCACGATGCCGCCCAGCACCCGCCCCAACTGCTCCAGGTTGCCTAGCTGCTGGTCGCCCAGCTGCACCTTGCCCAGCAAAACGGGGCCAAACGCTACAAAAATGGCCAGGATAAGCCCCAGGGTCAGGCCCAGATATTTGAGCGCCGGGCGGGCGAACAGCTCGCGCCAATGAAATTCCTGGAACCGTTCGTTGATGTACCAGCCCGCCAGCAGCCCCATCGGGATGACAAAGTGGGTGCTCAGCCAGGGCATCTTTTCCCCGGCGACGCTGTAGGCCACCCAGGTCAGCACCAGCCACCAGGTGACAAAGGCGACAAATTCACACATGATGTCGCGGGCTAACAGGCTCATCAGGCTGTTTTCTACGCCGTAGCGGCGCATGATTTGACCCCGCCGCACAAAAAACCAGAGCAAAACGGCCGCTCCCAAAATGAACAGCGCCACCAGCAATCCTGGCAGGCGATTGGGTTCCAGCCCCTGAACCGCGTTGTCCAGGTTAAACAGCCAGGTGCTGAGGCTGTAACCCAGCAAGGCCAGGAGAACGGCCGTAATCCAATACCCCGTCACCTCGCTAATACGCTGCTTGATCAGCCAGAAGCGGATAGCCAGCAGCGAAAAGATGAGCGGCAAAAATTCATAGAACGGCACCACAAACAGGTAGTAAAACGACGGTTGGTTGCCGCGCTGCACGTCGTGCTGCTCCAGCCAATAGCCCAACGAGCCAATCGTGCCGCTGATCCAGCCGCTGCGAATATTGGTGAAGACGGAGGTGTAGAGCACAAAGAAGATGGCATGGTAAATAATACCGGCCACCAGCCAGCGCCGCTGGTCCCACCACAACCCAACCAGCACGGCAATGAGAAAGGTAAGGACCAGGAAAACGGCCGTTAAAAACATCGACGAGTCAAAAAAGGCCTGGCGGCAGATGCTGTCCCCCAGCCGGGCAAAAAAGAGCTGAACGGCCGTCATCCCGTCTTGTCCGTCTAATATGCAGGTGTTCATCGTGTAATCGCGTGGATTACCGCCTACCAGCACCACAAACAGAGGGGACACCATCGGCAAAATGAGCGTACTAAACAGAATGATCAGGTCAAATTCGCTGTAGTTCTTGAGAAACGGCCGAAAACGCGCCGCCATCCAAAACAGCCCTGCCCCAGCCACCAAAGCCCCAACAACCTCAACCCAGCCCAGGCGATTTTGCACTGTACTGTTTTGCTCTGTTTCAGGCGTCACCAACGCATCCGTTTCGGGATTGGCGGCAAATACACCGCCGTCTTCGGTGGTGCCAGGTGTTTCCGGCGTTGCGGCCAAGCGCTGGGCAATCAGCCCACCGCTAACCATCAGCAGGCCAAGCAGAACCAGTAGCACGGGGGAGGTGAGTTTGCTCAAATTGTTGCGCAGCCAGGGGGCCATCCAGATTTGCGGCAGCAGGCGCACAATCAAAAAGCTGCCAAAGATGGCCACGTAAATAAACGACACCTCTTTCGTCGAAAACATCAGCGCGTTGCCGGCGGCAAACCACCACAAATATTTATCTTCGCGCGTGCGGAAGTAGTGCCACATGGCAATAAACACAATCATCGCCCAGACGATGACGTAGGTGTCGTGGCGGATATAGCGAGCGTAGTAAGTGAGGTAGGGCGAGACAAGGAAGAAGAAGCTGGCGGCAATCGCGCCTAATTTGCCCAACCACGGCCGTAAAAAGTAGGGCATGGCCACCAAAATGATGCCTAAAATGGCCACTGGTGCCCGGGCCGAAAAGTCGCTGTCGCCAAACAGCCAGTAGAAAACGGGCGTGATGTGGAACAAAAACGGGCCGTGCATCAGCGGCGTGTGGCTGAAGCCATCGCCGATGAAATATTGGTAGGAAAACTGCGTGTGCAAACTTTCGTCGTGACTCATCACCCGGTCGCCCAGCCCCCAAAAGCGGGTGAGGATGGCGGCCAGAATGATGACGAGGTAGGCCAGTTTTTCCCAATCAAAGTTCATCGTGGCCAGCAGCGGTCGGGCCAGGAAGTCGGGTTTGGGTTCAGAAGGTGTCAGGTCTGTCATAAAAAATCCAACAAAAAATAGGTAATTAGGTAATTGAGTAATTAGGTAATTGCCCAATTACCTAATTACCTAATTACTGAATGACTCAGTTTGTATTCATGGGCACGTCGGCTACCGGCGTGGACAGCGGGGCGGGTGTGTAGCTAACGTTTGGTGTGTGCGTAAATTCGCGGGCTACGGCCGTTTCCACCACTGCCGGCTGCGTTTGCGTGGCGGTGGGGGTGTGGGTCATCGTGGCCGTCACGGCGATGGCTGTGGGTGTTTGGGACAAGACGGCCGTTTGACTGCCATTAAACCACTGCCATCCCCCCAGCAGCAAAATAAACATCATGGTCACCATGGCCACCTGCCGCATGGCTTGCTGCGCGGCCGGATTGTGCCAGAACGGCCGTTTCTGCCGGGGCACAGCGGGCATCAGCCGGGCCAGTTGGGCGTTGTCCGCCTGCCCCGCCTGCTGCACGGTTTGTTTTACCAGCTGCCCCACCTGGCGCTCCTGCTGCACCTGGGCCTGTAAAGCCGGGTCCGCCCCGATTTGTTGGGCCAGCCGCTGCTTTTCGGACGGGGGCAGCAAATCCAGCACGTACTCGGTCAACAGATGGGGCGCTTTGTTGGTTTCAATCATTCTCAATTTGCTCCGCCAGCGCCTCGCGCAGTGCATTGTGCGCCAGACGCATCCGAGATTCGGCCGTTTTGGTGGGAATCCCCACAATCTGGCCAATTTCGACGTAGGAAAACCCTTCGTAATAACGCAAGACGGCCGTTTCCCGCAGCTTATCCGATAAGTTTTGGATCGCAGCCCACACTGCCTGCTGCTGCTCCGTCAGGCGCAGCGACTCGGCTGGGGTGGGGGAATCGGTGTCGGTCAGTTCTGGCCCGGCCAGCTGGCCCAGCGAGAAGGTGGGCAGCCATTTGCGCCGCCGCTTGTTGTGGCAGCGGCTCACGGCAATCTGGTACAGCCACGTCTTAAACGCCGATTTGTTGGCGTCGTACTGCGCCAGCCGCCGGAAGGCATATTCGAAGCTGTCTTGCAGCACCTCTTCGGCATCCTCGCGGTTTTGCAAAAGGCTGACGCACAGCCGGTAAATCATCCCGGCATACTGGTTATACAGCGCCACATAGGCCGATTCCTCACCAGCCAGGCAGCGTTGGATGAGCGATTGGCTTTGCTCATCGGCGTAGGTTGGGGCTTCAATGCCCCAGGGGGTGACGCTGCTGTCAGAAATTGAACTCATTTTTTAGAAGAAGGAACACAGAGGGGCACAGAGAAAGACCTCTCTGTGAAACTCTGTTTATCTCTGTGTAACTCTGTGTTCCTCTCATTTTATGGTTGTCCAGACAAAACATCGGCGCGTACCCAGACGATAGCCCGTTCGGCAGGGGCGGCGGGCACGCCGTCATGAAAAAACCACCAGCGAAAGGTATCGTAGACGGCCGTTGCGGACCGTTCTGTCGGTGTCACTGGTTCGCTGCGGCGCACGACAAAATCGGTGCCTGTGTAGCCGGCCGCCAGCGGCGATTCGGCATTGTCCCCGGTGATGATCACCTGCTGGGTAGGCACCAGCGGCAGGGCGTTGAGCGTCTCCAACTGCTTGTAATCGCGTAAATACCAGGTCAGCGCGGGCATTTCTAGCGTGGTGGCCACCTGAAGCTGCGTTGCCGAGTTGGCCACCTGGCGCGAAACGGTGCGCACCAGCTCATCCAGCTCGCGCATGGTTAGGTCGGTGCCGCTGCTCACCCAGCGCTCGCGCGGGTCGTTGGCCGCGTGTTGGGCCAGCCACCAGCCAGTGCCCCATTGATACAGTACAAAAAAGCCCAAAATAGAGAGCAGCAGGCCCTGGGCAACGGCCGTACTGTCCTCTGTCGCCACAAAATAAAGCACCACGCCCACCGCCAGCAGCGTCAGCAGAATGACCATCAGGAAGATGCTGCCCTCCTGCGGATTTTGCTGCACGATGCGGCCCAGGCGGGCGCTGTTCACCAGCAGGATCAGCGCCGTGGCCAGCCCGGCCAGTGCGGTTAATCCGCTGTACCAATCCCAGCGGCGACGCCAGGCGGCGTTGGCCACCAGCCCACCCAACAGCGCCGTAGGCAGCGTCAGCAGCAGGGCGTTGCTCATGAAGCTGCGCTGGAGCAGCAGCAAAATCAGCCCGCCGCTGAACCAATAGACCGTAAAAAGGGCCAGCGGTTCACCGCGCAAAATGGCCCAAAGCAGCCCAATCACCACCAAAATGACCAGCACCGGTTCATAACGGACAAAGGCCAGCAGCGGATCAAGCGTTGCTGCCCCGCCAAATTGTTGGAACCATTCGCCGACCAGCCGCGCCGCCGCACCCAATCCGGCCAGGTTGAGCAGGAAGAAGGTGCTGAGCAGCAGAAAAATGAGGCCGCCCACGGCCGTTCCCTGACGCCAGTTGGTATGGGTGGGTTTTACGTGCCAACCAGCCACAAAGAGGGAGAGTCCCAGCCGTGAATGGACCAACCAGGCCAGCAGCAGGGTGACCAGGCCGCTGTAAAACAGCGCCGAGCTGGTCAGGCCCAACGCCAGGGCAGCCAGGAGGGTGGTGAGCCAGCGCGGTGCGGCCGTTTCCTGGTAGCGAATGAAGGCCACCAACAGCAGCAGCAGGGCAAACAGGGCCAGGCTGTCGCCCCCGGCGGTGCGGGCAACGGTGCTGTTGAGCGGCGAAATGGCGAGGAGAACGGCAGTTACCAACGCGCCCTGAGTGCCCAGCCGATGGCGCAGCAGCCAGGGCAGATACACCAGCCCAACGCCAAACAGGGCTGGTACCACCCGCATGATGTTGTCGCCAAAGCCAAACAGCTGGGTCGGCCAGGCGGTGAGGCTGAAGTAGGCGGGGCTGCCGGGGGGTAGAACGGCCGTACCCGGCTGCCAGAACTGCCACACCGCCAGCGCCTGCGTCGCTTCAGCATCCGACAGGGGCAAATGGCCCAGGTTGGCCAGCCGCAGCAAAGCTGCCGCCAGCAAAACCAGCCCCAGCAACCCGTCAGCTACCGTCAGACGGCTCAACCAGCCAAACCACCCGGTGACGGGCTGGCGATGTATTGCTTGGGGTGTGGGGAAGATTTCCATTTTTCTTTATCCGTATTCCCGGTAATCGGTTATCCGTAATCGGTAAACCGTAAGAACTGTTTACCGTTCACTGATTACCGCTCACCGTTCACTGGCCTGCCAGCGGTAGATGGTAACAGAGCCGTTCTGGTAGGCAACTTCCAGGGCTTCGCTGAATTTGTTCTGGCCGGTTAAACGGCCGTCGATGCCATACGTATTTCGTTCCAAATTGCCCACGTAAATGTAGGCCACGCCGTAGGCGTTGAGCCTGTCGACGATGTTGCCGTTGTCCCAGCCGGGCACGGTGTAGACGTCGCGCACCACCGGGTCGCGTTCGGCGGGTTCGGGGGTGCTGTAGCCGCGCCACTGGTATTCGTGCCCGGCCCAGCCCAGCAGCGTGGGCAGCCCGGTGCTGGCAGAAACACGCCCGTGCCCCTGCGGCGAATACTGCCCGCCCACCGCTTCCACAATCGTTGGCGTGCCGCCCACGTTTTCGCGCAGCCACATGATGGCGGCGTAATCGTCCGGGTTGAACACGGCCATCTGCGCCAGGCCGTTAAGCGTGGCAGGCAGCCGGTTGGCCGATTCCACCGGGCCACGATACTCGATGGCGCGGGATTGCACAGCCAGGATGGGGAAGAGCAGGGTGAGCAGGAAAACGGCCGTATACACCACCGTCACCCCCGCAGGCACCAACTTGCGCCCGCCTTCCCTGGCCGCCAGCCACAAATAGGACAGGCTAAACAGCCCCGCCACGCCAAACATCACCCACGCCTGGTAGTAAAACTTAAACACCGTGTTCAGCCGCATCCCAAAATTGTCGCGCAGGTAGACAAACTCTGGCCCCAATGTGAGCAGCGCGCCGGTGGCGATGAGGAGGAGGGCGAAGGGGAGGGGAGAAGGGGTGTGCGATGAGGACATCGCGGGGTGAAGGGGTGACAGGGTGACAAGGTGACCGGGTGACTGGGTGTGCGATGAGGGCATCGCGGGGTGAACGGGTGAAGGGGTGATCTTCTCTGTGAAACTCTGTGCTTCCTCTGTGTCACTCTGTGTTCCTGTTTCTTCCTTACTCAATAAACCTTGCCAGGCCATGACGATGAGGCCGAGCAGGGCGGCGAGCATGAGGGTGACGCCGGGGGTGGTCAGTTTGGCGCTTAAAACGGCCGGGAGGATGGCCAGAACGGCCGTAAAACCCCAGCCCAGCGCCACGTTCCCTTCCGGACGGTCGGGCAGGGTCAGCCCCAGCTCCGTGGCCAGGTTGACCATGCGCCCCGCGCCGTCGGCGCTGCTGGCGACGATCCAACCCAGCAGCAGTGCCAGGAAAAAGAGGCCGAGGATGAGGGAAACGGCCGTCATCACCCCCGATTTCCACTGCTTAAAGCGGAAACGCGCCGCGACACTCAGTACCAGGGCCCAAATGCTCAGCAGGGGCAGGCCAAAAATAATCAAAAATTGGGGTAGGCGAGTCGGACGCACCAGCGTCGGCAGCAAAAAGGGTGCGCCCGCCTGCGAGCGGAAGCCGAGGTAAAACGGCAGGTAGAGCAAAATGGCCGGAATCGCCAGCAGCAGCGCCAGCCAAAACGCGTCGGTGAGCCACTGGCTGCGCCAGCCAAAGCGCCGCCAGCGGTTCAGCACAAACGCCCCCAGCACCACAAACAGGTGAATCAACACGTCCCAGGTATTGAGGAAGGAAAGCCCGCCTAGCACAACGACGGTGAGCAGCCACAAGGGCTTGTTGGGAACCAGAGAGTGGAGACTGGAGATTAGAGATTGAGGCTTTTCACTCGCCACTCTCCACTCGCCACTCTCCTTTTCTTCCAGCCACCACAAAAACGCCACCGCCAGGCTTAAGAAGGCAAACGGCAGCGCCAGGACGTGCGGGTGCATGTCGCCCAAGACAAAGCTGAAGCCGGGGAACTCGGCAATCGGTTCCAGCCCCTCAATCACCTGACCGGCCAGCGTGTACTCGTTGATGACGCGCGAGCTGCGCCACCACCACCAGGCGCTGGAGTCGTAGCGCGGTGCGGTCTCGGCGCTGGGTGGTGTGTTAATGTCGCGCACGTCGAGCCAGGCCCAAAATTCGGCCGAACCAATGCCGTTGCCATGCAGCGTTTCTAGAATGATTTGCAGGTTGCCACCGATGGGCAGGGCGAGGGCAGCCATCAGGCCAAAGAGGATGGCCAGGCGGGTGGCTTTTTGCTTGAGGTGCTGTCCGTAGCTCAGCACCAGGTTGTAGACCAGGCCAAACGCACCAACGGCCGTTCCCGCCATCAGCCAGGCAATGCCCAAATTAAAGGCGACCGGTTCGGCCACAGCCGCTAACCGCGCCAGCACCGAGGTCATCACGTAGCCAAAGTAGTAGTAGCTGATGGCAAAGCCAGACAGCCACGGATCAACCGGGGGAAAGGTGGCGCTGCGCCCCACGGCGTTGAGGAAGGCAAACTCCATCGGCTTTTCGGTGGCGACGATGGCCGGGTTTTGCGCCCGCACCCAGACCCACAGGCCAAACAGCGCAGCAAAAACAAGTTCGGTCAGGAGAATGTGCGTCCACTGCCCCCAAATCCAGGCGCGCAGCTCCGCCCCATCGCGGCGGTAGGCCCAATAGGACAGCCCCAGCACCACCGCACCCGCCAGCAAAATGCCCCCCAGGTTGTTTTGCAAAAAGCCCAGGCTGCCCAACAGCCAGAACAGGTAGCTGACCAGCAGAAGCGACAGCATTTTGACAAAGGCATAGCCCCGGTCTGGCAGCTTTTTGAAGAGGGTGAAGGCGAGCGGGGTAACGGCCGTTCCCAACAGCAACAGCACCCCCCACCACCGAATCGCCGCAAAAATGTCTTCCCAAGCCAGCATAGAATTACCAAATTTTGGTAATTAGGTGATTGAGTAATTAAGTAATTTTGCAATTACCCAATTACCCAATTACTCAATTACTCAATGAAATTGCTCCATTATCCAAAACCTTATAAATGCTCGTCCCGGCGTTGCGGTACACCTCTTCCAGCAGCCCCATGTGCGCCATCTGGTCGAACTTGTTCAGGCCGTCGGGGCTGTACAGCACCCACTCCAGCTGGCCGACGTAGACGTAGCTCACGTCATAGCGGGCCAGGATGTTTTGCGCTTCGACGACAGAGGTCGTGTTGTACAGCGTTGCCACATCGCGGATGCGCTGGTCGATGAACTGGCCGGGCAAAATGGCTCGCTGCTGCCGCTGGTGGCCGCTCCAGCCGATGATGCCGGGCAGGCCGGTGTACATCGCCACCCGGTTGGTGGCCGAGCGATAATAGTTGTCGCTGTACGCCTCGGCAATGACCGGTGAGCCTGCGATGTTTTGCTGCATCCACTTCACCGCTTCGTAATCAAACGAAAGCGGCACGTTGCCGCTGATGCCACCCGCAGTTTCTGTGTAGCTGGCATAGGGCATAAAGGCCATGCCGTCCAGCGTGATGGGCGCTTCGTGCGTCAGGCGCACGTCCCACTTGGCCTTGGTGGCCAGGATGGGGTACAGCGCCGCCGCTGTCATCAGCACACCGAGCACCGCCAGCCACGTTTTGCGCGCGAGCTCCTTCTTTTGGATCGATGGCCAGGCCCAAACGGCCGTTACGCCCCCCACCACGCTCAGCAGCAGCCACACCTGCATGTAAAACTTAAAGACCGTGTTCATGCGCCCAATCGTGTTTTCTACCACAAAAAATTCCACAAACAGGGTAATGCCCAGCGCCGAAGCAATCAAAATGAGCACCACGCGGCGGGCCGCAGGCAAACCGGGCCGCAAGCCCAGCAGCCCGGCGACGATGGTCAACGTCAGCACTACCGGGGCGATCCAGTAGCTCATGCGGAATAAAATCAGCAGGAGGATGATGTACAGGCCCAGCGCCAGCAGCAGCGGCGCGGCGGCGGGTTCCCAGCGCCGCAGTCCGTCCTCGGTCCAGGTGCGGGTCCAGGCGCGGAATTCGCGGGCCAGGTGGGTGAGCACAAAAAAGAAAAAGAGGCCGTAAATAACCAGGTAGTTGCTCAGGTAGCTGGTGGAGCCGTCCCAGAAAATAATCGAGTTGAAGCCTGCGCCAAAGTTGCTGGAGAAGGGCCAGAAGAGCAGCAGGGCCAGGCCGATGAGCACGGCCGTTTTCAGCCCAATCTGCCCCAAAAGCTGGAGGTTGAAGGTACGGCCGTTTTGCTCCACCGCCGCATACATCACCGCCAGCGCCCCAATGACGCCGTAGGTGGGCAAATCCCAAATGTTGGTGGCCTGCAAAACGCCAATCGCCAGCGCCCCGCTGAACCAGATGAGCGCCGTTTCCCACCAGGATGAAGCCAGTGCTGCGGACTTTTCCCTGGCTTTGAGTACCAGCGACACTGCCCAGGCCAGGGTCAGCATTGTCAGCGGCAGGGCAATCATGTGGGCGTGCAGGTCGCCGTAGAGGAAGGTGAAGAAGGGAAATTCGGTGATTGGCCCCGCTTCGCCTTCGTTGTAGTTGAGCAGGCGCGTGGCGGTCCAGAACCAGTCGCCGGGGTAGATGGGCGCGGGCGTGCCGCTCATCACCTTAAAGCCGCCGTCGAGGGTGCGTACGGCCGTTCCCACCAGCGGAATCGTCTCTTCCAGCGTCGGATTGCCCGCCTTGTACCAGGCATCGGTCAACACCCCCACCTGCCCCAGGTTGCCCAGGAGGATGGCCAGGGTGGCGGCGATCGCACCAGCGGTAATGCCCAGGCTTTGACGGGGTGACGGGGTGACAAGGTGACGGGGTGACGGGGTGACATCCGCAGGCAAGGTCACCTTGTCACCTTGTCTCCTTGTCACCTTGTCTCCCTCTCTCCTTGTCACCTTGTCTCGCGACGCAACAAGATCATACGCAACGCTGAACACCGCCATGCCGGTGAAGCTGAAGAGCATGGATAGGTTCAGGTTGTAGGCGATGGTGGGCACGATGCCGAGGAGTTTGGTGAGTACGCCCGCGTAGACAAAGCCGTAGTAGTAATAGTTGATGTAGCCACCGGCAAACCAGGGATCGTAGGGTGGGAAGGTGGCGGATTTGAGAACGGCCGTAAAATACGTCAGGTCCATCGGCTTTTCGCCGCCCCAAATCACGTCCCACACGTCCGGGTTGCGCACGCGGATGAGGATGGCCACAAAATACAGCCCCACGGCGATCAGCTCCACCACGCCGATGAAAGCCAGGTTGTGCCGCACCCAGGCGCGAATTTCGCCGCCGCACCGCAGCAGCACCAACGCGCTTAAAATGACGATGAGCAGCAGCGCCAGCAAATGCGTGCCGCGCGAATTGTGGAACAGATCCACGCTGGCCGTCAGCCAGACGAAGTAGGAAATGAGCAAAATGGAGAAGATGCGCGAGATGATGTAGCCCCGGCTGGGCAGGCCGCGGAAAACGGCAAACGTGAGCGGGAAGGTGACCAATCCCAGGGCAATGACCGCCAGCCACCAGACCACGGCCGCCAGCCCCGAATTTTGCGACAAAATGCCGTCCGGGTTGAAAATGTCGCTGAAGGTGCCGTTGGCGCGCTGGGTGGCAGCGGCCGTTTCCGACAGCAGCAGGCCGTTGGGCGCTTCGGTAGCCTGGCCGGGATTGGTGAAAACGGCCGTACCCAAATCCACCTCGCCCAAAATCGCCATCGTGTTTTCCCGGCTGTAGCTCTCGGTCTTGGCAAAAATCCACACCGGCGGATGGTCGTAGACGCTAAACGCTTCCTCGGCGGCCAGGTCGCCCGGCGGCGGCCAGCCGATCTCCGGCAGCTCGCCCCAGCCAACCTGCCCCGTGGTGTCGCTGAGGTGCAGCGGGCCAATTTGCAGCGGGGCGTGGAACTCAGCCACCAGCGCAAAGCCCAACTCGCCGCTGAACAGCGCCTCGAAGTAGCGGGTGGTCATCGGGTAGGTTAGCGGCAGGCGCGGCAGCGACCAGACGGCGCGCTGGCTGCTCAACACGATGTAATCGGCCTCTTCCAGCCAGGTGACCATTTCCTCGCGCTTTTCCGGGCTGTCCGGGTTGGTGATGGGGCGCTGCCCGCCAGTGACTTCGGTAAAGTAGGCGCCGTAGGCAGAACGGCCGTTGTTATCGTAAGGCAAAATGCCGTCCCAATGTTCATTCATCAGCAGGCTGGTTTCGGCGCGTACCGGGCTGCCTGCGGTGAGTTCAATCACAATTTGCTGGGCGGAGTCGGCGAGAACGGCCGTATCTGGCATCTCCAGCGTGTAGCTCGCTTCACCGTCGCTCACCACCAGGTCGGTGGCCTCGCTGGCGCTGTTGACCAGCCCGGCCTGCATCGTCACCG
>ERZ761607.4006-NODE-4006-length-13495-cov-7.455208_pt1 | contig 13495 bp, 14 predicted proteins | sample MGYA00511164_ERZ761607 | MGnify/ENA primary metagenome ERZ761607 (study PRJEB28899, sample SAMN02445080) | bioreactor sludge metagenome | biome: EBPR sludge | place: Australia: Brisbane, Thorneside Wastewater Treatment Plant | collected 2011-06-22 ...
GGCTTGCCCAGCGTTAGAGTCCCAGTCTTATCGATCAATAAAACATCGGCGCGTGAAAGAATTTCAAGATACTTTCCGCCTTTGATGAGCACGCCACGTTTTGCGTTCGAGCCAATGGTGGCGAGCATGGCAATGGGCGTGGCGAGCGCGATAGTGCATGAACATGCCACGAGCAAAACTGCTGCAGTAGATAGCGGATTGCGCGTGAATAAAAATGTGAGCGCGGCAATGCCCGCCACAACCGGCAGATAATACGCGCTGAATTTATCGGCGAATTGCTGCACATCGGCGCGGTGAGCTTCGGCTTCTTCGACCATTTTGATGACACGCCCGAACATGGACTGTGCCCCAACGGCTTGGGTGCGCACTTTGAGCGTGCCCTGCTTAAGAATGGTCGCGCCTCGCACCTGCGACCCGATGCCTGCTTCCACCGGCATAGACTCTCCCGTCACTGACGATTGGTCCACTGCCGCGTGACCGGAGATGACTTCTCCATCCACAGGGATTTTTTCGCCGGGGCGCACAACGACGATCTCATTCAATTGAACGTCTGCAATTGGAATTTCTTTTTCTTCGCCGTCACGTTCAACGCGAGCGGTTTGCGGAGCCATGGCGGTTAAGTCTTTCACAGCGCGACGCGCCCCTTCAGCAGTGAGACGTTCGGTATAGCTGCCGATGTGCATGAAGAAGATGACGACCATGGCAGTCGTCCATTCGCCGACGAAGAGCGCGGCAATGGCGCCGATGCTCATCAACGTGTGCGCAATGACTTGTCGATTTAATGTGGCGCGGATGACGTTGAGAAAAATAGGTGCGCCGCCAAGCAGGACGAGCGCAACCCCAACAGGGAAGGGGATGAGTTGGGTCAGCCCGTCGAGCAACCCCATCCATTCGCCAAGGACCACGATGATAATAACCGCACCGAAGGCAAGCCCGAAAGCGGTGAAAATGCGGCGGGAAAATTCTGCCAGTGCAGTGTTGGGTGTTTTTTCATCCTCTTGCTGTGAAGCGACGGAATATCCTGCATTCTTGACGGCGGTACGAATATCTGCCATTTTTACAACAGATAGGTTCATTTGCACAATGGCTTTTTCAGACGAGAGGAATACATCCACTTTCTTAACCCCGCTGACGCCAGAGATGGCTTTTTGGACGTGCTGGGTGCATTCGGTACAGTCCATGCCTGCGATCGGGATTTCAATGGTTTGGATTTGTTCCATGTTTATTCCTTATCAACAGCTCTATTGTGGGTTAGGCTCTCCGACAGAGCTGTTAAGCATGCTGATGTTCGTGGATCTCGCAATAGAGCATACCGTTCCCGCAACCTTCGCATTCCATTTGCAGGGTTGCGTGTTCAATATTGTAGTTGTGGGCGAGCAGTTCATTTATATTCTGCTGGATGGTGACCCCTTCACCGACAGAGATATTGTCGATGACGACATGGGCGGAGAGCATGCGCAGGTTTTCGCTGATGCTCCAGACGTGCAGATCATGGACACCAAGCACACCATCCACTTTTTGCAGGTCGGCTACCATGCTGTCCATGTTGATGTTTTCGGGGGTGCTTTCGAGCAGGATGTGGATGGTCTGTTTGAGGATGCCCCAGGCATTGTAGAGGATGAATGCGCCGATGAGGACGCTGACGAATGGGTCCAGCCAGTTCCATTGCGTGAAGGCAATGATAATGCCTGCAATGACGGCACCAAGTGTGGACATGACATCTCCCATGAGGTGCAGGAAAGCACTGCGCAGGTTGAGGTCATGTTCACTGCCTTCCTTAACCATCAAGGCAGTGACGAGGTTGATGATAAAGGCTACAGTGCCAACTGCGATCAGAAGGGTTGAATCCACTTCGGGCGGGGCGATGAAGCGTTTGTAGGCTTCGAAGAAGATCCCGAAGGCGATCAAGATCAACGTCGTGGAGTTGATCAGTGCCACTAGAATCCCAACGCGGTGATAGCCAAAGGTTTTACCAGCGTGTGCAGGTTTGAGAGCGATCTTGAGCGCGTACCAGCTTAGCCCCAATGCGATGACGTCGGTGAAGTTGTGCGCTGCATCGGTGAGGAGTGCGAGGCTGTTGCCAAAGATTCCCGCAACCACTTCAACGACGACGAATGCTCCAGTGAGGACCAATGAGAGGGTAAGACGTTTTGTGGTTTTCTTGGTGAGATCGCCGATGTGGGAGTGTGTGTGCGAATGTGTATGCATGGGGTTTGTTATTTTTCAGTGGGCAACCCTGCGGTTTCCCATGAGGTTATGCCACCTTCAAGCATCCAGATGTTGGTGTAGCCTTGTGTCACGAGAGTAGCAACCGCTTTTTTCGACATGCCGCCGCTCAGGCAGTACACCAGGATCTTTGCGTCTTTGTCTGCGGGAAGTTGATTTAGGTTTTGTTCAAGCACATCGTAACCAATACGCAGGTCGGTTTGTGGAATGTCTTTCTCCCATGGGGTATATACGTTGACCATGACGAAGTCTTTGCCTTCCAGCATGGTTTGTAATTCGGGCACATTTACGACCTGGTAGGGATGTCCGCCCATGTCGGCTTTGATGCCGATCTCAGGTTCTTGTTTCGCTGCCTGACACGCTGTAAGTAGAAAGGCAGCAATGAGCAAAATTGAAACAGCGCGAGATATTTTTGACATGCTTTCCTTTATGGTTGGACGGGATACCCAGAATTGAACCAGGCTTCAAAGCCGCCAAGCAAAGGGGTGACGTTGGTAAAACCATTTTCAATGAGGATGGACGCCGCACGGGCGCTCGATTCTTCGTTCGGTCAGGTGCAGTAGGGGATGATCCAGTCATTCGGGTCGAGTTCTGCGAGGCGGGTTTCTATTTCTGCTGTGGGGATGTTGACCGCGCCAGAAATATGTTGCGCTGTAAATGCCTCTGCCGAGCGAACATCAAGAAAAACTGCCGACCCGGAATCCAATGCAGATTTGGCTTCTTCGATAGAGACACGGGCAATTTCAGGGTGGGGGATCTCTTCGGCAATTGCTTCGGGTGCCGCGGGTGTATTGTTTTGGCTGATAAGCAGAAATGCAGCTGCGATCAGTGCAATTCCACCGCCGACGAACAGAAAGATGGGAAAGGGAGATTTGGTCTTCTTTCTTTTTGACATGTTCTATTCCTTAATTAAGAATTCTTTTTATCCATGTTGGACATGGTCTAGTCCCAATGAAAAGAGGCGGGCAACGTGGTCGTCGTCGATGGAGTAAAAGACCTGCCTGCCGGATTTTCGCGCGCGGACGAGGTGCATTTGGCGCAACCCGCGAAGTTGATGTGAGACGGCGGATTCGGTCATGTTGAGGCCATCGGCGAGGACGCGGACGCTCATTTCTCCGTCCATGAGTTGGGCAATGATGCGGATCCGGCTTGCGTCGCTGAGAGAGCTGAAAAGCTCGGCAAGTTTGATGGCTTTAAGTTCAGTAAGTTTCATGGTTGAATATATGAACAACTATTCATATATTAGCGCTTAAAATAAACCCTGTCAATGTGATGTTTGGCAGGGTTTATTGGTTCGAAAATAATTATGGCTCGCAGTAGAAACTGCTGAGGTAGGCACTGTCAACACCTTCGCGGACGGCGCAAAGCTCTTGAATATTGCCTTTCTCAGACATGAATTGGAAGCCAGTTTCGGCGGCATTCATCCATAGGGATATTTCGCCGCGTTCACTGTATTCCCCGTTGGCGCGCCAGCCTTTGCCCCATTCCATAACGCCGGTGAAGGTTTCGTAGTCATTGTCGTTTTCGTCGTAGATAGTGCCGGTCACGTTCTCGCCGACTTGTGTGAGGATCATATAGCTGCCCGGCAGAAAAACAGATTTGGATGGGACGATCCACTTTCCGCTGAAACCACAGCCTGCGGGAAGTTCCATATCTACGCCGCGAATGCCGCAAAAAGACAGGTCAGTAGAAGTGGATCTGAATGTATTTTCGCTGTTGAGCGCAAGTGTAAAACTGCCCAATACTTCGGTGTCAAAAACTGCTTTGCCGTTCTCGTTGATGCTTCCAGTAAACGTTTCATTCCAGAAGCCGCCGTATCCTTCAATAGTACCGGTCAGCTCATTTCCGTTTTGCATAAAGTTGATCGTGCCAAGGTTGGTTGTCCATGTGCCTGCGAAAGAGCTTGCTGGGGTAAGCGGACCGCAACCGGTTAGGGCAATGGCTTCCACGAGAATGATCGTCCCAGCCCAAAGAATGTTTTTCATGTTTTGATTTCTCCTATAAAGGATACTTTACAGGCATTCTCTGGGCTGGGCAATCCGACAAAAAGGGGATGGAGGGGTATCTGCCGATCCATGCGCCGATGATAAAGACTGTCACTCGATGATTATGCCCAGCCTAATAAACGTGCCAAGCTTGCCGTTAAGAACGTGACCAAAAAGGCTGTGCCTAATGTGATGACCACGCTGACGGTTGCCCATTTCCACGATTTTGTTTCTTTATAGATGGTGATGATCGTTGTGGCACATGGGTTATGTAAGAGAGCAAATAGCATCAAGTTGATGGCGGTGAGCATCGTCCAGCCGTTGCCGTTGACTAGTAGATCAAAGATCGCGCTGCTTGAAGAGGGACCGTCGATCATCATGCCTGCGCCCATATAGACCATCATCATGGTCGGGACAACGATCTCATTCGCAGGGATGGCGATGATGTATGCCAGCAATATCACGCCGTCGAGACCGAGCAGCAAGCCGAAGGGATTCAACCAGTCTGCGATGGCGCGTGCCAGGTTGACGTCACCGTAGGGGATGTTCGCCAGGATCCAGATGATCGCTCCCGCAGGAGCGGCAGTCTGCATGGCGCGCCAAAGGACGAAGATCGTGCGGTCAATGATGGAGGTGTAAAGGATGCGCCCGACATTCGGCTTGCGATAAGGCGGGAGTTCCAACGTAAAAGCGGATGCTTCTCCTTTGAGCACGGTGCGGGACAAAAGCCACGACATAAGGAAAGTGAACGCGACCCCGATCAAGACCACGCCGACCACTGTCCCTGCGGCGACGAAGGAGGTCAACGCTGCGGGGAAGGCAGAGGCTACGAAAACAGTAGCAAGCATAATTAAAGTCGGGAAGCGCCCGTTGCATGGGACGAAGTTGTTGGTCAGGATGGCGATCAACCTCTCACGCGGCGAGTCGATCACACGAGTCGCCACCACACCAGCGGCATTGCAGCCGAATCCCATTGCCATGGTTAGAGACTGTTTGCCGTGCGCCCCCGCTTTCTTAAAGAGCCAGTCCATGTTGAATGCAACGCGCGGCAGATAGCCCAGGTCTTCAAGGAAAGTGAAGGCGGGGAAGAAGATCATCATGGGCGGCAGCATGACGCTGATGACCCAGGCAAGACCAAGGTAGACGCCGTCCCAAATAAAGCCGGTGACCCACCACGGAATAAAGCCGAGCGAGTTAAAGAAATTTCGTCCGAGGTCGCCCAGACCAAAGAGTAAAGTCGCGATTGCTTCAGAGACAACATTGGCGCCGGAAACCGTAAGCCAGATGGTGATACCGAGCAGGATGAGCATGATCGGTAGACCCGTCCACGGGGAGGTAACGAGACGATCGATCTTTTGGTCGAGGTCGTATTTTTTATCTTTGGCGGTTTTGACGGCGCGCTGGGCGATTGTCTCCGCTTCGTTGTATATGGATTTGACGATCTCGTCGCGGAAGCCAGTCGATAAATTGTTTCGAAGCGATTCTGCCTTTGCGATTACATCGTGCGGGGTAATGGTATCCATTTTATTGCCGTCCTTCTACCGACATCTTCTTGCTGAATTGCACGTCGGCGCGGGTCTGACGGGAAACGATCTCGCCAAGTTCGCCACTGAGGATGGCTTTTTGCACGCGGGCGTCACCGTCTAATAAACGAATGGCAAGCCAGCGCGCATTGGGAATACCTGGCGCCATGCTTTCGATCATCGGTACCAGTTCATTGACCGCTTTTTGAAATTCATGTGTGCCTTCCACACGGGTCGGTTTGACCGATACCTTGCCTTCAATAACTTCAGCGACCGTGGAAAGCAGAGTGGCGATCCCTTCGCCTGTGCGGGCTGTAATAGGAATGGCGGGCACGCCGAGGTCGCGGGCAAGACTGCGTGTATCTACTTCAATGCCTTTGCGATGAGCTTCATCCATGAGATTGACCGCTACCACGACCTTGTCCGTGATCTCCATGACCTGCATCACGAGGTTCAGATTGCGTTCGAGTGCGGTCGCATCGGTGACAACGATGGTGCAGTTGGGCTGACCGAAGAGAATAAAATCACGAGCCACTTCCTCATCCTGACTGGCAGATAAAAGCGAGTAGGTTCCGGGCAGGTCAACGATCTTGTATTTCACATTATTGAATTGAAAACCGCCTTCTGCGCGGGTGACGGTCTTGCCGGGCCAGTTTCCTGTATGTTGTTTGAGCCCGGTCAATGCATTGAATAAAGTGGACTTGCCTGTATTGGGGTTGCCAGCCAATGCCACAACCCGGTCGAAGTCACCGACTTTGATGCCCATCTGTTCCAACTGTGTAAAGGCAGGGCAGGTTTCGCAATGTTCGGTAGGGAGGTTGATTTTTGTGTTTGTCATGTAAATTCCTTTGAACTAAATGGGTTTTACCCAAATTTGCGACGCTTGATCGTTTCGTAATGCGATCGAGGTTCCGCGAATACGATAGGCACGCGGTTCGCCAAAAAAATTTGTCAGCTCGGGGTAAATTGTCGTACCAGGAGTCAGCCCGAGGTCCAGAAAGCGGCGGCGCGTAAATCCCTGCACCGAGTCATCCAGCGTAACGATCTGCGCGCGTTGGTCCTGCGCCAGTTCTGCCAGCGGAATAGCTTCACGCTTCAACATTTCACTTTCCGGTAGTGCTGACACGAAAATGTTTGATGCTACGGCGGGAGCTAGCTTGTATTCACTCTCGCCATCACTCAAGATATAACGGTTCTGATTTTTTTCAATGATGCGGATATCCTGCCCCAGGCGGAGCCCAGCCGCCAGGATCTGTTGATACGCCAAAGCTGGTTCATCTTCGAGGTGCACGATTCTTGCCGGACGATCTGCCTGCCACGCCGTAATGGACATTCCCTCCGCCCGATTCATTTTCCCCTCACGCGAAGGGATCGGGTCACCGTGCGGGTCACGGGTGGGATGACCAAGCGCCGCATCCAAATCGTTGAGCTGTGCCTCGGTCAGTGAGTGTTCACGCTTCTGCGCCTCCCCGTGGATTCGGTTCAACGGCATTCGCGCTTCATCAGCAAGATACCTCTCCCATAAGCGATGTGCGCGGACGACATGCAGTGCCCAACGTTCACCGCTGGTGGTCAGATGCAGGTCGGTTCCGCGCGATTCGATCAAACCCTGCTCTTCCATCTTTTCGATGAGATGGGTCACTTCTGTACGTGGCAAATCGAGCGTTCCGCCCAGCGACTCGGGCGAAGCATGCTTGCCCTGATTTTCGCGATCGAGCAAATGCTTGAGCGCATCTTCCACTTGCTCACGATCTTTTGCGTTGCGCCATGCGAGATAGATCGCAACGACTCCCACGCGGGGTGTAAAGACAGCGAACAATAAAACGATACCAGCAATGATCCAGAAAGTTGTATTCATAGACTTCTCTTGTTATAGGATTTTTGGAAGAAAACGTCCCGTTCTCTTCATATATTCTCGATACTCGTCCCCGAATTTCTCGATGAGGTTTGCTTCTTCTTTGGGGGTACGGATCGCCATGACGATGAACGCCAGAATTCCCATTAGGATGATGAACCAGCTATCTGACATCAAGCCGAAAGAGATATATAACGATGACCCGACGGAGTAAAGCGGATGGCGTACCCAACGATAAATTCCATGAGTCACAAGCTTGTGGTTTGATCGGGTGGCGCTCACAGGGGTAATTCCGCCCTGGATACTGGTGAATAACCAGTAGATTAACCCAACGACGATGATTCCAAAGCCAAAGCCAATCCAACGCATCGACTCTGTCAGCCCGATCTTGGACCATGACATCCACAGCGGGTTGAGCAGATAAACGATGGGGCTGAGCCACAGGATCAAGCCGAAGATGCGGATGACCAGCATCATCGGAGTCCCGTCCAATTTGCGGGAGAGCTTTTCTCCCGAGTCGCGGTCTGCCTTGCGGCGGAAGTATATGGAAATACCGACGCCGGTGAAAAGGATGAAAGCAGCCAGAATTCTAAAAATAGTTTCATTCATATCAGTAAAACCTTTCTTCTTGCTAAGTTATTTTTCGCCTTTCATTTCTTTAATTACTTCAAGATATTTGTCGCGCGGTTCGGCAGTCAGACCGTTGATTCCACGTTTTGGAAAATACACGCCGTGTAGATAGATTTGTCCGGCAGTCATCAGGGCAATGACTCCCCAAAAGGTAACTCTGCCAAACAGGATGCCGATGACAGCCAGCGTCCCTGTGACGATGAACAGTTTGACCACTCTTCTACGGGTTTGCAGATGTTTTTCAAAGTTATTGAATACAACGAAGTATGCGAGGCTTGCGAGCGTAAGGACGATCAGGAGTTCAAACCAATGGACTGGCGAAAAGGCGGAGAGGATCAAAGGCTGGGTGAGCACGGATCAACTTTCTGCGATGAATATTTTGCTGGTAATGCTTAACCCAAGCACATGGGTTTTCTTATTGACCTTGATCGTCAAGTTGTGATCAAACACGGAATGGTCGAGCACTTCAATGAACGTATTCGGGGTGAGTCCGAGTTGAGTGAGATACCGGAGCAGGTCCGCATCTGCGGCTTTGATGCATAAAATCTTCCCGGACTGATCTTTTCGCAAAGCAGAGAGCGGGGTCGACTCATCCAGCGGCATCTTAAGATCGGCGGTGGGGATCAGCTCTCCATGCGGGTCACGAAGCGGATGCCCCAAAGCTGCGGCGATGCGCCGCTCGAAATCCTCTGAAATGACATGCTCCAACCGCTCCGCCTCTTCATGGACTTCGTCCCATGAATAGCCGAGGGTTTGCACCAGCCAGGTTTCCAGCAGGCGATGATGGCGAATGACCTCCAGCGCGGCTTTTTTGCCCGCTGCCGTAAGAGTAGCCCCTTGATGTTTTTGATACTCAACCAGCGCCGGTTTTTCCGCGGCAAGTTTCTGGATCATGCCTGTTACAGAGGCGGGTTTGACGTTCAACTCGCGTGCCAGATCGTTGGTGCTGGCGGGAAGCCCTTTTTCAGTTAGCTCGTAGATGCGCTTGAGGTAATCCTGGATGGAAGTGGATGTTTTCATCGGTCAATTCCAAAGGGTGAGTGTGGTGCAGATAAAGAACGCCATATAGGCAATGTTGAAACCGGCGCCTTCCGTCCAATCGCGGATGAACTGCGGCAATATGCGCTTGACGAGCAGCCAGACGATGGTCATCGTCAGCGGAGTAATACCAGCCATCCATACGGGGAAAGACGTCTGCCCTGATGCTACAAGAACGGAAAAAAGGATGGACGCAAGTACGATAAAGACCAACAGCGGCGCATATGTGATCAACAAAACTTTTTTGTGGCGCTCGATCATCCCAGCGATCACAGGTTGAGATTCTTCCTTTACTTCATTGAGCGCATGGACGTACTCGCCCATGTAATAGAATGAACCATGCACGAATGCGCCGATGATGGTGGCGGATCCGAACAAGCCGAAAACTATCAGCGCTCCCCAGGCATTGACTCCGCTCAAGCCTTTGTACGCATGCCAAAAACCGAACAGGATCAGCGGCGTCGTAAATACTCCGATCAGCGCACCCCACATCAAGCGGGTGGGGGAGAGTGCTGTCATGCGTTCAGCGCTGGAGAGTAATTTTCCATATGGCTTGAGTTTGGGGTATTCCTCGACCGTGGCTTTGGATGCCAACAACAGCACATCTCCGATGGCATAAACTGTTGCGCCAACGAATGCCAGAATTCCAAGAAGATTGGAAGGGATGAGTTCCATGGGTAATGCCTTATCGTTATAATTTAGTCTAACCTAAATTATTTTATTTCCAACCCTAAAATTTGTCAAGAGATTGGGGACTTGACTTGTGGTGGGGAAGTTTGTAAAATCACTTTGTTAGTACAGTGAATTTACAAAGTATTGTAATTGGTTGTATTTTTTGCGCGTAGGCAGTTTGGCTGAAAACCATGAAAAAGGCTACTCACCAGCAAACCAAGCAACACAACCGTGACCTCGTACTGCGCACCATCTTTGCGAACGAGTCCATCAGCCGTGCCGAAGTGGCGCGGGTGACGAATTTGACTCGCACCACGGTTTCGGATGTGGTCAATGGCTTGCTGACTGAGGGTTTGGTGGAGGAAGTTGGCAGAGGCGAATCGATCGGGGGGAAATCGCCGATCCTGTTGAGCGTCATCGCCGACTCGCGTTATCTGATCGGTTTGAATTTGGCTCAGGATAAATTCATTGGCGCTATTGTTAACTTGCGGGGAGAGATCAAAGGGATCGTGGAGGCGCCGGTATCGAATGGAAACGGTCAGAGCGCGCTTGACCTTGTTTATCAGATCATCGACCAATTAACCAAAAAACGCATCAAACCGATTGTAGGGATCGGGGTCGGCACGCCCGGTTTGGTCAACACCCGTGAAGGCATCATTGTTACGGCGGTCAACCTCGTATGGCAGGACTTGCCGCTGGGTCAGTTGTTGGAGAAAAAATATAAGATTCCGGTCTCGGTCTTGAACGACAGTCAGGCAACTGCCATCGGTGAATTCGTCTACGGTGGTGTGCATGCCAGGGACGAGAATCTGATCGTGATCAATGCCAAGCATGGGATCGGTTCTGGAATTCTTTTGAACGGTCGTCTGTTCCAAGGAGATGGCGGCGGAGCGGGAGAGATCGGGCATGTGGTCGTGCAGGAAAACGGTGAATTATGTCGATGTGGAAAACGCGGCTGTCTTGAAACAGTCTCCAGCCTGCGAGCGGTTCTCAAACGTTCGAAATACAGTTCTCTCGATCAGGCACAAGCTGCATTTGCATCCGGTGATAAGCATGCAGTGCAGGTTGTTGAAGCGGCGGCGCATTATCTTGGGATATCGCTCGCCAACCTGATCGGTACGCTCAATATTCAAAAGATCGTTCTCACCGGCGATATGACCCGTTTCGGTGAGAAGTGGCTGGCTGTGGTCAACGCATCAATGCGGGATGCGGCACTGGGCAGGCTTTCGGAGAACACAAAACTGGAGTTGGGTACCCTTGACTATCGCGCCTGTATCCTCGGTGCGTCGGCGTATTTGCTTTTGGATGATTATTCACTTTTATTTCAACAGGATAACTGAATCATGGAATTGATCGAACCGAAAGTCACACCGCCATTGGATGAAAACTTCCGCCCCGCTGTTCTTGCGGATCGGGCATTTTTAGCCAAAGCAGAGCTTTTGGGTCTTCCTCTTGTGATCGGACTTCAACGGGGGGATGAGTTTACACGATTTGAAACCCGGGCTTTCGGTCCCATCGATCCTGAAGGTCTGCAAGCCAGCTGCGAATATGCAGAGCGCATCGTTAAATTTTTACTGTGGCAGCGCGGCGGGCACACCGTTTATGTGGGCGGTCCATCGGCGATAGGGGAGCACATCCGCAAAGTGTATTCAGCGGATGGCGCCAAAAAATTCGACCATCATTTTATGGGTGAGCAGGTATACGAAAAAGAATTCAAAGTTGTCATCTGTCAGGCAGATGAAGTGCCCGCCTCACGCGAGACCGGGAAACTGCTCGGGCGAAATTTGAATGGGTTCCGCATTGGGTTTGACCTCGGCGCTTCAGACCGCAAAGTGAGCGCAGTGGTGGATGGTAAGCCGATCTATAGCGAGGAAGTCATCTGGGAACCGCGCAAGAATACCGACCCGGATTATCACTACCGTGAAGTCATGGCTTCACTGAAGACTGCCGCTGGCAAAATGCCGCGCGTGGACGCCATTGGCGGCAGTTCGGCAGGCATCTACGTGGATAATCGCCCGATGGTGGCGTCGTTGTTCCGCGGCATTCCTGCTGAAAAATTTGGCAATATCAAAAATATGTTCCTGCGCATCCGCGATGAGATGGGGGTGCCGTTGGAGGTCATCAACGATGGTGACGTGACCGCTCTGGCAGGTTCGATGTCGATTGGAGATAACGGCATCCTGGGTATCGCGCTTGGTTCGAGCGAGGCGGCTGGATACGTGAACATGGAAGGGCACATCATGGGCTGGCTCAATGAATTGGCGTTCGCGCCGATTGATTACAGCCCAACTGCGCCGGTCGAGGAATGGTCCGGCGATAAAGGCTGCGGCGCTTCGTACTTTTCCCAGCAATGTGTGTTCCGGCTTGCACCGAAAGCAGGCATTGAAATCCCTGATGATGTGACCGATGCCGAGAAGCTGAAATTCGTCCAGCAGAAATTGGAGTCAGGCGAAGACGGCGCGAAAAAAATTTGGCAAAGCATGGGTGTTTATCTTGGCTACGGCATTGCCCACTATGCTGAGTTTTACGATATCAAGCACGTTTTGATCCTGGGGCGTTGTACCTCCGGACGCGGCGGCGACATGTTGATCGAAGGGACGAAGAAGGTTTTTGAAGCTGAGTTCCCTGAATTGTTGAAGAAGATCGAGTTGCATCTGCCTGATGAAAAAATTCGCCGGGTGGGGCAGTCCGTTGCGGCAGCGAGTTTGCCGGTGGTGTAGCAGACGTATGCCACGCTTTTAGCGTGATGTGCCCTAAGAATAATACTGTCATTTGAAAACGTGACCTACAGAGACAAATAATGAACTTTCATTTGAAAACAGCAGAAATCTATATTCCCGATAACGAGCCGGAAGAAAATGCGCTCGAAAGAACAACGCACCTGTGCTTTGTCGCGCACCAGGATGATATCGAGATCATGGCAGCGCAACCGATCATCGAGTGCTTCCAGCAAAAGGACAAATGGTTCACGGGGGTGGTCGTCACGGACGGGCGCGGCTCTCCGCGCAATGGACTGTACGAGAAATACAGTGATGATGAAATGCGTCTTGTGCGATTCAAAGAACAGCGCAAGGCTGCGGTCGTCGGTGAGTTTGCCGCGCAGGTGATGTTAGACTTCCCGAGCAAGATCGTCAAAGATGCCTCCCGGACAGAACCCGTTGACGATATCCTGGCGATTCTCCGCGCAACCAAACCGAAGGTAGTCTACACCCACAACCTCGCAGACAAGCACGATACGCATGTCGCTGTCGCTCTCAGGGTGGTCGAAGCTCTCAGAAAGCTGGACCCGGCTGAACGTCCAGAAAGAGCCGTGGGGTGTGAGGTCTGGCGTGCCTTGGATTGGATGGTCGACTCCGACAAGGTCACGATGAACTTATCCGATCATGAAAATCTACAATATGCCTTGCTGGGTGTGTTCGATTCGCAGATCGCAGGCGGCAAGCGTTATGACCTGGCATCAATGGGACGCCGTCGCGCCAATGCCACCTATTTTGAGTCGCACGGTGTGGATGCAACGACCGGGTTGAGTTACGGCATGGATATGACGCCGTTGATGATCGACCCAA
>ERZ761607.4012-NODE-4012-length-13487-cov-4.742630_pt1 | contig 13487 bp, 10 predicted proteins | sample MGYA00511164_ERZ761607 | MGnify/ENA primary metagenome ERZ761607 (study PRJEB28899, sample SAMN02445080) | bioreactor sludge metagenome | biome: EBPR sludge | place: Australia: Brisbane, Thorneside Wastewater Treatment Plant | collected 2011-06-22 ...
TTCGACGGCCGCGTCGCCGAGGACTTCAAGCTCTCCACCGGCACCTTCGTCAGCGTCGGGCCGCTGCGCGCGCGCATCATCGCGGCCGGTGCGCCCTGCGTGCAGGACGCGGTGATCACCGGCCTGAACCGCGACGACATCGGCATGCTGCTGTTCCCGCGCCTGGACGAGTGCCGCCGCCTGGCCGGGCTGGGCGCCGATGCGCCGGCGGCCCAGGTGCTGCGGCACGACGCCGTGCGCGGCTTCTTCCAGCTGCTGCTGGACCGCCTGTGGCGCGAGGGCACCGGCAGCGCGACGCGCGTCGCACGCGCGCAGGTGCTGGTGGAGCCGCCGTCGATCGACCGCGGCGAGGTCACCGACAAGGGCTCGATCAATCAGCGCGCGGTGCTGCAGCACCGCGCCGCGCTGGTCGAGGCGCTGTACGACGGCAACGACCCCGACCGCCTGCTGCCGGGCGCCGGCGCCACGCTCTGATGCGCCGCGACGACGACAGTGCGGTCGCCGCGCCGCGGGCCGACGCGGCGCTGGACGAGTCGACGCTGCAGCACCTGATCGGCTTCCGGCTGGCGCGCGCCGACGTGCCGGCGCGGCGTGCCTTCAAGCGCCACATCGGCACGCCGCTGGGGCTGCGGCCGGTGGACTTCTCGCTGCTGATGCTGCTGCTGGCCAATGCCACCGCCACGCCCAAGCAGGTGGCGCAGGCGCTGGCGGTGCCGCCGCCCAAGGTGACCGGGCTGGTCGACGCGCTGGTCGAGCGCGGCCTGGTGGCCCGACGGCGCAACGCCGCCGACGGGCGGGCGCTGGACCTGCTGCTCACCCCGCGCGGCCGCGAACTGGCCGAACGGGCCCACCGCGTCTCGCTGACGATGGAGGCGGCAATGCTGCAGGCCCTGTCGCCGGCCGAGCGCGCGATGCTCGGCGAGCTGCTGGGCAAGCTGGCCCGGGCTTGAACGGCACGAGGGCCCCGGCGAGGGGCCCTCGGAATCAGCGCCGGGGCCGCGTGCGCGCCCGGCCTTTCAGGCCACGGCCCGCGTGCAAGACACGCGGCCCTCCGGCGGGCACGCCCCGGCCGGCAGGGGCCGACTCAGGACCCGCCGCGGCCTCGCGGGCTTCAGCCCTTCTTCGCCCAGGCGCTGCACCAGCCGGGGCCGGCGACCTGCTTGGTGCCGAACAGCGGGCAGCCGCCCCAGGGATCGCTCGCCTTGCCCTGGTACAGCGCGCAGTTGTTGCACTTCTGGTCGTTGGTGTGCTTGGGAAACTTCTTGGTGTCGGCCTTGGTCGTGTCGTGCACGTAGCCCAGCGCGACGGCCTGGGGGTCCTTCTCGTCGACGCGGGCCGGCTGGGCCTGCGCGCGCACGGCGGCCAGCGCGGTGCCGGCGGCGGCGACCTGGATCAGGAACACACGGCGGTTGCTCTGCATGGGACTTTCCTTTCTGGCGGTGATGCGGGGAGGGCTGGAAGGAAGCGCTTGCGGTCGATAACGCGCGGCGACCCCGCGCGGTGGACAGCGCCGCGGCTCAGACCCGGGAAGAGGCGCGTTGGTTCAGGCCGCCGGGGCGGTCACGCCGAGGCAGGTGTTGCAGCGGCCCAGGCCGCGCAGGCGCGGGTCGGGCTTGCCGTCGCCGGTCTTGAAGTTGGCGTGGCAGCGGATGCACACGTACATCTTCGACGACGACATCATCGGGCGCACGCCAGGCTCGGCATGCGGGCGCGCGGCGGTGTACTCGGCCTGCGTCTGGCGCAGCTTGGGGCCGGCGGAAGAATCGGGCGTGGCGGTCGTGCGGCGGGTGGTCATGGCGGGCTGGAAGCGGGGTGGGCGCCCCGGGGCATCGCTGAGGGCGTATTGTCCCCCGAAACCGATACCGGTCGCATGAGGACTGTCATGGGTGCCCGCCCCGGGGCGCCGCCCGGGTCCGCTGCTGCCCGCGGCCGGCGCCCGGCGGGCGCCGCCGGCGCGGCGGTATAAGTGCGGCGCGGCCGCCGCCGCCACGCACTTGCCGCACACCAGGACCCCCAGGCCATGCCCCGCTACGAGACCCTGCAGATCCGCCACGACGAGCACAACCCGCGCATCGCGCGACTGCTGCTGGACCGCCCGGAGCGGCTGAATGCCATCGACGAGCGCATGCCCGGCGAGATCCGCGCCGCGGTCGACTGGGCGGCGGCCGACGATCAGGTGCACGTCATCGTGGTCGAGGGCGCCGGCAAGGGCTTCTGCGGTGGCTACGACCTGGCGCAGTATGCGCAGGCGGTCGTCGACCACCCGTGCCAGCAGGAGCGCCAGCCCTGGGACCCGCTGGCCGACTATGCGGTGATGCGGCGCTGGACCGACGACATCATGGCGCTGTGGCGCAGCCCCAAGCCGACGATCGCCAAGGTGCACGGCGCCGCGGTGGCCGGCGGCAGCGACATCGCGCTGGCCTGCGACCTGCTGCTGATGGCCGAGGACGCGCGCATCGGCTACATGCCCACGCGCGTGTGGGGCTGCCCGACGACCGCGATGTGGACCTACCGGCTGGGCCCGACGCGGGCCAAGCAGCTGATGTTCACCGGCGACGTGATCGACGGCCGCACCGCCGCGGCCTGGGGGCTGGCCAACGAGGCGGTGCCGGCCGCCGGGCTGGAGGCCGCGGCGCGCCGCCTGGCCGAGCGCATCGCCGGCGTGCCGCGGGCGCAGCTGGCGATGCACAAGATGGTCGTCAACCAGGTGATGCAGTCCATGGGCCTGGAGCACAGCCAGACCCTGGCCACGCTGTTCGACGGCATCACGCGCCACAGCCCGGAAGGCCTGTGGTTCCGCCGCTATGCCCAGGCCGAGGGCTTCAAGGCCGCCGTGCAATGGCGCGACAGCGGCCGCGCCATCCCCGAGGGCGACGAGGCGCGCGCGCTGATCCGCGAGCTCGAGGCGCGCGCCGGCCACGGGGGCACGGACGCAGCGGGCGGAGGCGGCGCATGAGGATCGCGGTCGTCGGCGCCGGCGCGATCGGCGGCCTGCTCGGCACCCGGCTGGCGCTGGCCGGCGAGCAGGTGACCTTCATCGCGCGCGGCCGCAACCTGGAGGCGATCAACGCGCAGGGGTTCCGCCTGCGCCTGGAGGACGGCCGCGAGCTGCACGCGCGCGAGGTGCGCGCGGTGCAGGACCCGGCCGACGCCGGGCCGCAGGACGCGGTGCTGCTGGCCGTCAAGGCGCACCAGCTCGCCGCGCTGCTGCCCGCGCTGCGCGCGTTGTTCGACGAGCGCACGATGGTCGTGTCGATGATCAACGGCGTGCCCTGGTGGTATTTCCAGCGCCACGGCGGCGTGCACGAGGGCCGCGTGCTGGACAGCGTGGACCCCGGCGGCGTCATCGCAGCGGCCATCGAGCCGGCGCGCGTGGTCGGCAGCGTCGTCTACCCGGCCGCCGAGCTGCTGGCGCCCGGCCTCGTGCAGCTCGTCGAGGGCCACCGCTTCACGCTCGGCGAGCCCGACGGCCAGCGCAGCGAGCGTGTCGCCGCGCTCGCCGAGGCCTTCATCCGCGCCGGCTTCAAGGCGCCGGTGGCGCGCGACATCCGCGGCGAGATCTGGGTCAAGCTGCTGGGCAACTGCAGCTTCAACCCGGTCAGCGCGCTGACCCACCTGACGCTGGCGCAGATCGGCCGCCACCCGCCGACGCGCGCGCTGGTCGCCGCGATGATGGGCGAGGCGATGGCGGTGGCCGAGGCGCTGGGCGTGCGCAGCCGCGTCGACATCGAGCAGCGCATCGCCGGCGCCGAGGCGGTGGGCGAGCACAAGACCTCGATGCTGCAGGACGTGGAGGCCGGCCGCGCGCCCGAGCTGGCGGCCCTGGTCGGCGCGGTGCTGGAGCTGGCGCAGGTGGCCGGCGTCGCCGCGCCGACGATCGCCGCGGTGCACGGCGCCGTGCAGGGCCTGGCCCACGCGCTGGCGACGCGGCACGCGGGCGTGCGCCTGCAGCCGCTGGCCGGCTGAGACGGCTTCGCATGCCATGCGATGACAAGGCGCGAAGCCGAAGACAGTGCCGACGCACGGCGAGGCGAAGCAACGCGGTCAGCGCGTTGAATGCGAAGCCGCATGAGACGCCCCGCGAGGCGGGGTTCAGGTGCCGATCGCGAAGCCGGACACCTGCACCTCGCAGACGATGCCGCGCGGCACGTTCTCGCGCCAGCTGACCTGGCCGCCGAGCAGCTTCACGCGCTTGCGCACGCCGCCCAGGCCCAGGCCGTGCGACCACGAAGCCGGGTCACGGCCGCGGCCATCGTCGGCGACGACCAGCTCCAGCGCGCCGCGGTCCAGCGTCAGGCGCACGGTGATCGTCGACGCATGGCCGTGGTAGAGGGCATTGCTGACCAGCTCGCGCAGCACGCGCGTCAGGGCCGACCACTGCACCACCGACAGCCGCAGGTCGCGGTCGCTGCTGAACGACCAGCCCAGGTCGACCTGGGCAGCGGTCAGCCGCTGGGTCAGGTCGGCCTTCCACTCCGCGGCGGCATGGGACAGCCGGTGCTCGGCCGCCGCCAGCCCGCGCGTCAGCGTCTTCAGGTCCTTCAGCGTGTGGCGGATGTAGTCCTCCATCTCGGGCGTCGGCGCCTGGTACATCAGCGTCAGCAGCCGCGCGCCGATGTCGTCGTGCAGGTCCTGCGCGATGCGCAGCCGCTCCTCGGCGCGCCCGCGCTCGACCGCGAGGTCGTGCGCGACGGCGCGGCGCAGCTGGTCCACCATGCGGTCGGCCAGGCGCGCGTCCTCGGCCGTGAACAGGCGCCGGCCGCGCTGCGCGAAGCGCAGCGCCAGGGCACCGCTGGGAGGGGCCTCGGCGGCGCCGTCGGCCGCCTCGTCCGGCGGCAGCACCGGCACCACCATCGCGATGCCGCCGCCGGCGATGCGGGCGCGCCGCGGCACGCGGTCCACCGGCTGCACCTGCAGCGGGTCGTAGACCTCGCCGAGCAGCTGGGCCAGGACCTGCAGGTACTGGTCGGGGCGCGCCTGCAGCGCCCGTGCCGCCCGGTACAGCTGCTCGAAGATGCGCTCGGTGCTGGGCAGGCGGCCACCCAGCACCTGGTTCATCAGGAACTGGCGCGCGCCGGCATACAGCGCGAGCGCGATCAAGAGCGCGATCGCCGCCGCGCTGAACGGCCCGAGCGCGAACAGCGCCACCAGCAGCAGGTCCAGCGAGGCGGCAATGGTCGCGATGCCGGCCAGCAGCGCGACCTCGCGCAGCGGCCGCCGGCTGCGCGCCAGGAAGGGCATCAGCAGCAGCAGCGAGCAGATGAACAGCGTCCAGGCCACCGAGGCGCCGACCACCGCGCCCGGCCGCGCGACCTCGGCGCCCGCCGCGACGGCGACGGCCAGCGTGACGACCACCAGCGTCGCCAGCGCGAGCACCGCGAAGCGCCGCATCACCGCGGCGTACGGGTCGGCGGCGGTGCGCGAGGAGCGCGCGACGACCGCCAGCGCTGCCGCGCCGAGGCCCAGGCACAGCCCCTGGGCCCACCACCAGGGCGCGGGCAGCGCCGCCAGCGTGCCGGTGCGGGCCGCCAGCAGCCACAGCGCGACCGATCCCCAGGCCGCGACGGCGATCGCGGTGGCGCCGTGCAGCCGCCGCGGCTGGAGCGCGAACGCGTGCACGACCGCGGCGCCGGTGGCGGCGTCCAGCGCCACGCGCAGCGGCAGGTCCAGCGCCACGCTGCCCGGCGGCAGGCCCAGGCCGGGCAGCGTCTCCAGCGCGATGAACAGCAGGCTGCCGGCCTGGCCGAGGGCCATCACGACGAACAGGGCGCTGCGCGGCTGCGGCCGCGCCAGCACGACGACGGCGGCCACCAGCGCCAGCGCCAGCGCCAGCAGCGACAGCAGCGCGTGCGCGAGGCCCAGGCCGCCGAGGCCTCGCGGCGCCGGCTGCACGCGGACCACGGCGCCGCCCTCGAAGTGCAGGTCGACCGCGCCGGCGGCGAGCATCGCCGCCAGCCGCTCGTGCAGCTCGACCTGGCGATGGCGCGCGCTGTCGTCGACCTGCCAGCGCGGCGAGCGCTGCAGCAACAGCGCATCGACCGGCACCGGTGCCGGGTCGGCCGCGCCCGCGGTCGCCGCCGCGCCGATGGCGAGCAGCACGCGCCCGCGCTGCGCCTGCAATGCCGCCAGCGGTGTCGCCTGCAGGCGCAGCTCGCCGCCCGGCCCGGCGACCCAGGTGGTGTCCAGGTGCGGGGCGGCGGCCAGCCAGCGCGCAAAGGCCAGCAGCGCCAGCCCGCCGAGCAGCGCGACGCCCACCAGCACGGCGAGCCGCCAGCCGGTCCACCGTGCGTCGTCCAGTTCGTCGAGGCCGCGGTCCGCGGTCCCGGGCCCGACGTCGGTGTCCGCGCCCGCGGCGCCCGCCGTGCCGCCCGTGCCCGCCGCCACCGGGTCCGCTGCCGCCGCGCGCCGCGTGTCCATCGCGCTGGCCGGGGGACGGCGGGCCCGGCGCGTCAGCGCGCGGCCGTCGTGCCGGGCGCGCGGCCGTTCACACCAGCCCCTGCTTGCTGGCCAGCACCGCGGCCTCGGCGCGGCTGGACACGTTGAGCTTCTTGTAGATGGACTTGATGTGGTCGTTGACGGTGAACCACTTGATGCCCATCAGGCTGGCGATCTCCTTGATCGTGAAGCCCTTGCTCAGGTAGGTCAGCACCTCGCTCTCGCGCGGGGTCAGCCGCTCGTGGTCGGGCACGCGCTCCATCGGCACCGGCTTGCTGGTCGTGAAGGCGGTCGCCGGCATGAAGCCCGAGTCCGGCGCCTGGCCGTCGCCGCCGGAGCGGAAGTGCGTCAGCAGCCGGCGCGCGATGGCCGGCGACAGCGGCGGCTGGCCGCGCACGATCTTCTGCAGTTCCTCGACCAGGACCTCGAAGCGGTCCTCCTTCAGCAGGTAGCCGTCGGCGCCGCACTGCAGCGCCGGGAACAGGTGGTCGTCGTCGCTGTACAGCGTGGTGACGATCTTGGTCGCCGGATACTGCGACAGCTCGGCCAGCAGTTCCATGCCGTTGCCGTCCGGCAGCTCGAGGTCGACGAGGATCAGCTTGAACGGGTCGGTGCCGTGCAGGCCCTGCGCACCGCCGGTCAGCGCGATGTGCCGGCGCGCCGTCTCGAGGTCGCCGGCCTCGGTGACCAGGATCTGGTCGCTGAAGCTCTCGCGGACGACCCGGGCCAGGAAGCTGCGGGCCACCGGGTTGTCTTCCAGGATCAGCACCTTGACGGCCATCGGGGCAAGCTCCACGGGGCGAGGCGCTCATCCTAGCGCTCCTTGGCCCGGTTTCGCGGCGCCGGTGCCGCACCCTGCAAGGGTTTACGGGGTCGGATTGACGAGCAGCAACTTGCCGCGCACCTGGCGGCTGCCCATGCGCGTGTAGGCCGCCTTGAGCTCGCTCATCGGCAGCCGCTCGTCGATCACCGGCCGCACCTTGCCCTGGCCGTACCACTGCGCGAGCTGCATCAGGCCGGCGGCGCTGGCCTGCGGCTCGCGCCGGACGAAGTCGCCCCAGAAGACGCCGACGATGGCCGCGCCCTTGAGCAGCGGCAGGTTCCAGGGCAGCGCCGGGATCGTGCCCTCGGCGAAGCCGACCACGAGGTAGCGGCCGCGCCAGGCGATGGAGCGGAAGGCCGGCTCGGCCAGGCTGCCGCCGACCGGGTCGTAGACCACGTCCGGGCCCTGGCCGCCGGTCATTGCCTTGAGCTCGTCGCGCAGGTTCTGCGTCGCATAGTTGATCGTCGCGTCGGCGCCGATCTCTCGGCACAGCGCGCATTTCTCGTCGCTGGAGGCGCCGGCGATCACGCGCGCGCCGGCGGCCTTGGCGATCTGCACCGCGGCCGTGCCGACGCCGCCGGCGGCGCCGAGCACCAGCACCGTCTCGCCGGCCTGCAGCTGCCCGCGATCGATCAGCGCGTGGTGCGAGGTGCCGTAGGTGAACGCGAAGGCCGCGCCATGCTCGATGTCGAAGCCCGGCGGCAGCGGCAGCACACGTTCGGCCGCGACGCAGGCATGGGTGCCGAAGCCGCCGGTGCCGCCGATCGCGGCCACCGGCTGCCCGACCTTCAGGTGCGTGACGCCGGCGCCGACGGCGTCCACCGTGCCGGCGAATTCCGACCCCGGCACGAAGGGCAGCGGCGGCTTGAACTGGTACTTGCCGTGCACGATCAGCAGGTCGGGGAAATTCAGGCTGGCGGCGCGCACGGCGATGCGCACCTCGCCGGCCTGGGGCTCGGGCGTGGGCAGTTCGCGCCACTGCAGCGCGTCGGCGCCATCCAGGGTCTCGCAGAGCCAGGCATGCATCGTCGGGTTCCTCCGTCGCGGGCGTGATCGCCGGTCCAGGCGATCGATCATACGCAGCGCACCCGCTGGTCCGGCGTCGCGGCGGCGACGCCGGCGGCGCCTTCACATCTGGCGGAACTGGTGCACGAAGCTGCGGCTGACCGGCAGCACCTCGGGCCGGCCGCGCAGGTGCACGTCGGCCGTCTCGTTGGCGCCGCGCACGACCTGCGCGACGAAGGGCAGGGCGACGATCACCGAGCGGTGGATCTGCACGAAGCGCGCCGGGTCCAGTTCGTCGGCCAGCTCGCGGATCGTCTTGCGGATCAGCGCCTCGCCGCCGGCCCACACGACCAGCGTGTATTTCTCGTCCGAGCGCAGGAAGACGACCTCGTCGACCGGGATCAGGCGCACGCTGGCGCCGACCGAGGCGCGTATCCACTGCAGGTGGCGCGGGCCCTGCGCCGCGCCCGCCGCGGCACCGAGCTGGCCGGCCAGCCGCTCGGCCAGCCGGTCCAGCAGCGGTGCGAGGTCCGGCGACGCGGGCGCCGGCACGGCGGCCAGGCGCTCGCGCAGCCGCTGCACGGTGGCCGCCAGCCGCGGCTCGTCGAAGGGCTTGACCAGGTAGTCCACCGCGCCCTGCTCGAAGGCCTGCACCGCATACTGCTCGAAGGCGGTGACGAAGACGATGGCGGCCCGCGCGCCGATGCCGCGTGCCGCCTCGACGCCGTTGATGCCGGGCATGTGCACGTCCAGGAAGACGACCTCGGGCGTGAATTCGTCGAACAGCGCCAGCGCCTCGCGCCCGTTGCGCGCCTGGGCCACGACCTGCAGCTCCGGCCACAGCCGCGCCAGGTGGCCGGCCAGGCGCTCGCGCAGCAGCGGTTCGTCGTCGGCGATCAGGGCGCGGGGCGGGGCAGGCTTCGGCATCGCGGGGTCGGCATCGGCGTGGCGGACGGGGTCAGCGCGGCAGCACGATCTCGGCGCGCAGGCCGTGCGGCGGCGAGGCCGATTGTTCGGCCAGCCGCAGCTCGGCGCCAGGGCCGTAGAAGCCGGCCAGCCGCGCGCGCAGGTTGGCCAGGCCGGTGCCGGGCTCGGCCGTCGCCGCCATGCCGACGCCGCTGTCGGCCACCCACAGCCGGTCGGCGCCGGCCTCGCGCACGCCGCCGACCTCGATGCGCCCGCCGTCCTCCGCCGGGTCGATGCCGTGGCGCACCGCATTCTCGACCAGCGTCAGCAGCGCCATCGGCGGGAAGCGCAGGCGCTCCAGCGCCGGGTCGACCGCGATCTCGAAGCGCAGCCGGTCGGGCATGCGCATCTGCATCAGTTCCAGGTACGCGCGCACCAGCGCCAGCTCGGTGGCGAGCACCGGTTCGCCCTCGTGCAGGCGCGGCATCGCGGCGCGCAGGTAGGCGATCAGGCTCGCCAGCACCGGTGCCGCGCGCGGCGAGTTGCTCTCGACCAGCGCCTGCACGTTGGCCAGCGTGTTGAACAGGAAGTGCGGCTCGACCTGGGCCTGCAGCAGCGCCAGCCGGGCGTCCACGGCCTGCTTCTCGAGCCGGCTGCGTTCGAGCTCGAACTCCAGCGCCTGGCTGCGCGCGCGTGCCTCGCGCTCGCGCAGCTGCGCCGTCAGCGTGATCACCAGCCCCAGCACCAGCGCGGTGCCGGCGATGATGAAGAAGCCGGTCATGCGGGCCGGGTTGCCGACGAAGGCGCTGACGCTGCCGCCCACCGACAGCAGGTATACGACGAAGGTGCCCAGCGGCGCCGCGATGCCGACCGCCAGCACGGTGGCCAGCCAGCGCGGCATGCCGAAGGGCAGGAAGCGCTCGGGCAGGCGCTGCACGCCGACGAAGGCCAGCAGCAGCACCATGGCCAGGAACAGGCTGCGGCCCAGCAGCACCAGGAAGGGCGGCGCGAAGAAGGGCGTGAACATCACCGCCGCGGCGACGGCGAAGCCGATTGCCACGCCCAGGCTGCCGGCATTCAGCGACGCCAGCACCGGCGGTCCCTGGCCGGTCGGCGCCTCGCCGGCGGGGGGGCGCGCGCTGTCGCTGGCGGTCCGTTCGTCCTTCGTCATGCGGTCACGATAGCCCGGCTGCGGCACGAGGCCCAAGCGCCAGCACGACGAAGCACGGTAATCGGGGGCCGGACGGCGAAACCCGGACCGGCTGTCGCGGCCCTCTGGCGGCCGTTCAGAGCCCCAGGCGCAGCAGCGGCGCGGCGATCGCGCGCCGCAGCGTGTCGGCCGCGTCGGCCAGATGGGCGCGCGTGCCGGCGTCGTGGCCCGCACGCTGCAGCGCCTTGTCCAGCCGCGCCAGCAGCGCGCGGCCCTGGCCGTGCATCAGCGAACGCGCGTCGACACGCGCCGCCGGCGAAGGCCGCAGCAGCGCCAGCGCGATGCGGTTGACATGCTCGCGCTGCAGCTCGCGGCGCATCGGCGGCACGCTGCGCACGCGTTCGAGGTCGCCCCAGACCTCGGCGCCCAGGCGTGCATGCACCTCGGCGAGCTGCAGCGCCTGGGCCGGGTCGTCGAGCTTGCTGGCGCTGTCGACGATGCGCGCGGCGATCGCGTCGCTCATCAGGTAGGCGAGCACCGCGCGCTGCAGGTCCAGCAGGCGCTGCGGCAGCGCGAAGTCGGTGGCCTGGCCGAAGCTGTCGGCGCGGTCCAGGTAGTCCGGCGCCAGCCGGCGCTGCAAGGCCGGCGACAGGCTCAGGCCGTCCGGCGACAGCACGGCGCCGGCGATCAGGTCCAGCGCCACGCGCTGGACCCGGGCATCGACCGGCTCCAGCGGGTCGCGGCCGCTGCCGGGGAAGTCGCGCAGCGTGCGCATGCCGCCGATCTGGCGCGCCAGCACGCCCACGGCGCGCGTGGCGTCGGCGATCGCGTAGCCCAGCGAGCGCCGCAGCACCGCATAGTCGCGGTCCGGCGGCAGCTCGCGCGTCTCCTGGCGGCGGAACAGGTCGCGCGCGATGGCCAGGCGCTTGGTCGCGAAGGCGACCGGGTCGTCGCCGAGGTCGAGCTGGATGATCTCGGGGTCCAGGCCGGCGAAGATGTCCTCGTCGGTGCCGTAGGCCAGTTGCGGCTCGCTGTTGCGCGCCGCGATGCGCTGCAGCGCCTCGCGCTCGGCCGCCGCGTCGGTGCCCGGCGGCAGCGGCTTGTAGGCATATTCGACGGCCCAGTAGTCGTAGGGGCCGAGCACGGTCTGGAAGGGCATGCCGGCGCGCTCGCCGGGCGCGGCCAGGTTGACCGCGTTGTACTCCATCACCGAGCCGCTGACGCCGTGGGCGCGCGTGAATTCGGGGTCGGCGAGCTGCGCCTCGCCGTAGGCGCGCGAGGCGCGGAAGTTGTGCCGCAGGCCGAGCGCGTGCCCGACCTCGTGCATGATCGATTCCTTGATGTAGTCGAGCACGAACTGCTGCGCGATCGGGCTGTCCGGCGGCAGTTCGTCGCGCGCGGCCAGCACGTCCAGCGCGTAGCCCAGCTGCTCGGCGGCCAGCGCGCCGTGCAGGCAGCGGCTGTGGTCGTGGCCGGAGGTGTCGTGCGGCGCCCCGGGCGGCAGGAAGGGCGTCGCGAAGAACATGGCGGGGTCGACCGGCGCCGGACCCGTTGCGGGGGCGGCGCCGTCGGCCGCCTCGCCGCGCGGGCCCAGCACCTGCGCGCGCACGCCGCGCACGGCGCGCGCGGACATGCCCTCGAAGGCGATGTCGGCGTCCAGGATCTCGCCGCTGCGCGGGTCGACGTGGCTGGGGCCGATGGCGCCGAAGGCCGGCTCGGCATTCATCATCCAGCGCACCGACGCGACGCCGAAGTCCAGCGTGTCCCAGGTCGCGTCGTCGGGCTGCTGCTCGACGCGGATGGCGCCGACGAAGCCGATCTTCTCGAAGGCCTTGTTCCACTCCAGGATGCCGGCGCGCACCGTCTCGCGGTACTGCAGCGGCACGTTGCGGTCGATCCAGAAGGTGATCGGCTTGACCGGCTCGGACATCGCGGCCGCCGGGTCCTTCTTCTCGAGCCGCCAGCGGTTGACGAAGCGCTGGCGCGGGTTCAGGCCGAGGTCGTTGCTGAAGTCCAGCACCGTGGTCGTGAAGGTGCCCACGCGCGGGTCGGCGCGACGCGGCGCCATCGGCCGGTCGGGCAGCGGCGCCAGCGAGAAGTGCAGGCCGACGAGCAGGCTGCGCGCGTCCGGCACGAAACGCGGCACTGCCGGACCGGGCAGGCCGGGCGGCAGGTTCGGCGGTGCGATGCCGACACTGGGCGTGTAGAAGTGATGCTGCGTCTCGAGGATGGTCGCCTGCTCGCTGCCGCGCGCCGCGGTGATCACCGAGTTGGCGCGATCCAGCCCGTAGCCCTGGCGCAGCGAGCGCTGCAGCATCATGCCGATGCCCAGCATGTCGCCGAGGAACAGCGCGTTGGCCTCCACCAGCACGCTCTTGCGGTCCGGGTGCGGCTGGCTGGCCAGCGGCGCCGCGGCGAGCAGGCTGTGCGAATACGAGTCGGCGACCGCGCGCGCCTCGGGCGTGCCGGCGGCGGCCAGCACCTCCATGTTGCGCGCCTGCAGCCGGACCTGGTTGTGCACGCGCACGAACTCGACGACCTGCGGGCCGCCGGCGCCATTGACCGGGAAGGCCATCAGGCCGCCCAGCACCCAGGCCTCGCCAATGCCGCTCTTGATCTTGGGCGAGAGCAGGAAGGGCTGGTTCAGCTGCGCCGGCGTGAGCTCGATCCAGACCTTGTCCTCGCGCTGCCACATCGTCAGCGGGCCGTCGATGCGGCGCGCATTGCGGATCACGGCGGCGAACGGGGGCGGGCCCGGCGGCTGGCCGGGCGCGGCGCCGGGCGGCGACCCGGGGGCTGGCGCGGTGACCGGCGCACGCGCGGCCGGTGTGGCGGCCGTTGTGGTGGCCGTTGTGGTGGCCGATGGGGCGCCCGATGAAGCCCCCGATGCGGCGGCCGCCGGCGGCGTGGCCGCCGCGCCGGCCTGCGCGGCCGCGCCGGCGTCCGGCCCCTTCGCGGGCAAGCCGGCACAGCCGGCCGCGAACGCGGCGATCAGCAGCGCGAGGGCATGGTGTCGGGGCGGTGCGGTCATGGCCGGGAGCACGAGCCCGATTCTGAACCGATCCCGCTGCCCGCGGCGACCGCCGCGCGCGCCACTTCGCACGGCGGGGGCTTGCACCGCCTTGGCGGCGCAGGCCCCCGGGGCGTGCTCAGCGGCCGGTGCGGCGG
>ERZ761607.4013-NODE-4013-length-13485-cov-32.766567_pt1 | contig 13485 bp, 8 predicted proteins | sample MGYA00511164_ERZ761607 | MGnify/ENA primary metagenome ERZ761607 (study PRJEB28899, sample SAMN02445080) | bioreactor sludge metagenome | biome: EBPR sludge | place: Australia: Brisbane, Thorneside Wastewater Treatment Plant | collected 2011-06-22 ...
TTGCTACAACCTCATTTGTTGCTACAACCTCATTTGTTGCTACAACCTGATTTGTTGCTACATCATCCAGCAAGGGGGCGGCCTCCGCATCAAGGTCAATGGTTGCGGGTTCAATCTTTTCTGCCTCAACTTCGATAGGCCAATGGTCGAACGATTCTTCCGTTACCGTTGCCGCGATGTCATGAGGGGGCGGCTCCAAGGTGGCAGGTGCTACCGCTGAAACTTCCGAAGTTGCTTCTTGCAGAACCTCCGTTTCAGGTGCTGGTTCATGGGGCGGCTCAGACTCCGGTTCCTGATTTAGGGAAACGGGTTGCGGCTCCGTTGCCATTTCCTCCACGACTTCCACCACTTCAGGTGTCTTGTGCGTGGGAGGCACTGTTACGGCTACTGGCTCCGGCGAAAGGTCAATGGGTTCAGGTTCTGGTTTAAGGGGGATAACCACCTCTGCCACAACCTGTACGGGTTCTGCCTCCGTTGTTGGTGGAACAGATACTGGTGCTAGTTCCGTTTCATCCTCGTTATGCTCCAGATCACGTTGTTCCTTTCTTAGACGCTCTTCTTCGGCCCATCGCTGGTGGCGTTCAGCGGCGGCTTTCTCTTTAGCAAATGCGTCCAAGAGGGATAAATACATCTCGTCGGTGAGCTTTGTGTTAAAGTCCACCTTGCCCAACTCAAAGCCCTCCTTTTTGAGGTGTGCCACTACAGTGTCCTGCTTAAGGTTTAACTCCTTCAGGATTTGAAAAAGTTTTTTGGGCTTGTTGCCTTTGTTGTTTCCTGCCATACGGTAGAGGATCCGGCTCCAGATCGTTTAAAGTATTCAATTTTATAAACATCAACACCGTTCTCTGTAGCAGAGAAGGCATCAATCAGACAGAACGAATAAAGTCTTTATTCGTTTTATTCTTCTTCAAATTCGGCACGCATAATGTTAATCACATTTTCAGCCACTTCTTTTTCCAGACCCGAACGACGAACCAATTCTTCCACCGATAATTCTAAAACTGCTTTGGCGGTATCACAACCAATGCGTTGCAGGGCTGTCAGGGTTTCGGGGTCTATTTCGTCTGCAAATTCCATAACATCCACATCTTCCTCATCTTGCGAGATGTCGCGGTACACGTCTATTTCGTAGCCCGTTAAGGCTGAGCCAAGACGTATATTCAGGCCACCCCGTCCTATAGCTAAACTCACCTCATCGGCACGAACCGTCACTTTTGCACGTGGAGGCGTTACGGTTTCATTGAGGGAAACATCAATCGGTTTGGCAGGGGCTAAAGAGCGTTTGATATTTTCATAGATGTCGTCCGTCCATGGGACAACGTCTATGTTTTCGTTATTCAATTCGCGTACCACCGCATGAATACGCACCCCTTTCATGCCAACACAAGCACCCACAGGGTCCACACGTTCGTCGTGGCTGGTAACAGCCACCTTTGCACGCTCGCCAGGTTCACGTACAATTTTTTTGATTTCCACTACACCTTCATATATTTCGGGCACTTCAAGCTCGAAAAGGCGCTCCATGAATGCAGGATCTGCCCGACTAATGATGACTTGTGGAAATCCACCTGTTTCACGATTGATGTCCTTGACCACTGCACGGAGCATATCCCCTTTTCGGTAGCGATCTTTAGGAATTTGTTCGTGTTTTGGCAAAATTAATTCCACTTTATCGTGCATAACCAACACTTCGCGTCGGCGGATCTGGTAAATTTCCCCCACCACTATTTCCCCAATTAATTCCGAATATTGATCAACAATATTTTCTTTTTCGATATCCCGAATGCGTTGGTTGAACGTCTGACGCGCCGTTGCAATCACTCGACGGCCAAAGTCCCGAATGTTGACTTCGGTGGCCACTTCGTCGCCCACTTCAATGTCTTCGTCTATGGAAAGTGCATCTCGGAACTCAATTTGTGTTACCGGATCTTCCAAATCCTGATTAGGAATCACTTGACGGATGTGGATAATCTGGATGTCGCCATTATCCGGGTTGAAAATGATCTCGAAGGAATCGTCGGCCCCATATCGCTTGCGGATCATGGCTTTAAATACATCTTCCATGATAGATTGCAAGGTGTCGCGGTCAATCCCTTTCTCTCGTGCAATTTCGGCAAACGAGGAGACGAGTTCGGCACTTTGGTTGATTTTTCCCATGTTGATTACGATATGGAAATAATTGTTTTCTAAAGATTTATTAAGGTTATGTGATCAGGGAAATTGTTAGAGATTTTCCCGGCACAACTGCTACCACGGAAGCTGAACTTTTGAAGAGATCAACTCCGAATAATATAAACGGACGGCTTCTGTTTTGGGTGGTTGCAAGATGATATGTTCGGAATTTGCCTCGGTTAGTTTGCCCCGAATAATCCGGTTTTCACCTTCTTTGACCACCGTTACGACCAAATCACGGCCAACATGTTGCGGATATTGGCGTGGAAACCGAAGAGGGCTTGCGACACCAGGGGAAGATACATTGAGCACATAGGCACTAGGCATAAAGTCTTCTTCTTCCAGAATCCGAGAGATTTTCCGGCTTATTTTGGCGCATTTTTCCACATCAATTCCGTTGTCACCATCCAAAAAAACATCTACAACGTATCGTTCTTCTTTGCCCCGAATCAAACATTCTACTAAAAAAATATCTAGAAAATCCGTTAGTATTTTCGCTACGATATCTAATATACGATTTTCGATGGTTGACAAGGCTGGAAACGTTGTTTAATGTCCATAAAAAAAGCCTTACCGCGGGGTCGGTAGGCGTGCTTGGAAGTCCGCAATAAAAAAGGGAAGCTTCCCCGAAACTCCCCGCACATCACAGGCACGGAGAGAAGGTACTAAAAAATAGGGCTGTCTGCAAGGTGTTGACAGGAATTTAGTAGAGGGAAGTACTGTGATAAAAAACGTATGGTTGCAGACGGAGCGAAAGACCGGAGGCCGGGTGAAAAAAATGGAAATCCATTGTGCCCACCCGATTTTGGCATTTCAAGATGAAAATCTGCACACTTCTCCGCCGTATCCACAGGAAAACAATCTGGGGTAAGGAAAGGATCATTCGCCGCATTCAGCACAAATACCGGAACCTGAATTTGACTTAATACGGGCTTGCAACTTACTGACTGCCAGTAGTGTTGTGCTGATCTGAAGCCGAAATAGGGGGCAATATATCGCTCATCAAATTGGCGGAATGTTTTAATTTCATCAAAGCCTGTGCTTGAAATTTCATTGGGAAACAGCCGTGCCTTGGTTTCAATTTTTAGACGTAGGGTTCGCATAAAATTCAGGACAAAAGGCCGTCGGCTCCAATGGTCTAAGGTTTGTGCGCTCGATTCAAAATCGCATGGAACCGAGATGGCAATACCAGCCTTGATTCTGTGGTCTAAAGTAGTACCAGCATCGCCCAAATAGCGCAGTGTTAGGTTTCCACCCAAACTAAAGCCAACCAAAACAACCTGTTCGTAGTGCTTATGCAGCCAAATATGGTCTAAAACCGTTTGCAGATCGTTGGTGGCACCACCATGATAGGAAAACACCTTTCGATTAGGCTCGCCAGAACAACCCCTGAAGTTCCATGCCACAATGTCGAAGCCGTTATGATGCAATGCCCGCGCCATTTCGGTGATGTAAGGACGTTGACTGTGGCCTTCTAATCCATGTGATAAGACAGCGAGACAAGGAGATCGGGTGAATATGGTATCCAAATCCAGAAAATCATCATCGGGTGTAACGATCCGAATCCGTTGGTAGGACAATGCTGGTGGGCAGGCAAAAATTGCGGGGTAGATGGTTTGTAAATAGCCCCCTGGTAGTCTTTTGGGTGCAACATACGAGGAGGCATATTGAGGCATTTTCGACTAAAAGAACCGCATTAAGTTTAAAATAAAAGGTATCTCCGAATAGAATCAGGCGGTATGAATTTAAAGTTCTTCAAAACGCTTGGTACCAATGGGATAGTTACGCCAGTCGTGATAGTCGAAGTGCCACCACTCATCTTCCATAATGGTAAAACCTTCGGAAACCATTGTTTGGCGCAAGATTTGTCGGTGGCGGCGTTGTTCTTCCGTTCCGCCAGCATAATTGGCTGCGGCGCGTTCAGAAAATTCATCGTATAGACTGGGCATTTCTACGGCTACCCCCGATGCTAAGTGGTACAGCGTAAGATCCACAGCACAGCCTCGGTTGTGGCGTGATCCATCTGCGGGATTGGCGACAAAATTGCGTTGAGCAATGGGCGTCGCTTCCCAAAACATTTTGGTGACATACCAAGGGCGGTAGGCATCATGTATCATCAAGCCGAGTCCCTGTTTTTTTAGTTTTTGGTTTACCCGCAAAAGTGCCATCGCTGCCGGACGTTGCAGATAGGCACGCGCAAGGTCGTAAAACCGCATACCCATAAAGTTACGATCGGTGGCATACCGCATATCCAGCAAAATCGTGCGATCAAGCAATGCAGGTTGTACTAAGTCCATCGGTCGTTTTCCCGTTTCTGTTCTAGGTGCTCCTTCCTTGGCCAAAAGAAGGAGTTCTTCCTGCGTTTTTTGAGGCAAAATATATGCGACCGACTGGTCTTTTTCCGCAAATCGGATGCCATCGGTGAGGTGCGGTTGAATAGACAGTTTTCTGCGTTTAAAGAAAATACCTGCGGCTTTTATACCATTGATTTTCCCGGATTTATCACGTGTGAAAACCACTTTCTCGCTTTGGTATAGTCCCGAATTAGGAAAGGAGAACTGGTCGTACCCTTCTTCTTGCAGAGGGTAGTCGTCGAACCATTCGATACGGGCCATGAGGCGATTGTTTTGGGGAAAGACAAACAATACATTGTGATCCCATCCATATTCTCCGATGTACTCCTTCCACCTTAAAGGGACTTGTATGCTGGGTTTCGGGACTTTTAGGTAGCGCTGCCCATCAAAAGTAAGGGCGTTGGCGTCGAACTGAACGGCGGTTCCGTATCCCAAACGCCCATCTGTAATCATCCCGCCGCCATTTTTTGGTTTTCGGATCCGTTGATAATACGTACCGTCATGGAACCACAAGGCTTTGTTAAACCATCGGACCACATGGATTTGTTGCGTTTTTTCGTTTTGGTAATATCCCAAAGTAGGACGGGCTTCCGCTTCTGGTATGGCCACCGTAAGTTCAGGTTCCGGGAGCGGCTTCTTCTGTTTAAGTGCCAACAATAAATTGGTGGCATAGAGATTGATTCGATCTATGACGGTATTGCTATTGTCTAAATTGCCAGAGACCATAACCGCCAATTTCTCGGAAGGAATAGCGGAAAAGCGGGTTGCAATGCCATACTGAACGCCTGAGTGTTGGATTCTTTTAAGGCCATTAAAATCAGAAACATAGAACCCTAATCCAAATCCATTTTTGCCATCCGTGAATTGCGGCGTCCACATTGTTTCGAGGGTGGATGCTTGGATCACTTGTTTGCCGGTAGGGCTGACGCCTCCTCGATAGAGCATCATGGCAAAACGGGCCAGATCTGGCATGGTGGTATTTAATCCTGCCGCCGGCGCAATGCCCATATCGAAGATGGGTGCACGAAAAAGCTGGCCATCGTATCGCCATATATACCCAACCGCCATTTTAGGCTTCAGGCGGGGTTCCAAATCAATGGCACTGAGAGGCATGTCTGTAGGAAGCAGGATATGATTCCGGATATAAGTTTTGTACGGCATACCACTGGTTTTCTCGATCAGGTAACCTAACAGGGTGAAAGCCGCATTCGAATATTTAAGGTTGGTTCCAGGTTCAAAATAAACATCCGTTCCCGACAGGCTCTTGAGGGTAGTGGCCAGAGATGGTGTGGTAGGATCAAAATAGCTTCCTACAGCAGGTTCTCTTAGTATTCCGCTGCGATGACTCAGAAGGTGGCGAAGGGTAATGGGCTTTTCGAATGGATTATTGAAGCGGATATCAGGCAAATAGGTGGAAATAGGTGTGTCTAAAGCTAAAACTCCTTTTTCCACCAATTGCATAATAGCCACAGCGGTAAATAACTTGGTGACAGAAGCCACACGCCAAACCGATTCGGGCGTAGCCAAAAGACGCTGCGTGGTATCGGTTCTGCCAAAACCTCGTGCCCAAACAATATCTTTGCCGTCGGCAAGCGAGATAGTAAGACCAGGAATTTTTTTATCGGCCATTTCGTGTTGGATAAACGCCGTCAGTTTTTGCGCCACTTCGCCATATCCTTGTCGTGCGGCCCATTCTTGCGAACGTACCGAGGGCAACATTTCCTGAGAAAGGGCCTGTAGCCGGCTTTGCATCGCTGGACTTTTCTTTCCCAGATAGATGAACAGCGTTGTTCCCATTGAAAAGAGCAACATAAACACCACAAATCCTATGGTGTACTTGCGGGTCTTGTCGTAGGACCAACGGTTGTCGGTATAGCGGGTTTGTAGTGAGGAATTCCCGGTCTTCATCATAAAGTTTTTTATCGGAGTAGAACAACTTTTCCGGTTTCGACAAACGTGGCGCCTTTAATCTGGTACAGATAAATGCCATTTGGCAGATTGTTTCCATCAAAAGTGACGCGATATTCGGTATTGGCTTCCAACATACTGTTGACGGTAGGTTTTACCTCCTGCCCGGCGGCATTAAACCATCGGATTTGTACCGATTCGGTTCTTGGGATCGAAAGTAGGAAACTGGTTTCAGTCTGGAAAGGATTGGGATATGCGGCTTTCAAAGTGGCACCGCCCGGTAGGGTACGTTCTGGTTCATTGGCCGTAATAATGGTAGCGTCTGTGCCATCCACATTGTTTGGTGCGGTACCGAGCGGGTCTAACCAATCTTTTAGGCGCGTTTGTGCGGTCCCACCTCCATTCCAGCTCGTATAAAGCCGCCCATAGTAGTCGGGGCCTTTCACTACAGTTGTTGGGCTATTGCTGCCACATTCCGATTCTCCCGAATTCAATTGTCCAACAATCCGATAGGCTTGATTGAACAAGGGGCTACCTGATGAACCTACTTCCGTGACTCCCAGATCCCATAGTTCAACCTCCATAAACGCATCTTTTGGGGTGTTATCAGAAAAATTAACCTGTACAGGTGGGTCGTTTTCAAAGCTAATGCGCTTTTCGTCGCCATTTGCATGGTGGATGCCCACGGCCGAGAACGGCATAAAACTCCGGCGTTCCCAGCCGGCATAATGTAAATTCCAACTTGGATTGGGTTGTTCTTCTAATTGCAGCAGGGTAAAGTCCGAGCCAAAGAAGGTACCATTTGCGTTCTCACCACCCCACGAAGCAACTAAGTTCGTACCCTCAGAATAAGGGAAGGCAGTGTAGTCTATGGGGGTTTGATTGGCAGCCGAGTTTAAGGTACGGCACGTACTGCTTTGGTAATTCCAATACACCCAGGTGGAGTTTGCTTCTGTTTCATTCATGATACAGTGTTGGGCGGTTAATAAATAAGGAACTTGATTGTTTTTGGTGTTATTGATCAAAGCACCTGAACAGACATAAACGCCCAGATCGCCATTTTCGTCCTCTGCTTCAAATTCCAACATCCCAACAGAGCGGATGGGATTGCGCCATGCATCAATCTGGGGATAGCCATTGGCGTTTGAGCACACGACATCTACGTTGCAACTACCAGATGCCTTTTTATTCAAGCCATTGTTGGTGTTGTTCCGAAAGTGGTGATAAACGGTTCCAATCTCGCCGGAAATGACATCGCTACCAGGAAATACCAATTCTATCAATGCCGCATTGCTGTTGACCACCGGAAACCAAAAAGAACCATTGGCCTTCGGTTGCAGTGGGATGTCCACTTGCTTGCTTTTACTCTCCAGCGGAACAAAGCGCCCGATGGATCCTGTGGGTACTTGTAGGTGATCAAAACGCAGGGAAAGCCCAAGGGCATTGGGAGAATCCAGCACCAAACGCCAAACCCGATTGCCCTTATCGTCGGTTACCCAAGTCCCATCGTTAGAAAAATTAATATTTGTTGGGATGGCTTTTGCCAGACGATACCGATTGCCACGCTTTTTTGTCTTGAGGCTTGCGCGCAAGATTTCGGCTTCGTTGTCTATAAAAGGCAGGGTAATGGAATCCACCCAAGCATATGCAGATTGTTGGCGTGTGGCAGATACATTCATATTTTGGGCATAGAGATCCACGAATGACATTCCCAAGCAGGTCAGGAATAAAAGTTTGTGTAGAACAGGCTTCATATTTTTTAAAATGGTATGGGTTAATTTCCGTATTATCTTGCTAATTCTTGTGATTGACTGTTTGACAGACCTGTTATTTGGTGGAGTTACAAGCGGTACTAAGCAGAATTCTCTACATGTCTGCTGGATTTAGCCAGATGGAACGGAGGGTTTATAAAAGGTTTCTAAAAATAGTTGGGTACAAGAAATAAACTTAGGGAAACTTTATCCTTGTTTGCAAGCAAACACCCTTGACTTTTTAGGTAAAATATACGAACTTAACACTGTTAAGTAATTATTCAATTATGGCACGTACTTCCGGAACCAACTTGAGAAGAGAAATTTTGGATACAACCAGAAGGTTGTTGATCCAAGATGGGTACCAAAACTTATCTATGCGCAAAATTGCAAACGCCATTGGATACAGCGCCACAAGCATCTACTTGTACTTCGAGAACAAAGACAACTTGGTTCATGCACTGATAGATGAAGGGATGGAAAAAATGCAGCAGTTATTGCTTGGCATAGATAACCTCCTGACGGATCCTTTGAAGGCACTTCGGGAGTTGTGTAACCGATATGTAGCATTTGGATTGGAGAATCCTGAATACTACGAGGTGATGTTCCAGTTGCACCCCGCCCGGATGGCCCGTTATCCGGTTGAAAAATACCGCAAAGCCCGTAAGAATTTAGAGGTTTTCCGAGATGTAATCGAGGCCGGGCAGCGAATGTCTTTGTTTCGAGAGGGGGACGCATTGCTAAAAGCCACCGCCGTTTGGACCTCTTTACATGGCCTCGTTTCGCTCTTGATTGCCCAGCGGGTGGATCAGCAAATCGCACCGGAAGATCTGCAAGAGCGTGTGTTTGATCAGGTGGTAGCGTTTGTGGGAGGGTAACTTTATTTGTTCATGGAACTGAAAGCGCTTTTTAGAGTCTTAGGCTTATGTTCTTAACAGTGTTAACTTTATAATCCCTTATGGAAAAACAAATACCTTCAGACAATGGCCGCTTAACCCGTAGGCCATTCCGAAAAGCCGCCGTTTTGGGTGCAGGTGTAATGGGTGCCCAGATTGCGGCCCATTTGGCCAATACCGGCTTAGAAGTCTTGCTTTTGGATATTGCACCAAAGGAAGGTCCCGCAAATGCCATCGTAGAAAATGCGTGGAAAATGGCCAGTAAGCTTAATCCGGCACCGCTTTTTGATAAAGATGTGGAAAAACGGATTACATTAGGTAATTTTGATGAGCATTTCGATCGGATAAGTGATGTAGAATGGGTGATTGAAGCAGTTGTAGAACGAATGGACATCAAGAAGTCTGTTTTGGCCCGGATAGAGGCTGCAACGGGAGATCATGTGGTGGTCAGTTCTAATACTTCTGGTTTACCGATTGCCGAGATGTCCGCCGACTGCTCTGAAGGGTTTAAGCGTCGGTTTCTCGGAACGCACTTTTTTAATCCACCACGCTATCTGAAATTGCTGGAATTGATTCCAACGCCCGAAACGGATGCTGCGATATTGGAACGGATTTCGTGGTTTGGCCGGGTACATTTGGGCAAAGGCGTGGTTTTGGCCAAAGATACTCCCAACTTCATTGGCAACCGGATTGGGGTGTATGCGATGATGCGTGCCTCTAAAGAGTTGGAAAATGGGTATTCGATCGAGGAAATTGATGCACTGACCGGCCCTATTATCGGACGACCTTCTTCTGCTACGTTTCGGACTGCGGATGTGGTGGGTTTGGATACGATGGCACATGTGTGCCGTAATCTATATAATGCCTTAGAAGGCAGTGCAGACGAAAGTCGTGACCTGTTTAAAGTACCCAGCCACCTCGAAGAGATGATTGCGGCTGGTATGTTGGGACAGAAAACCAAGGCCGGATTTTATAAAAAGGTGGGCAAGGAGATTCATTCCTTGAACTTAGAATCCAAGCAATTTGAACCTGCAAAGCCCAAAAATTTGGGAGATTTGTCGGGGATACGGGGTGGGCTACCGGCCAAAATGAAGGCTCTTTGGGCAGATCAGGGGCGTGCCGGGGCCTTTTTCCGCGATGTAATGGTGGATACTATGGTGTATGCAGCACGCCGAATTCCTGAAATTTCGGATACGCCATTAGCCATAGACCAAGCACTTTGCTGGGGTTTTGGTTGGGAAGCCGGACCTTTTGAGACGTGGGACTCATTGGGATTCGAGACGGTTTGTGCTGAAATGGACGCTCGTCAGATGGGGTTACCGGATTGGGTCGCAGCCATTCGTCAGAAGGGATTACCCGGATTTTATCAAGAAACCGAGGGTCGGTGGGCGGTTTATGTTCCTGAAACGGGCGCATATCAGGCCGTACCCACCTATTCCGACAATCTGGCGCTTCATGTAGTGAAGCAAAATACGGGATCATTGATCTGGAAAAATGACGAGGCAGCCCTTCTGGATATAGGGGATGGGGTTGCGTTGTTCGAGTTTCGTTCTAAAGCGAATGCCTTGGGCGTGCAGGTGATGGAAGGGTTGCGGGAAGCCATCCGGTTGGTGGAGGATGGAGATTGGAGAGGATTGGTCATTGGGAACGAGGGCAAGAACTTTAGTGTGGGGGCCAACTTAGGCGAGATGGTGATGGGTATGATGATGGGAGATTTTGCGACGATCGAGAACATGATTGCCCAATTCCAAAACACGATACAGCAGGTTTATTACAGTATAAAGCCCGTTATTGTTGCTGCCCATCAACGGGTATTAGGGGGTGGTTGTGAGATGACGATGGCCTCAGCGGTTCCAGTGGTTTCTGCCGAGACGTATATGGGATTGGTGGAATTGGGTGTGGGGCTTATTCCGGCAGGTTGCGGAACGATGCGCATGACGGCATATGCCGCCGAACGTGCCTCTACGGACTTTCCGAGCGACATTCAGACCGTTCTACGTAAGCATTTCGAGACGATTGCGATGGCAAAAGTGGCCACAAGTGGGCGTCAGGCCATATCGTTTGGATTTTTACCGCCACATACCCGCGTGGTGATGCACGATGACCGGAGGCTTTTTGTGGCGAAACAAGAAGTGATGCGGCTCTCGGAAGAAGGGTATTTACCACCACCTGTTCGCAATGCGATTAAAGTGGTGGGTCGTGATGGGCGGGCGCAATTTGAAGCCGCATTATACCAATTCCGGCAAGGAAAATATATTTCCGACTACGACCGCTACCTTGGCAGCCGTCTGGCTTATGTCATGACGGGTGGTGATCTCTCGGAACCGACTGAAGTGCATGAAAATTATTTATTGGAATTGGAGCGTGAGGTATTTCTATCGCTATTGGGCGAAGCCAAAACCCAAGCGCGGATTGAGAGTATTCTTACGACCAATAAGCCCCTTCGTAATTAATTGGCGCGAACGCCTATATCCTTTAACTAAAATAAGAAAAAATAAATGGATGCATATATTGTAAGCAGCGTTCGCACTGCCGTTGGGAGAGCCAAACGAGGAGCGCTACGACATGCCCGACCGGAGTTTATGGGTGCCGAAGCGGTGAAAGGCGCATTGGCGAAAGTACCGGAAATTAAACCAGAAATGGTGGAAGATGTGTTGATGGGGTGTGCTTTTCCGGAGGGGCCGCAAGGGATGAATATGGGGCGGATTATTGCGCAAAAGGCGGGTTTGCCAGACAGTGTTCCGGGGGCAACGGTAAACCGGTTTTGTTCTTCCGGCTTACAAACAATTGCGATGGCTGCGCAGGCAATCAAAAGCGGCGATGCCGATGTGGTGGTGGCAGGTGGCACGGAGTCTATGAGCTATGTGCCAATGGGCGGCTATTATTATTCTCCCGACCTGAGCATGGTGCTTGAAATGCCAGATACCTATGTGGACATGGGGAATACCGCCGAAAATCTTGCCATATCGTATAATATTTCTCGCGAAGAAGCGGATGCATTCTCGTTGACCTCGCACAATAAGGCCCTTGCGGCGATTCAGTCTGGCGTTTTTAAAGACGAAATCTTCCCTTTGTCCTTTGAAGAAACCTTGTTGGTGGAGGGCAAACGGGTAACACGGTCGGTGGTTTTTGATACCGACGAAGGGCCGCGTGCTTCTACGCCACAGGCTCTTGCGAAACTGCCTTCGGTCTTTCGGGCTGGAGGAATTGTGACCGCCGGAAATGCCTCGCCGATGTCGGATGGGGCGGCGGCTACCGTGCTGGTGAGCAAGCGAAAATTAGAGACACTTGGTTTGAAGCCGATGGCGCGGATGGTTGGGTTTGCTGTTGCTGGCGTACCGGCTGGTATCATGGGCATTGGTCCGGTTCCGGCCATTAAAAAGGTTCTGGCCCAAACAGGGCTTTCATTGGCCGATATTGGCTTGATTGAGCTAAATGAGGCGTTCTCGGCGCAGGCCTTGTCGGTGATTAAGGCATTGGGCCTGAATCCTGACCTCATCAATGTGAATGGTGGAGCCATTGCTTTGGGGCATCCGTTGGGATGTACGGGGGCGAAGCTCACTGCAACATTGCTTCATGAAATGCGGCGGCGCTCGGTGCGGTATGGCATTGTGAGCATGTGTATCGGGGGTGGAATGGGCGCAGCGGGGGTCTTTGAAAGCCTGATATGAGTGTTTTTGGATGATTGCCAAGGAGGTGGTTTGAATAAGCCACCTTTTTTTGTTGGCTTCAATATGTAGGTTTCGGTTTCCGTCCAACGTCGGGAAGCTTCGCCACGCCGAAGGGTTGGTGGACGCGAAAGGACTTAGTCGTCAAAAAATGTTTCTTCTACCGTAACCTGATGCGCGGCCAAGAAACCATCCCATGAACCAAAAACCTGTATCCCTTCCGCTATTTTGATGCGGGTTTTCTCGGGATGTGTTAGATAAGCCGTAAAAGAAGAATGGTACCAATCTTGTGGATTTTCTACAAAGCCATGCCGCACTGGGTTTTGGTGGATATACCGAATCAAGGCCCCAAAGTACCGTTCTTCGCATACTTCTTTTGTCTTAAACGCATGTTCAAATAAACTGCCTGTACGGTGATACTTGGCATTGATGTATTTGGCGAAGCCATTGCAACAATGCCCAAACTGTGTGGAGGCATTGAGCAGGCGGTTGGGTGGATGTTTTTCGTTGGGGAAGGCTTCTCGATACGCCCATTGCGCTTCTGCAAGTTTGATGCGGAGCAGGAAATGAAAGTGATTGGGCATTAGGACATAGGCAAAGGTGTCTGCGACTGGCTCCATATAATAGAAGTAGCGTTGCAGAAAATTGGTGTAGTCTGCTGCTGCCGAGAACAAATTGGTGCGGTTTGTACCTCGGTTGTACAGGTGGTAATAGGAGCCGTATGCCAACCGCATGA
>ERZ761607.4014-NODE-4014-length-13482-cov-6.010501_pt1 | contig 13482 bp, 8 predicted proteins | sample MGYA00511164_ERZ761607 | MGnify/ENA primary metagenome ERZ761607 (study PRJEB28899, sample SAMN02445080) | bioreactor sludge metagenome | biome: EBPR sludge | place: Australia: Brisbane, Thorneside Wastewater Treatment Plant | collected 2011-06-22 ...
TCCCTGCACAGATAAGCCCTTTAAAACTGGCCAAGCTGGAACAGGACAAACGCCTCCGGGCAAGGCCAAAAAAACGATCACGGAATGATAACAAAAATGACAAACAATCGGATTGGTAAATGATAACAACGGCATTCATCCACCTTTGGGGAAAACGTGTAGGTGCAGTAGCCTGGGACTCGGACACGGGCGTGGCATCCTTTGAATTTGATTCCGCCTTTGCTGAAAACAAATGGGACGTGGCACCCATCAGAATGCCGGTGGAATCCTCCCAAACCATTTTCTCCTTTCCGGAACTTCGTGACTTTTCATTCAAAGGATTGCCGGGGCTTTTGTCAGATGTGCTCCCCGACAAATATGGAAGTACACTGATCAATGCGTGGCTGGCGCGTCATGGCCGGCCGGCCAACAGTCTCAACCCGGTTGAAATGCTATGCTACATTGGTAAACGAGGAATGGGTGCTTTGGAATTTGAGCCCGCCATGCCGAAGGGAAAAAATACTTCGACTAAAGTGGAACTGGACAGCCTGATCGACATGGCCGCGAAGATCCTCTCCGGACGACAGGACTTCACAACGAATCTGACGGCCAATGAAGAGAAGGCGCTAATGGACATTCTGAAGATCGGTACGTCTGCCGGAGGTGCAAGGGCGAAGGCCATCATTGCCTATAATCCTTCCACACGCGAAGTCCGCTCCGGACAGGCCGATGCACCCAAAGGATTTTCACAATGGCTTATCAAATTTGATGGCGTCACCGACAATCAGCTTGGCGTAACCGCTGGATATGGTCGTATTGAAATGGCCTATCACCTGATGACAAAAGACTGCGGGATTGAAATGAGCGAATGCCGGTTACTGGAAGAAAATGGCCGGGCTCATTTTATGACCCGAAGATTTGATCGTCCGGATGGTAAGGAAAAGGTGCATGTGCAAAGCTTCTACGCGATGCAGCATTATGATTTCAATGATGTGCTTTCTTTCAGCTACGAACAATTATTTCAAACGATGCGTCAGCTCAGGCTTCCATACCCGCAGGCCGAAGAACTTTTCAGGCGTATGGTGTTTAATGTGATTGCGCGGAACTGCGATGATCATACGAAGAACTTCTCATTCATTATGGATAAATCAGGGGAATGGAAACTTGCCCCTGCCTTCGATATGTGTCATGCCTACCGGCCGGAAAGCACCTGGGTCAGTCAGCAATCGTTAAGCGTCAACGGAAAAAGAAAAGACATCACCGTTTCCGATATGCTGGCAGTTGCGCAAAACATGAGCATCAAAAAACCAGAAACGATCATCGAGCAAGTCAATGCGGTAGTTAAAAAATGGCCGGAGTATGCGGACAAAATGAAGGTAAAGGAAGACCTTCGTGATGCGATTCAAAAGACATTGCTTGTTTCCTGAGTAGTTTCCAAAAGGGTTGTCAAGGCTGCTCCTGAAACTTAACCCATCCTGTTATGTGGAAGCTTATACTCCGATGGCTTGAACAAATATTCGATAAACTCGCAAATAAGATTATGCCATCATTAAGCCTTGATCAGTTCGTTAACGATTATGATAAAACCGAATCACTTCGCGCAATTGCTGCACTCCAGCTTTTGCCGGAGAACCACGGCAAGAATCTAAGGTTTGAAATGCTCCTGAAAAAAATCGTAGCAGACGGCCAAAGCAGTAAAAAGAAAATTTCGCGGAAAAAACTTCAGGAGTTCTTTAAAGCCAACTTCCGTTCATACTATATGGAAGACCCTGTAAGCGCTTTATTTACAGAGAACATTATCTTCTTTGGTGGAGATTTTACCGTCTTTCCGGGTATCAACAGTCACGGTACCGTTCTTGTCAATACCTATCTCGAAGCCATTTTCACTTTTGATAACGACTTACCTGCCAACTTTAAAGAAATCATTTACGATGGCGTACAGTGCATGTTGTCCCTGAGCAATGAGGTGGCTGCAAAAGCTTCATTGAAAAGATATATTTTTCAACGTCCAACCAAAAACGCGATCAAAGTTCCTGATAGGAAACTCTATGATCGGCTACATGAATCCGCGTTCATTGACCAGAAAACAATTGAAGGGCTTGCCGAACGATACCGTTTCGACATCACCGCCATAGCGCATTTTACAGTTGATCCAGCGACAGATGATTTCTCTGATGATGATCCTGACAATAATCCTGTTGCCGTCAAGCCCATTGTTAAACATGAGAATGGCGTTATTCTGATAAATCCGGGAGCCTCGCTTAACGCGATCACCGAATTTATCCTGGCGCAGTCAAGACAGTTAAACTGTTTTAGTCAGCTACTGAACGTTCTTTATCAATGGCAATGGCTCAGGGTCAAACAGCTATTGCACGACATACACTGGCACGAAACAAACATTACACTTCCCGTTGCAAATAACCTACCGGCAGAAGAAGCTGTTTACAGGTTTGACAATAACAAGCTCGCGTATGTGTGTTTTGTCAAGCCGTCTTCCGTTCCTCAATCCAGTTCTCTCCAATCTGTTAATGATCGTGAACAGCAAGTCATAAAATACCTCCATGAGCTGAACGGTAAGGTCAAGTACCGGTATCTTACATTATTTATTCTCGGTGAGTATGGGGGCACTACATTTTTCGCGTTCAACAAACCTTCCGAAGACAACGCCACAGTCACGTTCAGCTTTACAGACTTAAAAACACTTGTCGATTCCGGTGACCTCGATGCGCTTACGATATGGAAGTTTGCTAAGGTTTATAAAATCACCAGTGAGAAAACAGATATATCCTCGTTTGGCGGAATGCTGGACTCGTTTGTAATCTTTAATGAAAACAGCGGCTCGCTCTTGCACAGTGATCATGCACGACCGGATTTCCTGCAATTCCCAATCGGAAATTCCGATGATTTCAGAAGGGAAGTTTACAGAAAGAGAGACGAACATTCCGTACTGAAGTTTTCAACACAAGGCACAGTACATGCCCCTGTCAAACGGTTAAGAAAATACGGCCCTGTCTTTATTGAACTACAGCCAATTGACGGCCATAGCATTTTACTGGAATCATTTACAACTCCGGTGTGGGTGATCAACCGGCAGGTCAAGTCAAGTGAAATGAAAGAGGCGGCCAATCCATTCCTTGAAGCGGTTGCGTTTTGGTTATTCCGAATGGAGAATGAACTCAGACCATACATGGATCAATTCGGAACATTCCCCGTGCAAATTCAATTTGACTTGCATGAATCGTACTTTCAAATGGGGGCAGTATCCAAAGAAGTCAGGAATGAAGCTGACATTTCGATCGAGACTTCGATCAAAGGCCGTACAGCCATTGTATCACTTCCGCAAGATTTAATGCCGCTCTTAATGTTGCCCAATAATAACGGTGAGAAGCTGATGATGCGATTCGTATTCTCAGCGTTACGCCAGCTTTTAGATGCGCACAATCACCCGTTAAAATTTACAGATGATAACATTAGCACGTGGGTGGGAAAATTCATGCAGCCCTCGAATGCGAAAATGATTCTCTTTTTCGATACGAATGATAATTTAAGGCTGGATAACCGATGGCTTCTTGGCTATCGGCCAATTCAGGATAGTGAAGTGTCGTTAATCCTGGATAACCTTGTTGGCCTATTGAACTATAAGCAACCCATTCCTGAAAAGATCCAATCCGAAAAAGATAAGACACGGTTATGCAACGACATCGTTTCAACATTAGTCAACCGGATCATTGAAAAGTTAAAGCAGTTCAATTCTGAAGAACTCATAAAATGGCTGATAAAATATCACGAAAGAACCGTTCACAACCGTGAGTTCAGGGAAATCCATATCCCCGCAAAAATTGCCTGCTTCAGTTCCTTCACCGAAGAAGTGGAAAAACTTCGCGCTGAAGAACCGGAATTGGTGGGAACCTCTTTATCACTTCGTTGTCTGATTGAGTTTGTTGTGGCAGAACCGTCAGAAGGTAGTCTTTGGCCAAACGTAGATGACATTGATGAATTAATCGCGCTGATGGATCAGGTAATAACATGGGCTATTCTATCCGACACGATAAACTTTAAGTTCGATGATCCAGAAATGGGCCTCTTACCTTCGGGAAGAATCGGCACAAATAAAAAATTTGCAACTGAAAAACTCGCACCCTTCTACAAGCTTAAAGTGGAGGCAATCGTAAACGAATATTTGGAGAATTTCGATGTTGTCCCTCAAACGCATGAGCCGTTGATTAAACCGGAGGATGCCGATGCGGTGGAAAAAGCGATTGAAGCTGAATGGCAAATCAACCTTACCAAGTTGCTTTGGTTACATGCTGAATTGGTTCGCATTGCCATAGAAGGAAATGATTCGATGGGCAAGGCATCGTATGACGATCTTATCAGGCTTTTAAAAGAAAGACTTCCTGAACTGAATGATAGTGAACTATTGACCGGTATTAATTTACTGACGCTCACACAACGTCCCTCGACCCTAAAGGCTCCGACAGGTTACGATAAAACTGACATTTATCCCTGGATATACAGCAGAGCGCTTTCATACTTGCGAAAACCGCTGTTGCTGTTTCAGCACAAAGACGGACAAAAGATATTCTACTGGGGATTCAGGCACATGCTCAGCGCGGCAGAAAACCTAAAGTATCTGTTGTTTACAGGCAGGCTTACGGCCAAGAGTTCCACCCTTGATGATTTGCTTAGTGAAATCAACCGAAGAAAAGGAAAAATCTTCCGGAATAAGGTGGCAAAATGGCTGAGTGAAAACACGGATTTAAAAGTAATTGAATATGAAGTTGACATTGATATAAAGGGTCATTTAGTCGCTGATAAGAATTATGGTGACATTGATATCCTGGCCATTGACGAATCACGCAAAAAGATTTTGTCCATAGAATGCAAGGATACCGTGAGCGCAAGAATAATCCATGAAATGAAAACCGAACTCGACAAGTATCTTGGCCGGCCTGGAAGTACGGGAAAAATTCAAAAGCACGTTGACCGCGATACATGGCTAAAAGCCAACAGTGAACAACTCTCAAAATATGTTTCCGACCCTGCAATGTATGCAATCCAGTCTGTGATAATTTCTTCCGAAGAACTGCCCTTATACTATATCGCGAAAGAACGCATCCCGATTCCAATCATTTCTTTTTCAAGAGTGAAGTCGTCCGGGCTATACGCGTACGAACAATAACCATTACTGAAATATCCCGTGATCTTCGGTTTGACCTGACGATCTGCATAACCTCGTCATTTTTATTTCCTATCAAAAAGTGCAGGGCAAAAGTCGGCTGGCTTGCTGCCGCGTTCCACTAAGGTCAGGCAAGGAATTTCCGGCATAAACCCGCAAGCCCTCACACATTCCATTTATTCCATTCCTCCTTGCCTGACCTTTCACGCCAGCCCGTGAGATTGCCAACTCTTTTTGATCACGTAGCCCGAAAGCAAAATAAAAATGCCGAGGACTATGCAAACACTGATCAAAACACACAAGATGAACCGAACCTATCACGAAGATCATTTCTTCATTCTCTCAAAAGGTAACAACGCAGGAAAGCCGCTGGACAAACCTTGTCCAAATTGCTTCGTGGTCATTTCCAACTGTCCGCAAGAGAAAGAAGCACTCTACTGGCTGTGCTTCGGACTTTGGCAGTGCCGGTATTTTGAGCCTTACTTAACAGGCTCAGTGATTCCGTTTCTCAGGCTTCCTGAATTGAAGTCCATCATTCGGGAAACGCGCTCGAAAATCGGTTCGTGTATGGAAGAATATCAGAAAGCAATTAACACCCTGAATAAGCTGCAAGAATATCGACAAAGTATTTTAAATCAAATGAAGCTGATTGATCAGGCTAAGAAAAGCCTGATGTGGAAATTACTCAGATAACAAACTGAAAACAGATCATTGGTCAGTAGTTCCCGAAAGTTTGTCGCGGTTCTTATTCTAATGGAACAATTCTTTCGGGAACAACTGACCATTCTCTGCACGGGAACAACGGACTTATTATATCGGGGTACAAAGCACTTGTCAAAACCCGGATATAAGAATTGAAGCATTATGGAATCCTGCTTTTGACAAGAGCTTTGCACAGCTATTGCAAGGCAAGACGAATCTGAAATTTTCTTTAGGCCAAATGGATTTAATAAAACTGGTGAGACCATTTCACCGGCAAGCCAAAGGTAGGCCTGTTGCGAACTCTTTGTCAAGGGTCATGCCGAGTGTCGATTTTTTCTTTTTACTCTTTTATGGAATCGACACCCTTGACAAAGAGTTCTCAACATGCGCAGTTGGCGGCTTGTCGGAAGCAATGGTCTGGTGGGTTCATATTTTTATACAGCCTTTGTGATCAGTGTCATCGAGGATAGTACCCTGTTCTTACTGTCTATCGTTACATGCTCCCCGTCAATAAAATTGTGATGTGCTATTTGTGGGAACCAATCGAGCGGAACGGGTATTTTTGCTCCTGGGTTGTGGAACAATTGTAGTTCATCGCACCATTGTTCAGTGTAATCCTTGTCGTCAACAGCTACGGCAAATGGTGTACCCATGAATGCGTTTGGGTCGGGATCAAACTTGAATCCCATTCGCATGTATTTGTAGTCTGGATGTGCAAAACCGGAACAGACTCCCATCCGGTCGAATTTGGCCAGCGTGCCGGCATTCGAGAATAGTACGCCCGAAATGTTCTCCGCTCCAGGTAGATCGAAGAACCCGGAAGGAATAGTTTTATTTTTGTATTCGTGCGTCTCCATCTTTACTTCCTTCATCATTAGTTTTCCATTCTCAAGCCACCAGTCCACGCGATGACCATACAAGTAGATGAACATAGCGCCCTGTGTGTAGGTCATTGAACCAAGTTCGGCCTTCTCGTGATTTCCGGCCCGGTGAAAGTCTGCGATTGCCAGGATGAACGGCTTTCCCGCTGAGTGTTCGTATTCCCAGTAGTGTTGTTTTTTTGCATTGACTTTATTCAACTTACTGACCAACGGGGAGCCGAATTTCATTGGCATGTATGAAGTTAAGAATGCCTTCATTTTTTCGTCCGTGTCAATTACAGGGTAGTCTTTCAGAACGCCTGAAGTAGAAGGTGTCCCAGTAGTGGCCTCAACGGTGAAATCAATTCCTCTGAATGAAGCTGAGCATTGAAAGTCCGGTGCATTATGTTGGATAACATCAAGTCTCATTTCCTGGAAAGATGCCCACAGGTATATTTCCCACAAGCGTTGATCGAAATGATCCGACTGAAATTCCTTGACAAAGCTTGCCTCAGCGGGGAACATGCAGTTTGCTATCTCGTTAATTACACTCCTTGCAGGAAGTCTTGAATCATCGTCAATCAGAATCTTGAAGTAAGGGCTCTGATTTTTTACTTCCGGATGCGGAGTGAAGAATTCAAGGGGTTTGTGATCCACATCGAATTGCTCGTGTGTTCCGGTAAAATCGTCTGCTCTCACAATGTCCGCGATCTTGATACGAAGTTTTGCTTCGGCTACTCTTGGGGAACGGAAGGAGTGATCGAGGTCGGCACATCTGAATCTTCCAGCCTCATCACGTATCAGGATCATCCATCCATAAGTGTTATCCGATCTGTCCAGCGCAACAGTTCCAAGAACGGTTTCATCCAGATCTGACCACCAAGAAATTTCCTGAAACAGAATACTTCCGGAAGTGCGCGTTCCAATCGTGTAAATGTCGAACCTGCTCTTTGATATTCGCTTGGCCATCCGGACAATGATTGTTAGCGCTGTTCATTAATTATCGCACAAAGTTAGGCTTTGCCCGGAATAAGCTTGCAAGGAATTTCCGGCATAAACGCGCCCATCTTTCGCACCATCCATTTATTCCGTTCCTCCTTGCGCCAATTCCTTCCAAAGCCTGGCGGTGCACCATAATTAATTCTAACGATTATGGAAAACAAGAAAGAACAAAGACAGTATGAAGTATCTGAAATTCAGCTTACCTACAAGTCAATCGTCAAGCCCTCGTTACGCCCAAAGGTCAGTAGTTCCAAAGATGCCAGTGACATACTGATGGCAAATTGGGACGACACGAAGATTGAATTGATGGAGCAGTTCAAAGTGATGTTGATGAACAGGGCAAACAAGGTACTGGGCATTTTCGAGGTATCAACGGGAGGCATAACCGGAACAGTAGCCGATCCGAAACTTATCTTTGCAGCCGCTATCAAAGGCGCAGCCTGTGGGATAATCATCGCCCACTGCCATCCTTCGGGGAACCTGCAACCAAGTCAGGCGGATATCGACCTCACCCGGAAGATCAAGGAAGGAGGCAGATTGCTCGACATCGCCTTGCTTGACCACATAATACTAACCAGCGAAGGGTACTTTTCCTTCGCTGATGAGGGGCTGATATAGCCCCTTTTTTGTTCCTCGAAAAACCTGGCCGGAATCCTCGAACCCGGTTACCGGCCGACCTCACTCATAACTTGCTGACTTACTGCATAGAGTTGGCGTAGGGGGTTCGATAATCTGTCGGCAAGGGCTACACTTATAATATTTAAACCATTGACTAATAATTAGTTAATGGTTTTTTTTTGTTTTAATGGGCAGAGCTATGGGTCGAGCAGTTCTTCGAAGCCTGGCCAGCTTAATATTATTTGACTTGCTCAATCTTTCAGAACCGTAATAACAGTTTATAATAAAGCTTATAAATTCTGTTATTTTGTGTAAGCAAACTTATGCGTTGTTTTTTCCTCGCCCTTATTTTGTTGGTTGGCTGCACCCCCAAAAAGCATTATTCACTCATCTTAAGAAATGGTACAATCTACGATGGTAGTGGCAATGCGCCTTATAAAGGAGATGTGGCTATACAGGCCGATACCCTTGCAGCCATTGGTACGTTTCAGGCAACAGCCGATAGCGAAGTAGATGTGCAAGGCATGGTCATCGCTCCGGGTTTTATAAATATGCTAAGCTGGGCCGATGGTTCTCTCTTAGAGGATGGCCGTTCAATGAGTGATATTAAGCAAGGGGTAACGCTTGAGGTGTTTGGCGAGGGCTGGAACCCGGGGCCACGCAAAGTGATAACTGAAAAGGATACACTTCAGAGTGTTCTTGAAGAATATTTTACTACGCTTGAGAAGAAAGGTGCAAGCTCAAACTTTGCGTCTTTTGTAGGCGCAACTTCGGTGCGTAACTACGTGTTGGGTTATGAAAATCGTTCACCAGAACCAGACGAATTAGAAAAAATGAAACAACTGGTGGATATGGCGATGCGCGAAGGCGCAATGGGATTAGGCTCTTCGCTTATTTATGCTCCGGCCGACTATGCTTCTACTGACGAATTGATTGAACTGAGTAAAGTAGTTTCAAAATACCAGGGAATGTACATTACGCATATGCGCAGCGAAAGTGATAAAATTTTGCCGGCATTAAATGAAGTATTTCGTATTGCCTACAAAGCAAATGTGCCGGCTGAAATTTATCATCTCAAGATTAATAACACCTGGAATTGGAATAAGATCGATACGGTCTTATTCAAAATTGATAGTGCACAAAAAGCAGGGTTAAACATTACAGCCAATATGTACACGTATAATGCCAGTGGCACTTCGCTAACAGCTCGTTTGCCCACCTGGGTACAAGCGGGTGGAGCACCGGCTATGCGTAAGCGATTAAAGAATCCGGTAACGCGTGCCCGCGTGTTGCATGAGTTGAAGGAGGGGATTCCTACTCGTAATTCCGATCCAAAAGATGTAATGCTGTTAGGCTTTAAAAAAGATTCGCTTAACGAGTTGTATCGGGGTAAACGTTTAAACGAAGCAGCAACGTTACATGATAAAAGCGCTGACGAAACCATGCTTGATCTGATCGTAGCCGATAAATCCGGAGTTTCTGCAATTTATTTTTTGATGTCGGAAGAGAATGTAAAGAGAATGTTGGCACTGCCTTACATAAGTGTTTGTTCAGATGCTGCCTCACTTGCAGATGAAGAACCTTATAATGTTAACCCCACCCATCCGCGGGCGTACGGCAGTTTTGCCCGGTTGTTAGGTAAGTATGTGCGCGAAGAAAATATTATGACAATGCAGGAAGCTATTCGCAGAATGACATCACTGCCGGCATCTAATCTTAAACTAAAGAAGCGTGGAAACCTTTCGGTTGGTAATTATGCTGATGTAGTGGTTTTTAATCCAAACACCATACTTGATAAAGCCACCTTTGAAGATGCCCATCAATATGCTGAAGGCATGGTACATGTATTTGTTAATGGGGTTCAGGTTTTGAATAACGGAAATCATACGGGAGCAATGCCCGGAAGAGTTGTGCGCGGACCAGGATGGAGTAAGCCCTGAACCATTTACCAGATTCCATTTCAGTTTATCAGCAAGATTGCATACTTTCCGTATGTAAACGATTCTAAACGTTGTCTTTTGCCAGCATTCATGAGAAACAAGATAACCCGTAAACAATTTCTGGAGCACACCAGCAAACTTATGGTAGCCGGTATGCTGGCTCCATTTATTAGCAAAGGCGGTGTACTTTTTCAAACCAAAAAAATCAAAATTGGTCTTATTGGTTGCGGTAGTGTATCGGGTATGTATTTACCCCACCTTTCCAAATCGCCTTATGTAGAATTGGTAAGTGTGTGCGACATTATCCCCGAAAGAGCAAAGGCTGCTGCAGAAAAGTATAACGTGCGCAATCATTATACCCATATCAACCAGCAACTGACAGGTGTGCCGTTCGATTTATTGGTGAACCTTACCGATATGCAAGAACACGGACGCCTTAACAAGCAAGCTTTGCTGAAAAAGAAAAACGTGTGGAGCGAAAAACCAATGGCCAACACCTATGCCGAAGGCAAGGCATTGCTCGATTTATCAAAACAACAAGGGGTACGCATCTGGGGCGCGCCAGCAGTAGTTAACAGTCCGCAGTTTGCACACATGTCGCGCATGATTCAACAAGGTAAAATTGGCAAGGTTGCGGCTGCCCATGCGCACTACGGACATCTTGGCCCTACATGGTCTGCCTTTTTCTACGAACAAGGCGGAGGCAGTTTGCCCGATCTTGGTGTGTATAATATTGCAACCCTTACGGGATTATTAGGGCCGGCCAAAGCAGTAATGGGCATGACCAGTATTGTAACGCCCGAACGTACAGTTGATAATAAAGGAAAAATAAAAGTTGTAGCCGAAGACAATGCCATGGTGCTGATGGATCATGGCAATGGAGTTTTATCGCATGTTCAATGCGGGTTTAATTACTTCGATCCATACGGGCACGAAGGATCGGGGCAGGATAAGCCTACTATTTCTATTTGGGGAACACATGGAAATTTGCAATTGATTGGGTACGACTGGGCACCGTTTGGTGTTGATGTGGCCACACACGATAATGAAAAAACCAGGCGCGAGGCTACCGATACAGGTACATATGTATGGCAGGAAGGAGCATCTGTAATTTCAGAAAATATAGCTACGGGTAACGAACCGCTGATTGCAGCGTTGCATGCTTTGCATGTACTTGAAATAATGGAAGCCACACGGGCCTCGCAGCAATCGGGCAAGCGTATAGAAATAAAGTCTACATTTAAATACCCGGTTGTATAGATAAATTGCTGTATCGGCCCTGCATTAGAAATCAATTAACGCTAAACACGATTAACATCCATCGCAAATTTAATTCATATGAAAAAACTACTTCCCTTATTGATTGTTCTTTTAGTATCGGCTTGTCAAAAGCAAAAATTTGATGTGATAATCCGGGGCGGCACCGTGTATGATGGTTCGGGTAAACCCGGTGTAATAACCGATGTAGGCATTAATGCCGATACGGTTGCTGTAGTCGGTGATCTTTCGAAGGCTGAAGGCAAGACAGAAATTAATGCCGAAGGGCTTGTAGTAGCACCGGGCTTTATTAATATGTTGAGTTGGGCTACCGAGTCGCTCATTATGGATGGAAACTCTCAGGCCGATATCCGCCAGGGTGTTACGTTAGAAGTTTTTGGAGAAGGCCAGAGTATGGGGCCACTAAACGAAACCATGAAAGGGGACATTCAGGCGGAAATGCAACGCAACCCCGATTGGAGGTATGACATAGACTGGACTACACTGGATGAATATTTGCAATCGCTGCAACGCAGAGGAATAGCTACCAATGTGGCTTCGTTTATCGGTGCTACTACAGTGCGCATTCATGAGTTGGGGTACGATAATCGTTTACCGGATAGCGAAGAAATGGATCGTATGAAAGAATTGGTAAGGCAAGCGATGGAAGATGGCGCGTTAGGGGTAGGATCGTCTTTAATTTATGCGCCAGCCAATTATTCATCAACCGAAGAGTTGATTGAACTTAGTAAAGTAGCGGGCGAGTATGGTGGCATGTACATTACCCACATGCGCAGTGAAGGCAATACTATTTTTGATGCAGTAAATGAAACAATTCGTATTGCACGCGATGCAAAACTACCAGCCGAAATTTATCATCTTAAAATGGCAGGCGAGGGAAATTGGGGAAAACTGGACTCTGTTATAAGCATGATTGATCAAGCCAACAAATCGGGTTTAAAAATAACAACCGACATGTATACGTATACAGCCGGAGCTACCGGTTTGGATGCGTCTATGCCACCGTGGGTGCAGGAGGGTGGAATGAAAGAATGGATAAAGCGATTACAGAACCCGAAAATACGCAAGCAGGCATTAGACGAAATGCGTAAACCTTCTGATAAGTGGGAGAACCTTTTGTTGATGGCGGGAAGCCCGGAGCGTGTGTTGTTACTGGGGTTTGCTAACGATTCGTTAAAGCAATTTGTAGGAAAAACACTGGCCGAAGTTTCAAAAATTTATGGTAAAAGCCCGGAAGAAACGGCTATGGATCTGGTGATAACTGATAGCACCCGTGTGGGTACTGCTTATTTTATGATGAACGAAGAAAACATTAAACGGCAGATTGCATTACCCTACATGAGTTTTTGTTCGGATGCAGAATCGCCAGCCACAGAAGGTGTATTTTTGAAATCCAATACACACCCACGTGCGTACGGAAATTTTTCGCGCTTGTTGGGCAAATATGTGCGCGATGAAAAAGTAATACCAATGGAAGAAGCCATCTATAAACTTACAGCACTGCCAGCCGCTAATCTTAAAATTAAAAAGCGCGGCTCGATAACACCCGGTAACTTTGCCGACCTTGCCATATTTGATGCAGCTAAAATTCAGGACCATGCTACCTTCGAAAAACCGCATCAATACAGTACAGGAATGATGCATGTATTTGTAAATGGCACACAGGTTTTAAAAGAAGGCGAACATACAGGAGCTAAGCCAGGCAGGGTAGTGAGAGGGCCGGGGTGGAGAGAATAAGGGGATATAGGAAATTCGTATATTTATTTGTTGGGGGGCAATGCTGCCGGACAAATCTGACCAAGAACAAAGTTGAGAAATAGAGAACTCCTTATTACTATTCTACTTCTGACAGGTATCATGTACCTATCAGTGACCTGTCTCTTATACACATCTGACGCTGCCGACGAATAGAGAGGTGTAGATC
>ERZ761607.4015-NODE-4015-length-13481-cov-129.647922_pt1 | contig 13481 bp, 7 predicted proteins | sample MGYA00511164_ERZ761607 | MGnify/ENA primary metagenome ERZ761607 (study PRJEB28899, sample SAMN02445080) | bioreactor sludge metagenome | biome: EBPR sludge | place: Australia: Brisbane, Thorneside Wastewater Treatment Plant | collected 2011-06-22 ...
CATCATCCTCGTCACCGGCGACGCCTACATCGACCATCCGAGCTTCGGCATGGCGCTGATCGGCCGCCTGCTCGAGGCGCAGGGGTTCCGCGTCGGCATCATCAGCCAGCCCGACTGGCTGTCGGCGACCGCCTTCCGCGCCCTCGGCAGGCCGAACCTGTTCTTTGGCGTTACCGCCGGCAACATGGATTCGATGGTCAACCGCTACACCGCCGACCGCAAGCCACGTTCCGACGACGCCTACACGCCGCACGGCGAAGCCAACCGGCGGCCGGACCGCGCGCTGGTCGTCTATGCGCAGCGCTGCCGCGAGGCCTTTCCCGGCAGCAACGTCGTCATCGGCTCGATCGAGGCCAGCCTGCGGCGAATCGCGCACTACGACTACTGGTCGGACAAGGTGCGGCGCTCGGTGCTGCCCGATTCGAAGGCCGACCTGCTGCTCTTTGGCAACGCCGAGCGGGCGGTCGTCGAACTTTCGCACCGTCTCGCCGCCGGCGAGAAGATCGGCGACATCCGCGACCTGCGCGGCAGCGCCTTCATGGCGCCGCGTGGCTGGCTGCCGGGCGAGGGCTGGAGCGAGATCGACTCGACGACCGTCGATACACCCGGGGTGCTGATCCGCCACGCCGATCCCTACGCCATGACCGCATCGGCTGCCGATGGCGCCGCCTGCGCCGACGGTGCCGGCAAGGGGGCAGCCCGATCGGCCCCGGCAGCCGGCCAGGTCGTCCAGCTCCACCTGCAGTCCTACGCGCGCATGCCGAAGCTCGCGCGCGCGCAGACGGCGATCCGCCTGCCGTCGTACGAGCAGGTGGCGGCCGACCCGGTGCTCTATGCGCATGCCTCGCGCGTCTTCCATCTCGAATCGAACCCGGGCAACGCGCGTGCGCTGGTGCAGGCGCACGGCGAGCGCGACGTCTGGCTCAACCCGCCACCGATCCCGCTCACCACTGCCGAAATGGACGGCGTCTTCGCCGCGCCGTTCCAGCGCCGGCCGCATCCGTCCTACGGCGAGGCGAAGATTCCCGCCTTCGAGATGATCCGCTTCTCGGTCAACATCATGCGCGGCTGCTTCGGCGGCTGCACCTTCTGCTCGATCACCGAGCACGAGGGGCGGATCATCCAGAGCCGCTCGGAGCAGTCGATCCTGCACGAGATCGAGGAGATCCGCGACCGCACGCCGGGCTTCACCGGCATCATCTCCGATCTCGGCGGGCCGACGGCGAACATGTACCGCCTGGCGTGCAAGGACCGGCAGATCGAGTCGGCCTGCCGCCGCCTGTCGTGCGTCTTCCCCGGCATCTGCGAGAACCTCGACACCGACCACACGCCGCTGCTGCAGCTCTACCGCAAGGCGCGGGCGCTGCCCGGCGTGAAGAAGGTGCTGATCAGCTCCGGCCTGCGTTACGACCTCGCCGTGCGCGACCCCGAATACGTCCGCGAACTCGTGCGGCACCATGTCGGCGGCTACCTGAAGATCGCCCCGGAACACACCGAGGAGGGACCGCTGGCGCACATGATGAAGCCGGGGATGAGTTCCTACGAGCAGTTCCGGCAGATGTTCGAGAAGTTCTCGAAGGAAGCGGGCAAGGAGCAGTACCTGATTCCCTACTTCATCGCCGCGCATCCGGGGACCACCGACGCGGACATGCTCAACCTCGCCCTCTGGCTGAAGCGCAACAACTTCCGCCTCGATCAGGTGCAGACCTTCCTGCCGACGCCGATGGCGCTCGCCACCGCCATGTACCACAGCCGCCGCAACCCGCTGCACAAGGTGGGGCACGCGTCGGGCAGCGTCGAGACGGCGCGCGGCGCCCGTCAGCGCCGCCTGCACAAGGCGTTCCTGCGCTACCACGACCCCGACAACTGGCCGCTGCTGCGCGAAGCGCTGCGGCAGATGGGGCGTGCCGACCTGATCGGCAACGGCAGGAAGCAACTCGTGCCCTACGCGCAGCCGCCGGGCAGCGGCCTGCGTCGCGTCACGCCGGTTGCGGCGCCGTTGACGCAGCGGGGGCGTGGCGGACGGCCGGGTGGCCACGCGGCTGCAAAATGAAGAGTACTGTCCCGGTCATGCGCTGTCCCTTGGGGCACGCTGGCAGCGCTGGTGGTTGCCGCACCACGGTCATGGGGGATGAGGAACGGCAATTGGCAAGAGTTGAGCGGGCAGCCCCGGTGCCTGGCGAGCGAAGCGGGGTGCGAAGTGGCCAACAGGGTCTGCTCGGTCATTGCCCGAACGCCGCAACACCAAAGACGCATTGGGGGGCGCGGCAAACCGGAATCCACAGTCTCAGTCGGTATCGGCCGCTATAGTAAGGAACGAAGGTCACCATCGCGACATCGCTACGCCGGGTATCGGCGACCAGGGCATGACCTTGTTCATCGTAAAGTACGAAGTTGACCACGCCGGTGTATTGATCGCCGACGCCGACCAGACCGTACTGAACACCTCTCTCGAACCGAAGAGCAATATCGTAGTAGCCTTGAACGGCTGGATCAATGACATCGATAATAGGCTGGTGGGTCAGTACGAAACCGCGGTTGAGTAGATAGACAGCAGCCAGAAACAGCTTGTCCCGGACTTGTCCGTAGCGATAACTCTGCGCGTGTGCGGTCGCGCCGAATCCCAGCAGTGCAGCGACGAGCAGAATGCGAGCAGCAGTTTGGCGATATTGCTTTCCTGTTGTGGTTTTCATTGCATTACTCCGTCGATCATTGAAAGCGCCCTGAGTTCATCTGGTATCGGTTCAGGGCTTTGCTGCTGGCGATCTCGTTCCCGTTTCTGACACGGATGGGACGCCGCGTTCACTCGGTCCCGCGCGAAAGTGCTCATGGCAGGCGAGGCAGGTGGCGCTGAGATCGAGCCGCGCGAATGCGCCCTCGATGGATCTCGGATCGTTGCCTTCGGTCGCCTTCCGGAATTCGGCGACCTTGGCCTTCATTTCGGCTGCGACCTTCCGGAACTGATCGTTGTTCTGCCAGATCTCAGGGCGCGCCAAGCTTCCTCTGTCACCTGAGCCGCTTGGAAACAGTCCGGGCAAGTCGCCGACCAGAGCTTCGAGCATGCGGGCGTGCTGGACGACCTTGCTGTTCTCGCGAACCGCTTCCTTGCCGTAAATCGTCTCGCTGATGCTTTCCATGCGTGATGTCATGTCACGCATCACCGCCTGGCGCTCCACTACGGGGTTTCCGGTCCCGGGTCTGGTCGCCGATTCACCGCCAGCGAAATCGGTGCCGGGTGTGGCGGCGGCGACGAGCAGGAGCGCCATCGCAAACAATCGAACCTGAGGCATATTGGGTGTCCTTTATCTTGAAGGCGCGTGGTATCGCGGTAACTGGCTTCTGGTCACCAGTCGACTCAGCGGGAGCAGTTGGACGGACTTTGTCGCCAGAGCTTCATGAGGGGGCGGCCCTTAAGGGGGAAATCTTCCTGCTCTTTCTCTGTGAAATCCCGGCCCACGCTCGTGCACAGGCTACGGACCACCTCATCGATTGGTCGACATGCGTGACAGGACCACACCCGTGCCGTGTTGTCCTCACTCGTCGTGAAGACCGTCTGGCCGTTGGTGAATCGCGCGCTGGTTACCGGCAAATCGTGGGGAAGCGCCTGTAGTGTCTGGCCACTCGCCACCGACCACAGACGCGCTGCCTTATCCAGGCTCGTCGTGAGCACCGTCCGACCGTCGGGGCTGAACTGCGCGCTCGTGACGGGGGCATCATGGCGAAGCACCTGCTGTACCTGGTCGCTCGTCACCGTCCACAGCCGCACCGCATTATCCACGCTCACCGTGATGACAGCCTTGCCGTCGGCGCTGAATTCCGCGCCGGTCACGGGGGCATCATGGCGCAGCACCCGCTGTTCCTTCCCGTTTGCCGCCGTCCACAGCCGCGCCGTTTTGTCCGCGCTCGTCGTGATCAGCGTCTGACCGTCAGGGCTGAATAGCGCGCTGGTAACGAGGGCATCATGGCCAACCAGTTTCCCCGCCACCTGGCCATTCGCTGCCGACCACAGCAGCGGCGTCTTGTCCGCACTCGTCGTGATCACCGTTTGACCGTCGGGACTGAATTGCGCGCTCGTCACGGGCGCATCATGGCGAAGTACCTGCTGTACCTGGCCGCTCGCCACCGTCCACAGCCACGCCGTCTTCCAACTCCTCGTGAGCACTGTCTGGCCGTCGGGGCTGAATTGCGCGCCGCTCACGTCGTCATCGTGGGTAAGCGCCTGCAACTGCTGGTCACTCGTCATCGACCACAGGCGTGCGGTCTTGTCCTTGCCGTATGTCACGATCCTCTGGCCATCGCGACTGAACTGCGCGCCGGTCACTTGATCCTGGTGGCCACGCAGCATCTGCAGCTCTTTTCCGTTTGCGACCGACCAGAGCCGCGCTGTGTCGTCTGAACTCGTCGTGAGGACAGTCCGACCGTCAGGGCTGTGCGCGCTGAGCACAGCCTTATCCGGAACGGCAAAGATCTGCAGTTCCCTGTCGCTCGCTACCGACCAAAGCCGCGCCGTCTTGTCCTTGCCGTAGGTCACGATCCTCTGGCCATCGGGACTGAACTGCGCGCCGCTCACTTGGTCTTCATGGCCGCGCAGCTCCCGCAGCAGCCGACCACCTGCCACCGCCCACAGCCGTGCCGCGTTGTCCGCCATCGTCGTGACCACCAACTGGCCGTCGGGGCTGAACTGAGCACTGGCCACCGACGCATCATGAGAGAGCTGGTGCAGTTGCTTGCCACTCTCCACTGACCACAGTCGCGCCGTCTTGTCCGCGCTCGTCGTGAGCACCGTCCGGCCGTCGCGACTGAACTGCGCACTGGTTACCCGCCCTTCATGACCCTCCAGCACTTGCGGTTGGCCATTCTGCGCCACCGCCCACAAGCGTGCGGTTTTCTCCCCACTCGTCGTGAGTACGGTCCGACTGTCGGGGCTGAATTGTGCGTTGGTCACGGAAGCATCATGGGGCAGCGCCCGCAGCGGCTGGCCGCTCGCCACCGACCACAGCCGCGCCTCGCCATCGATACTCGTTGTCAGGACGGTCTGGCCGTCGGGGCTGAATTGCTCGCTGGTCAGCATGGCGCGGTGGGAAAGCACGTACGGCTGGCGGTCGCTGTTGACAAACCACAGTCGAGCCTTGTTGTCCGCACTGGTCGTGACGATGGTCCGACCGTCGGGGCTGACTCGCGCGCGCATCACCAGGGCATCATGCGGAAGCTCCCGCAGTAGCTCGCCGGTTGTGACCACCCACAGCCGCACCGTCTTGTCCCTGCCGTACGTGACTACCGTCGTGCCGTCGGGACTGAACTGCGCACCGCTCACCTCGTCTGCATGGGGGAGTTCTCGCAGCAGCTGGCCGTCTGTAACCCGCCACAGCAGAGCCTTGTCGTTCGAACTCGTTGTCACGACCGTCTGGCCGTCAGGGCTGAATTGCGCACTGCTGACAGGGCCATCATGACGAAGCTCGTGCAGTTGCTGTCCGTGTTCCGCCGACCACAGCCGGACCGTGTGATCCTCACTCGCCGTCAGGATAGTCTGGCCGTCGAGACTGAATCGCGCAAGGATCACGGGACCCTTGTGGCCTCGAAGGGTGCGCGTGAACGAAAAGCGATCCCTCACAGCCCGAATCACCGCTTCGGTGTCCGAATCACGTTGGATGGCATAGGCTTCAAGAGCCAGCAGGATGCTTTGTTCGGGGGTGCTTTTCGTCGGATTCTCAGCCAACGCCGCGAGTTCGCCGGCGCGACGAGCTTCCACCGCTTGCTCAGCGCGAAACCACGAGTAACCTGCGAATAGCACGAGGATCGCCAGCAGGACGGCACTTCGCACAGCGAGTCGGGTGAACTTCTTGGCCAACAACTTTTCACGCTGCTCTTGCTCCCTCGCCTGTTCGTCCTTGAGCTTCTGCTCTTTCTCCTGATCTTCGCACGCGTCTACATAATCCGTGACCTCCGTGCCAGCCAGCCAGCCCTCGCTGCCGTACTCGATCGCACGAAGCAGGGGTTCGCCCTTGAGTTTGACGAGGTCCGTCGACCTGCCTCCCGCCACCCAATCAGATGCCTCGCGACCGATCTGCCTCACGCGGAGCAGCCGTTCCTTGACCTCGCCTCCGCTCAAACGGTCGGCAATGTGCTGCCAGCGCCGCAACAGCGCTTCGTGTGCCACCTCGATGCGGGCATCTGCACCCTTGCCAAAGCGCCGCAGCAATCCCTTCGAGACGAATCTTTCTATGACGTCTGCTACCCTGCCGGACGGGAATCTCGTTTCCAGCACTCCCCTGAGTTCCGCTTCCAGTCGACGGCGCCGTAGAGGTTCCTCGAAGTTCTCATCCAGTACCACCAACTCGAGGAGCATGCGCTCGCATACCTGTTGCTCCAATTCACCCAGCTTGTTGAACACTCGTTCAGCCACCGTCCCGAGCGCCCGCTCCACATCGGGCAGCCTCCGGACCATCTCCGCGGTGACCATGTCGAGCTTCTCACCCGCTTCATTCCTGGGTCGCGTGTCCCACAATCGCCACAGTGCAAACTGCAGGAGCGGCAGTCCATTGGAGAGGCCATGGGTCTCGCTTGCGAGCTGGTCAATCAGGTTTGCGGGAATGAAGCGAAGGCCGACTTCATCAGCGGGTCCCTTGATTGCGCGCTTGATGTCGTCAAAACCAATCCCGGACAGGTCGACGTAGTTTCCGTTCTCCTCACCAAACAGCCGCCGGTGCAGCTCCGATAGGCTATCACGCGTTTCAAACGGGTAGCGGTAATCGCTGCGCAAGGTCAACAGAATTCGGCAGGAGAATTCGTTGAGTACAACGGCAGGATCTGAAAGCGCGCAAAGCACGCGAGCAAAGGTGCGTTGTTCACTATCCTCGCGGCACATCGTCAGCAGTTCCTCAAACTGATCGATGAACAGCATCAGTGGCTTGTGCCTGCACAGCATGGCGACCTGATGCAATGCCTCACCCGGATTCCTCGTGAGATTACCCTCCAGCTCTCCCGCCTGATCGGGTCGCCCAATCGTCTGAGCGATCGCTTGGGCCAATTCGCCCATCGGGCTTGTGCTGGGTGTGAACCGCGGAGCAAGCAGCCAAGCCTCAGCATGAAGGTCAGCGAGCTGCGGGAGGACACCGGCCAACGCCAGGGATGACTTGCCGGAACCCGATGCGCCGCTGATCAAGAGGATTCTGTTTCCCGGCTGCTCCAGATGCGCCACACACCTTGCGGCGAGTTTCTCACGCCCGAAGAAGACTCCTCGCTGGCTTTGCGTATAGGGCTCCAGGCCGGGGTAGGGGCAATCCACCGACAGCACGATGCCAGCGTTCGGATCGAAGTCTGCCAGTTCGTCGATGTCCCTGACGTAATGGCCTTGCTCGCGGAGGCGGAAGCTCCAGCCCTGCAGGAGTGACCGAAAGGCTCTCCGATCGGCGGATCCCGGGGGAAGGAAACGACCGTGCTGGGCGCATGCCCGCATCCATTGGGTGACTTCATCGACGAGCTGCGCGCGCTCTGGCTGGCTGCCCTGTTCCGAAAAATCATGCTCGAAACGGCTGTCGAATATCTCGGACTTGCCCGACAACTCGTCGAGAATACTTTGCTCACGATTGGCCATGTGGACCCTTGCCGCTTATTCAGTGTTTCGGACTCACACCTTCCGCCTCTCGCCGCGCTTCGCGAGATCGCGAACCAATTTGTTCAGATCGGTAGCGCGCCTGCGAGCTTCCTCGACTTCCTGCAGCGTTCTCTTGTCGACATAATAGAAGGCAGTCTCGAAACGGGATTGCACCTTGTCGAATGCTTCTTCCCTGGCCCCCTGCAGCAGGGACTCCAGCGAGTCCTTGAGGCACTTCAGGTCGTCGGGGAACCCTGCAAACGCGCCTGGCGTACTCGATGTCTGGGACACTGCTTCAAGGGAAGACTCGGCAGAAATCGGTTGCCCTGATGAGCTGTTTGCTTTCAGGTCATCGAGTTCCTGAACGGCGAGTTGCAGGAGCTTGTTCAACTGGACTTCGAGATAGAGTTTCAGTTTCCTGGCGAAGACAGGGCTGTTCCTGACGTCGGCGACCTCCTTCAATCGCTTGTACGCCTGGTGCCAGTTGTGGTGACTGCTCAGGAATTGTTTCAGCAGTTTTCGGTTGTCGTCAATCTGCCGCAATTTCTCATCCAGCCTCTGTTGGTCGGCCGCAGACAAGTCGGGTCGTCCTCGCGCGCTCCCTATCGCGTGGAGCAGCGCGGCGTAGTGTTCGCCCAAGTCGCTTTCCCCCTTCTGCATGCTCAGATCCGCTTCGTCAAAGGCCTGTTCCACGACAAACATGAAATCATCGAGTGCCTCGGAGACGTGTGTCAAATCCTCCTGCTCTTGCCAAGGGTCTGGTCTACCCAACACAGCCTGCACACTGTCGAACAGCGCTTGCAGGCTGGGGTCTATCTCGATGTCTTCAAGCTTGGCGCATACTGCAATCTTCTTCTTTGCGCATCCGTCCAGCGTGCGCCTTCTGGTCAACGTCCCATGCTCCTGCCACTGCGGAAGCACGTCCTCCCGAAGCGGAAGCACGACCAAATGACGAAGTTCATGCAACTGGTCGTGAATTCTCTTGCAGTCACCGATCAAGCTTACCCTCTGAACGCACTCGTCGATCTCATCCAGGACCGTGAACACCACATCGGCAAGAGGACTCCCCGGGGTGACGTTCGAAAGGAACAGCTCTTTCTCAATTGCGCGCTCGAGCGTTATCTGGAGCTTCTTTCGGAACGACGGAAGATTGGCGAAATAGTCTATGCAGGCTGCGCTGACAGTTTGCTTGAATTGCCTGAGTCTATCCGATCCCTGTTGGGTCTGCATTCCCATCCAGAGCGCGATATTTTTTTCTTCTGGCGCGGGTGTGTATTGGTTTTCGGTGTTCAGCTCCCCGGGCATGAATACGAAGAGTTTCATCCTGGGGTCCGCTGCTTTGCGCTTCTCGTATTCCTGGTACTCCCATTCGGTCACGCTCAGTCCGTTGGCGCCAGGCTCATCAGAGATCGTCCCGTAGTGCCAGCCGACGATGAGGATCATCCACTCGGCCTGGTTCACGTAGTCCCTGCTCACTTTGACAGCGAACTCGCCATCGCCGCTCTGTGTTTGCCTCTCCATGGATACATCCTTGAGCTGTACGCGGTTTCTTCTCTCGTTGATCGCCGCAATGATCTCCGACGCCTCCTCCCGATACTGGCCGAGGTCGGCGCACGTACTGCTGATGATGATTGGTATTACCCGAGGCGGGTCGTCTGGCATTACGGAACTCCGTGCGCTCGGCCGCTGGCGGGCGTGAAGTGGGGCGGTTGGCAGGTCGGCGGCACCCTGCGACCGCCGCGGGGCCTTACCGAGCAGCATAGGCAATCCCACTGCGATGTCAAGGTCGATTAGATCCGGTGCGTGACGCTCAACGTCGGATCGTTGCGGAAACACTCGGGAGAGCATCCGTGAGCCGGCCCAGGCTCGCGGCCTTTGGTCGCCGCCGCGGTTTCTGGGTAGCCCGAGCCGGGCTCCAGCACTGACCTTGCCCCAGGGCGGGGAAGCCCGCGCCCAAGGACGGGCCCCGAAGCGCGGCGGAAGACGACCCCAACGGCTCAACCGTCGCATCGGCCAATGGTCAGGGCAGGGGAGAAGCACGTGGCAGGCCAGATGCCGGTTCGGTTGGCAACACCGACTGGAAGAGCATGTTCGGTCAGCTTCCGGATTGTCCAAATGATGACAACTCGGGCTGCGAATGTGATGGAAACAGCGCCATCGCCAAAGGCAACCCGGCGCACAGCGGCTGTCAGGAACCAACTGTGTATTCCGCGGCAATTCCGGGACAGTATATTAAATTGCCCGATTTCGCCCATTCCCCGACCGCAGTTCCAACTGTGCAACGGTCGCCAACTCAGCATCGTCGGTTGCCGGTAGTCCCGAGCGGCAGCGCTTCAGTTCTGGTTCGCGGACGGCGCTGGCGAGCATTCCCGGACAGCCGGACAGCGAACCGGAGTCAGGCAGTGGCGCGAATTCCCGGTACGTCGACGATGGTCAGGGCGGACGCTGGCGGCTTTTCGACGGCACGAACCAGCGCCTGCGTCATCTGTTCCAGACTGACCAGGCCGAGGCGCCCGGCTGCCGGGCGCCAGAGCGGAACACACGCGGCAAGGGCGTAGAGTGGCGTCAGGATGATTGGCCAGCGATGCCCCGGGCCGACGACGTACCAGGGACGCAGGATGGTCGCGCGCACGCCGCTTGCGGCGACCGCCGCTTCGCCGGCTGCCCGGGCGGCGACTTAGGCGCGCATCACTGGTGCCGGCTGCGCGACGCTGACGTAGACGAGGTGGGCGATCGCAGTCCGCGACGCCGCGCTGACCGCTGCGCGGATTGACGCCAGATCGACCACCTGGAATTCCGCTGCCTTGGCCGGGTTGGGGTGCGCCGTGCCGACCAGATGAACCAGGGCGTCACCGGGCTGCAGGGCGGTGGCGATCGACTCGCTGTCGAGCGCGTTGCCGATGATGACCTCGGCGCCTGCGGCGGCGCGTCCTGCGGCCGTGCTGCGCACGATGAGCCGGACGTGGTGTCCTCGCGCCAGGAGTCGCTCCGCGAGGCGCGTGCCGAGATAACCGGTGCCGCCGGTCAGCGCCACGGCGCCAGTCGTCGCAACCACTGTCGCGGCGACCGTTCGTGCGGCCTGTGCACAAGTCATCTGCCGACCCTCCGTCGGTGAGTGGGTCCGGGGCAGTGGCGGCGATCCCGCGCCGCGTCGGCGAGCGCGCCTGCAGCGCTCAACTGCCCATGCCGTGGAAACTCCTGGCGTCCTTCCTGCGCAGGGCGTGGACCCGCGCCAGGCCACCGCGCGCGGTCTCGCGGTAACCTGCCTTGAGGTCGCGACCCGTCTCCCACATCGTCCGGACCACCTCGTCGAAAGAGACGATGTGGTGGCCGTCCGAGAGCAGGGCGTAGGCCGCGCAGTCGACAGCGCGGACGGCGGCGATGGCATTGCGTTCGATGCAGGGAATCTGCACATAGCCGCCGATCGGGTCGCAGGTCAGGCCGAGATGATGTTCCAGTCCCATCTCCGCCGCATACTCGATCTGTCGTACCGAACCCCCCAGGAGTTGCGCGGCGGCGCCGGCCGCCATCGCGCAGGCCGTTCCGACCTCGCCCTGGCAGCCGACTTCGGCCCCCGAGATCGACGCGTTGCGCTTGACGATGTTGCCGATCATCCCGGCCGTCGCCAGCGCGCGGTGAATCTTCTCGTCCGGCAGCCGCGCATTCTGTTGCAGGAAGAAGAGGACCGCGGGCAACACGCCGCAGGCACCGCAGGTCGGCGCCGTCACCACCTCGCCGCCGGCGGCATTCTCTTCCGACACCGCCAGTGCGTAGGCGAACTGCAGAGCGGTCTGGCCGAAGTAGCCCGAGAGGCTCTGCGCGCAGGCGTGATAGGCCGAAGCCTTGCGCGGTACGTGCAGCGTCCCGGGCAGACGTCCTTCCGCGTTCAGGCCGGTTGCCATCGTCCGCTGCATGCTCTTCCAGACGCTGGCCAGGTGAGACCAGATCGCCGGCCCTTCGTGGCGGTCGACGATCTCCCAGATGCGCAGGCCTTCGCGTTCGGTCTCGTCGAGAACCGCGTCCATGCCGGCATGCGGATAGACCTCGCCGCCGCCGTCGGGCTGCCCGTCCTCGTCGAGCAGGGCGCCGCCGCCAACGGAGTACACGACGCGCGCCGCCTGGACGCGGCCGCCGGCGTCGAGTGCCTCGAACTGCAGTCCGTTGGGGTGACGCGGCAACGACAGGGCGGGCAGCCAGACGATGTCGACCGGCGTCGGCGAGAACGGCGCGCTGACCGCGAGATCGGTGAGGTGGCCCCGTCCGGTGGCCGCAAGCGTGCCGTAGAGCGTGACGCGCACGCGTGCCGCCGTCGGGTTGGCGGCCTTGAACGCCGTTGCGGCAAAGCGCGGCCCCATGGTGTGGCTGCTCGAGGGGCCGAGGCCGATGCGAAAGAGTTCCTGCAGGGATTTCATCGGCTTGCTCCGCCTCTGGAGTGCCTTGCCAAATCGTCAAAGGGTCCGGACCAGCAAAATGCTGCCTGCCGCTGGCCGTGCTCGCCGCCGTGCCCTGCGTCCGCCTGGAGTTCGTCGATCCCCCGGTTCATGTTGGCTGTCGCCGTGGGTCGCAGTCGGCCGACGCCTGCGTGCACCGCCAGTCCCCACCACTGTGTCCTTGCGCACGGCTGGAAGTTCAAGCGGCGTGAGGAATCCGGCAAGGCGGCTAGGCGGCTCGCCCTGGTGCTACGGATGGCCCACCGTTGCGTCGGCGTCATGGTCGGCACCATGCCCCCTTTTCGTGTACGGTCCGCGAAATCGTCTGATGCAGAAGATGGTTCACGGCGCCAATGACGCGAGATAGGCCGCCAGCGCGACCATGTCATCGACGGTCAACTTCGCGACCGTGGGCCGCATCAGAGCGTTCAGGCTACCCGCCCGCGTGCCTGCCTTGAAGTCATGGAGTTGCCGCACCACGTAGCTCGGCGATCGGCCGGCAATCGAGGGTGTTGGTCCGACGCCTTTGAGCTCGGGACCGTGACAGGTGGCACACGCGACGGTCTTGCCGTTACCACCGGTCCTGGCCAGCGCCTCGCCTCGTGCAATGCTTCCAGTCGGGGCGTACGCGATGAATGGCGAACGTGCATCGCGAAGTTCGAATCGGTCCGCATCTACCGGTACCTCGACGATGCGCTGACCGATCGGCTCTTTCTCGCCAGAGGTCAACGCGACATAGTGGTTTCGATTCAGACGGGTCATCGGCACAACATCAGTTTCAATGACCTTGATGAGTGCTTTGGGCCTCAACCGGGAAAAATAGTCGGCTGCCACTTGCATCTCTGCTTCCGTGAGCGCCTTCGCGTTTGCCAGCATCAGCAGAACCGGACCCCTGGCTGGACCGGACGCCTTCCTCGCGCCGCTCTTGAAGTCCGCAATCTGCTGCAGGATATAGGCGGCCGGCAGTCCAGCAAGGCTCGCGTTTTCAGGCCCACCGGTCCCCTCGGCACGGTGACACGACCCGCAAGCACGGACAGCGGGCTTTCTGCCGCGTGCCACGATTTCCGGCATTGGAGGGTGATCATCCGGATGCCAGTCGGGTGCGAAATACAGATCCCGCGCCTGCGCCATCGAGAAAGTTGCCGAGCTGCCTGGCACCCGCCGCGGCTCATCATCTCCGGGAGGCAGCTCGACATTCGGATCCCAAGGATAGGCCCATGCGGGAAACGCCGTGTCCGCGGCGGTGGGGGTGCCCGAGAGGTCACCGCGGCCTTGTGCGGAGGTCGGAAGGTTGGTCAGGGCGAGCGTGAAGAACATTGCAGATACAGAGACTGCCTTGCCAATCCTCATTTGGGGCCACCCGTCGTTACGCAGCACAGCCAATACGTCGCCAACTTTCATCTGCCCGAGTATGGCATGGCTTTGGCCTGAAGGGCCCAACCCAGAAGTGGCCGGCG
>ERZ761607.4019-NODE-4019-length-13476-cov-3.945980_pt1 | contig 13476 bp, 13 predicted proteins | sample MGYA00511164_ERZ761607 | MGnify/ENA primary metagenome ERZ761607 (study PRJEB28899, sample SAMN02445080) | bioreactor sludge metagenome | biome: EBPR sludge | place: Australia: Brisbane, Thorneside Wastewater Treatment Plant | collected 2011-06-22 ...
TGGTGTTACCCACACTTACCCACTGACGACAGTATAGTACCCACTTCTACCCACATGCAAGCCTTTTTTTAAGTTTTTTTGACAGAATTGCCAAGTTATCCACAGAATGTTCCAAAACTGATCGAAAAAACAGAGGCACTGCCTCTGTTGATCCTGGGAACGACTTCTCTGCTTTGGATTACTTGCTAACAAGCATCAATGCGAGCGTTGGGTCGGTCTGAATAACCAACCAAGCCGTAAAGATGAACAGGTTGACGACGACTGAGACAACCAGGAGAGCTGTCTTTAGGTCTTCGCTCGTCTGGAAGACGGCGACGCGTTCCTGAACTTCGGTGTTTGTGTTTGTGGTGTTCATACTCTCATATTAGCATAAGCTTTGTTTTTTGTCAAGTATATTGCAGTATCAAGCGTGCTCAAGTAGCCACGCGTTTGCTTTGACCCACGATTCAACAGTGCCTGTGTCGAGATATGTCCCTACCGCCTCAACCACTTTTAGGTTAGTCCCGGCATCAACAAGTGCATTAATTGGATCAGTGATAAAGAATTCGCCGTGTTCGTTAGCACCTGCCCGCATTGATTCATCAGCATACTTCATGAAGCTGCCCGGTAAAACGTATTTACTAACACTAATCATGCGGCTTGGCTCCTCGCCTGGAGCAGGTTTTTCGGCGATATGACTGAAATAAAGCTGTTCATCGTGGGCAATGACACCATATCGACTAATGTCGCCCTCAGGCACTGGCACCCCGAGTATGGCGGGTTCTCCTGTCTCAACCAGTCGCTCGATATCACTCTTGCCATCACGCGCGTAAGTCACGTCATCACCCATGACCACAAGAACGAGCTCGTCGTCGCTAACATAGTCGCGGCACAGCCAAACCGGTACGGTCGTGCCATAGCGCCCATCGTTCAAATCCTGCTCAATAAAATGGAGTGTTACGCCTGTCGGAGGTGTGATTGACTCGATCAAGTCGCTCTTCCCTTTGCCGCGCAGCATTTCCTCTAGCTCGACATTTCGACTATAAAACGATCGTAGCTGTGAAGCTTCGCCACTCACAACAAAATAGATATCTGTGATACCCGCTTTGACACAGTCAGCAACAATGTAGTCAATTACTGGGCGATTGCCGAGGGGCAACATGCATTTTTCTATCGACTTTGTAATTGGTAATCGGCGCGTGCCGTAGCCTGCCACTGGAATGATTGCTTTAGTGCATGACGTCATCAAAAAACTCCTTTACATCAACGAGCGAATAAAATACCGGCCAATCGAGCTGATCATACGTTTCACCCTCGAGACTAACCTGAACAAAGCTGACATTACCCGGCAGCTCATCACCTATAGGCTTGTCGTCGACCAACCAACATTCCTCATCAGAATCTTCGAAAAGCTCTGACTTTGGCAGTAGCGTTGTCGTAACCGGCAAACCACGTAGTGATGGACAAAGTGCTGCCTTGAACCGTTGGTAATCATCAGCACCAAACGTCAGGACGCGTACATCAGCGCCTGCTGTTTGGAGTGAACTAACGAGCGAGCTCGCACCCTCAAACTCAAGACGTCCATCGGCCAACTCCGAGTTTGCAAGCTCAGTAAACACTTCCTCAGCATCGAGCCCATATGAGTTTAGTTGACGACCAAGATCCCAGTAGTACAGGTCCCCAACCGTTGCATGGAACGTTGTCGTATCTTTTTCGAGTTGTGTGACGTCTAACTCAGGATATAGCTCACTTATCTTTTGCAAAATCAGTTTGCTCTGACTGTTCTCATCAGTCTTAAAGATAGTGCGATCGAGGTCTAGGTAAACAATCACGCGAAATAGATCCTCATCAGTTGGCGAGCAACCGCGTCAGAGTCATGACGAATAAAACTGCGCGTGCTCGCTAACGGATCGCTCGCCTGGTCGCCGTCCCACGCTGCATCAGCGATGATACGTGCGCCCTTCGCCTCCCAGTGACGCTGTGCTATCTCTTCCTTATCGAGCTCAACGCCATACTCTCCGTCATGTGCATACCGTTCGAGCAGTTCTGCGCTTGGCTTTTTAGTGTTGCAGATTACATAGTCTAGGAAATCACCGCCGGCTAGTCGTTCAACCTCGTCAGCAAAATCATGAACCTTAAAGCCTTCAGTCGGACCCGGTTTGGTAACGAGGTTTGCAACGTACACGCACGTCGCATTTGTCTCACGGAGCGCCTCACCAACCCCTGGCACGGCAAGAGCGGGCGCCAGACTGCCGTACAGGTTCCCTGGTGCGATGACAACGATATCTGCCTCAGCAATTGCTGTTAGTGCGCGCGGGTTCGCCTCGGCTTCTGGCTCGAGCCAAATCTTTGGACGCTTGGCGAGCTCTTGATGGCCGATTGTGTATTCGCCCTTAATTGGTTGGCCGTCTACGCCTTCGGCGCAAAGAGTTACATTTGTCATCGTCACTGGTTCAACACGACCAGTGATATTGAGAACTTGGCTCGCCAGTTCAACCGCTTCACCAAAATTGCCTGTCATCTTTTCTAGTGCGGTCAAAAACAAATTGCCAAACGCATGGCCTTTGAGTGTGCCTTCGGCAAAACGATAGTTAAACAGGTCACGAACCTTTGGTGTGTCACTGAGTGCCACAAGACACTGGCGAATATCACCTGGCGGCAGCGCGCCGAGCTCATCACGTAGCTGCCCAGTCGAGCCACCGTCATCCGCCATATTGACCAGCGCAGTGATATCGGAAACGTAGTGCTTGAGTCCACTCAGCAATGTAAAACTTCCCGTACCACCTCCGATAACCACAAACTTCGCACCTCGAACGACATCTTTTTGCTGCATAGGATTACCCCTTCATTCGTTTAATCAGGTTGCCGTACCAAATCGCGCTTGGACGGACTGTACGCTTTAGATCATTTTTATAGTCAACGCCAATCAGCCCAAATCGTGGCCAACGACCATACGCCCATTCAAAGTTATCGAGTAAACTCCAGTGCATGTAACCGAATACGTCGACGCCGCCCTTGATAGCACCATGAACCGCGGCAAGTGTCTGGGCGATCCACCATTTTCGGTATTCGTCGTTATGGTCAGCCACGCCTGTCTCGGTCACGATGATCGGCTTTTTCCACTTTTTGAGACGTAACAGCACATGTTTGAAATCCTCTGGTCGCATATCCCAACCGAGATCGTTCACCTTGGTATTTTCATTGTCGATACCGATGCCAATATGTCTGTCAGAAAAGTAGTAGTTAACACCGAGAAAGTCACATTTGCGACGGACATATCTGATCACAACATCATCGCGTGCCCATAAATCGACACGCACCGCCAAGCGGGTTAGTAGCCTATCATCCCCTGCTCGAACCCAGGCGTAAGATTTCGTGAACCCAACTTTGAGCCGTCGACTCTTTTTATGAGCATACGTATAGACGGCTTTATGCGCACGCAGCAGATTGCGGTACACGATAAATGCCTTCAAAAACGAGCGCTTCTGAGGCGGATGGTCGAGCGTGATGTAACCATGGCTGATGACTGTATCTGGCTCGTTGATCGTGGTGATGTAACGAAAATCGTCGTGATACTCATCGATAACCTTTTCAGCAAAGCGAACGAAAAACTTTATATTCTTTCCCTTTTCAAATCCACCCATATCGCTAAACCAGACCGGTACGGTCCAGTGGTATAGCGTCGGCAGCGGTTCCATGCCACGCTTTTTGATTTCACGAATGTAGTCGCGGTAATGATCAATCGCTTCGCGATTCCAGACTCCTGGCTCGGGCTCGATACGCGACCACTCGATACTAAAACGAAAGGCGTTGAGGCCGAGCTTTTCGGCCAATGCCAGGTCAAGTTGGTAACGGTTATAGTGGTCAATTGCTTGGCCCGATACGTAGTTGTCTGGGTCGGTGGCATCGGCCTTTACGTCGTCCCAGACCGGTAAGTCTGAAAGCTTATATTCTGCACTTTTTGCTAATGTTTTCGCGTTCTCGAGCTCCCATACGGACCAGTTGTTATGGTTGTTACCCTCTACTTGGTGCGCACTGGTACTCGCTCCGAAAAAAAATCGCTTCGGAAACGCTAATGGCGTGTCATTTTTCTGCATGTATACCCTAGTATACTAGACGTCTCGGATTGGCTCGATAAGCTGGAAGCTATTTATCTCGTAGCTACTGTTGTCGGCCGAAAAACGATAGTCAACCGTGTGGTCAGCGCGAAAATAATCACCTGTTAATGTGTCTTTGTAGTACAGCTCAAGAGTCTTGTAGCTGTCGTGCTTTAGAAGCGAGCCTCCGTAGAGTTTAAAGACTCGCTGTCCTCGAGGTGGCAGCGGATAGCCAAGCTGTGCACTCGTCCCGAGCAGCGTTGCTTTATCAACCTGCACTGCTCGATCGGACTGATTTGTAACCGTAGCCCACAGCTCAAACTTTTCCCCGAACAGCTTGTAGTCGGCATTTGATATAACGACTGGCGGAATTTGCTTGTGGCCGCTTGCATCAACCAGGCCGATTCCTGCCGCATCTTCACGCTTTTGCTGCCGCTCTTCGGCAAAATCAGTCGTTGGTGCATCATTATCCCATTTGTCGCCATCACTTGGAGGCACCTCAAAGGCCGGCTTGCCCTGGATCATTCGTTTTGTGATATCCCAAATGCCCATTGCCTACCTCTACACGCCCATCAGACCGATAATGACAGCCATTACCAGTACCGTCACGAGTTCGTGTGCAGCATTCATGACAAAGAGTTTCTTGCGACGCCCTTCGAACGCATCGTGGACGTAAAAACGTGCCGCAGTAAAACCAAGCCAGAGCCAGAACGCTGTCGTGAGCGTATCTTGCCAGAACGCGTTTTGAAAGTACGTGTTCGACAAGAACGCAACATGCGCCAATATGTAGGCGGTCACAAGCGACGCCACAAACGTTGAGCCCATCAGCCACGCAAACTGCGAAGCCGATGGTGCCTTGCTGAGGTCAACTTTGGCTAGCTTTGCCCACGTCTCACCAAACGTGCTCTTTGCGTACCACACGCTCCCAACCACCATGCTCGATGCTGCCGCGAGAAAAACCGCTAGGTAGTTAACTGATACATCCATCGTTCACTTCTCCTCAGGTTATATGCCATGAGTATGCGCCGAATCGGGAGTTTTTGGCAAGAGGTCTCGGGTTTATTCCGACTTTTCGTTGTACTTGGTGATTGACTGCGTGACTTTGCCCTCGTCAGTCAGGTTTTCAAAAAAGAGGACCTGCTGCTTACTGATAATCATCGCGTCCTGCGGACCGTGAACTTCTTTTCCGAGCTTGATGAGTTCGATGTCAGATGATTGGTCTGTTGTTTCTTGTGGATTGTCGGTCTTGCTACTCTGCTGGATATAAAATACGTCGGTCAAACGAAAATATTCCGAATTCACTGGGGCCAGCTTGCCAAAGTAGACTTGGCCGTTAGTAAAGAAAACTGCCTGATATTTGCTACTATCTATCGTCGCAGCGACCGTTGAGCGGCTCCAGAGCCAAAATCCTAGCACAGCGACAGCGATGACGACAATGACAGTAACGATAATCTTGGTGGTTTTGCCGCCCTTTAGCGAACTTTTGCCTGATTTTTTCGCAGTACCACTTGATGACGGTGAGATTTCCATCCGAACTATTTCCCCTTATTTATCTTGCTCCTGTTAAAACCATCATACCATAAGGGTTACGGGGCGATGGCGTCCTCACCAAACAGCTTTTGGATACGCATGACAACTGATTTCTCATGCCGACCAAGTTTTTTCATCATCGTCTCGAGGTTATCGCCGTTTTGAAAACGCTCACTGAGCAACGCGTCATCGGCCGGTGTCCACGGTTTGTAGGCGTTGGGATGTTTCTCGCGCATCTTGGCGAGTCGCTCGTTCCAGTTACTCGTCTTCTTTTCTTTGGTTTGCTTGTCACGCTTACCTGCATTTGCGCGAAGATGTTCAAACTTGCTCACCGCATTATCTGATCGACTCCGTAGCTCGCCATCGATATGTAGTGCCTCAGGGCTTACTTTGAGAGACATACGATTGAGGCCGAGTAGACTCAAGCTGTCGAGTCGTTTAACACGAGAAAGTGCAACGTAGCCCATACCCTCGACAAACGCTTTCCTCAGATCAATTCGTGCCGCGTCGAGTGTCATGCCCTGAGACTTATGAACCGTAATCGCCCACGCTAACCGTAGTGGTATTTGACTGAGACCGGCGCGTTTCTTATCGCCATCACGTAGCTCCCAGCTATCAGGTTTTACGGTCAACGTTTTACCGTTTCGAAACTCCACGATCGGGTAGCCACTACCCTTTTCAAAGTCAGTCACGATACCGAGACTACCGTTTACATATTTCCGATCTTGGCTGTTTTTTATCGCCATAACGAGCGCGCCTTGCTTGAGCGCCAATCGCTCCATAGCCAGGCAGCTGCGTTTGAGCGAGGTAACGTAGTTCTCACTGCCAGTCGTCACCATATCAAAGTAATGTGTTATGCCGTCCAGGTGCTGTAGCTGACTGTGGTTGATTGACTCGACATCAATATTCGTAACGTGAAGCTCAGTAATATTGTCGTCCGCAAGGTGCATATCAACCCGCCCCATCAGCGCCTCTGCGTGTCGACGGCGAATATCGCCGGCTCTAAGTGCATTAAGAATTCCGAGAAAGTCCGCATCATCTTGTCGGTGCTGTTCATTGAGATAACAAATCACCAGATCAAGCTCCTGCCAGGCTGTCGAGCCCGTCACAAAGCCACCCTGCCGGCCAGTGTCACGATTAACGGGCGGAAGCTGAAAGAAATCGCCACATAGAACGACCTGGATGCCACCAAACGGTCTTTGATCGTCACGAACTGTTCGTGCCACGGTATCAACCATATCGAGTCGATAGTCATGCAGCATCGAAATCTCATCGATAATGAGAACGTCAGTCGTTTCGATAGTATCGCGCCGACTTTTGAGCAAGTAATCCTCAAAATCATCAGCTAACTCATCACTCACGCCGATTCCGCTCCAGGCATGAATCGTGTTGCCACCGAGATGCGTCGCTGCCAGTCCAGTCGTGGCTGTCACTGCTACATGTTTTCCGTCTGATTTCGCCTGACGGATGAACTGATTGAGAACATACGTTTTTCCAGCACCAGCAGGGCCCGTGAGCATGACATTATGCCCGGCGTGAAGTATTTCGAGTGCCAGTTTTTGATCCATTTAAACCATTATAGCGTTAGTCTGAAGGCGTTTCGCTATCGACGACTTGCTTCAGAGCGTCTGTCACCTTGTCGGTGTATTTCTTGCCAATAATTTCATGTGGACCGATAAACTTTGTGACAACTATACTCTTTGACGCCTCTTGAACACGACTGATGTTCTTACCTATTACAGCCATATCGACCGTGCTATAGAGGATGTGTATCGGATGTGGCAATTTGACGATATCTTCCATCGCCGTCTGATTGATGATGCTCTCACGAAGCGCTGCGACGTACGTCTTAGCATTTAGTTTTGAGACATCATAGTCGTCGCCTTTAAGACCTGCTTTTGTCGCCAAGCGTGTTACACGAGCAAGATTATCCGGCTGCTTCGCAACCAGTTCATAAAACCACCTGAGCAGCTCTTCACGCTCCATGAGCAGGCGCTTGTCTTTGCTAGCTCTATAGAGCGGCGGACTGCACAGCACCAATGACTTTACGAGCAAGGGATATCGTTTTGCGAACTCGACAGCAACCAGTGAGCCCATAGAGTGACCGACTAAGATGACACGTCGCCTGACGGCGTGAACGAGTAAGGTCTTCGCGAGCGCCTTCGCCTGCGTTTTCGCGTCATAAACTGCCCACGTCGGTGCCGGTGAGTCACCAAAGCCGAGGAGATCGATGATCAAAAAATCGATGTCATTTGGCAATCCTTCGGCAACACTTTCCCAGGTTGAGCCTGAGTTGCCTAGCCCGTGAAGAAATACGAGCGTCGCTTTCGGCTTGTCGACACGCGACTGCCTATAGACATGTAGCGTATACGGTACACGTAGCGTCTTGTGCCATACTCTTGCGAAGACTGAATCCATAAGATTTATTATATCTCTAGATAGTTATGAGTAGCGAGTCTTCTTTGTCGGTTGGTTCTTTGAGTGGCTTCTTGCTTTTGATCTCGTAGCGCAGGCCAGTAACTGGCGATTCGATGTAGTCATCGTTCAGTAGGTTCACAAACTTTACGAGGTCTTTTTCGTCCATGATGATGATCGCACCGCTGTCATCTTCCATCAGCTCGACGCCAACTTCTTCGGCATGATTGAGGAGTTGCTCCTGAGTCATGAGAGTCGGTTCTATCTTTTGTAGTTTCTTGATGGTTGAGCGCCTACCCTTCACCGCGTTCTGCAACGTCAGGCCTTCTGCAAAACTCAGACGGAAGTTTGCTTCGATCTCCTTGACCTTTTGGTCGGCGATGTACGCCTCTTTTGCATCGTATCCAAACAAACTCTTTAGTTTTGCCTGCGAAAAGACGAACATGTCGCCACCAAGTACAAGCAAGTGGTTTTCTGATGGGATACGAATGGCCGCATCTGCATCGAACGGTACAAACTTGCCGTTACGTATCATCCATCCGACTTTGCCGCTCATCATTTGGCTCGCCGGCAACTGCTTGATGACGTAGAACGTATCCATTCCTTCGTGCGACACGCGCGCCACAGCACCCTTCATCCTTTTGATGTCATGCATTTCATCGGAAAAGAGCTCCATCTCATGTTCCTGCGTCCTTATCCAACGCAGCACATCGGCAGCTTTTTCTACTTTGCTAACACGTGTGCGTTGCAGTACGTCTTCCTCGGCTTCGGCTTCTTCAAAGCCGCGTACTTGTAGGCCCGTCTCGGCACCGTTCAGCACGTATTCCAGAATCTCGTCGATAAACAGCGGCTCCATCTGGTTATCTAGCTCTTTTGACCGGCTCGTTCTGTAGGTTACACCATTCTTGTTGAAAAAGAATAGATCGATTTGTAACTCATCTTTGTACTGGACGAGGTTGTTCGCCCATTGAAAAATATCAGTCGGTTCATAAGCTTCCTCTACTGGCGCCAAGACGTCAGTATCGAGTATTGCAGTGTTTTTGTTTTCTTCGCTCATAGTGTCCCATTGTACTAAGAACGAGACAGTAACGCTGCTGTAAAATATGCCTACTTTTTATGGCGCAGTTTTGATGGCCACCATACGAATGACCCAACGTCTTTTATGAGAGATGGCACGAGAAGCGAACGGACGATAAATGTATCGAGCAAGACGCCAAACGAAACGATAAATGCGAGCTGGAACAAGAACAAGATCGGGATAACGCTCAGAGCGGCAAATGTCGCAGCCAAGACGATACCGGCACTTGTAATTACCCCACCTGTCACGACAAGCCCTCGTATCACTCCCTTTGATGTACCGATCTTGAGTGATTCTTCGCGCACGCGTGTCATCAGGAATATGTTGTAGTCGATGCCGAGCGCTACCAAAAAGACAAAAGCGTAAAGGATGACCGATGCATCTGCGCCTGGGAAATGCATGACGTCGTTGAATAGCAGCGCTGCAATTCCGAGCGAGGCACCAAACGATACTATCGTACTGAGAAGTAGCAAGATTGGCGCGATGATGGCACGGAGTAACATCATGAGGATAACGGTGATCGCGGCGAGAACAACCGGGATGATAACGGTCCGGTCGCGGATAGAGGCCGTGTTCGTGTCGAGCTGTACTGCCGTTGGACCACCAACGATGGCACTCGGATCAACACTCTTTACCGCAACACGTAAATCCTCAACTGTCTGCTTTGCTGCATCGCTATCGGGAGCGTCAGTTAGTGTCACTTGCAGTAGAACTTCATCATCTTTTACCTTGACCCACGCGTCCTTGAATGGATTTGCGTCTTCGGCAATGCTATCGACACTTGGAATGTTCGCAAGTGCCTGCTCTTTTGCCGCAGCAGCGACGTATGGACCTGCAGTCGCTTCTAGTTGAGCCATCGACGCATTAAGCTCTTCGATCTTTGCATCGTATTCTTTTTGCACTTCCTTGCGAATCTCGTCCTGAATCTCTTTCATTGCGCTGCCAAGTGGATAAATACCGGCATCAATACCTTCAGCCGCAGCACTGACACTATCAACACCTTCGACAGTTTCTGCTTTGGCGGCAACTTCCTCGTATTTATCGACACTCGTGACAATAAGCGCTGGGCTGCCGGAACCATCTGGGAAATGATCGTTTAGAACATTCTGCCCATCACGAGCCTCAGAGAACCCAACGATGAGATCACCCTGTGATACACCAACTGCCTTTATTTGCGTCGCAAAGGCGGCAGCGATCAGTAGAACAATCGTCGTAACAATCCAGATTGCTCGATACCGACGGTCAACGAACCGGCCAACCTTGTGCCAAAATCCACGCTCGAGTTTCGCCTGATGTGCGGCGGCAATCTTTTTGTCTGCCCTAGGCTTGACTGGCCAAAAACTAACACGGCCAAAGACATACAGAACTGACGGCAGGAACGTAAGCGCCGCAAGCATTGCAAATGCGATGCCGATCGAACCAACTGGACCTAGTGCTGTGTTCGAACTTAGATCAGACAGCAGCAAACACAGTAATCCAACAATCACCGTGCCACCACTGGCAACGATAGGTTCAAACGATCCCTTCCACGCATCAAGCGTTGCATCGAGCTTGGACGGCATCCGATACAAAGCTTCTCGATAACGCGACACGTAGAGCAACGAGTAGTCCGTCGCAGCCCCGATGACCAAGATGAACAAAATTCCCTGAACTTGACCATTTAGTGTCACATAGCCCTTGCTCGCTAGCCACCACACCAGCAAAATACTCGCGCTCAGCGCCAACATACTTGTCAGCAGAACGACGATTGGCAAGATAACCGAACGATAGACAATGAGCAGGATAACAAACACGACACCCAGCGCCGTAAATAGCAGCAATCCATCGATGCCAGAGAACGCCTTGGTCAGGTCGGCAGAAAAACCAGCTGGCCCTGTGATATGTGATATTAATCCATCGGCTTGGTTTGCATCGACTTCCTGTCGTACGTCCGCCAGCACCACTTTTACATCCTCTTCAGTACCAATCGGTGCAATGAGAAACGCCGCTTCGTTATCTTCGGCAACGATTGCTGGCGCCACATCATCATCGACACCCTCAACACCCTGAACCGCTTCACCCACCTTGTCGATGCTATCTAACTGCTCCTGTGTCATCGCCTGTTCACTCTCGAACACGACGATGGCTGGCAGTGTCTTTTCATCACTAAACTTTTTAATTTCCTCGTTTACTTCGGCAGCTTCAGAGCTTTTCGGCAAGAATGCCGACAGGTCTAGCTCAGAAACTTCCTCGACTCGTCCAAAATACGGACCACCAAGTCCACCAACCAATAACCAGGCACCAATCAATACAGTTGGTATCAAAACACGCAGCCACTTCGGGATTTTCACTTTCACCTCACTCTTCATTTCCACTTATCTTACCATCTATGGCAAGGTGGTCACATCAATCACGAAGCGCGCTGTAGCTCACTCTGAGGATTCGGTCGTCTTCACCAGACGCCGTTCCGCGACCATCGAGATTCGATGTACTCACGTAAAGAGCATTGTTAGTAGCCGTTACTGCGCGCAAACGTCCATGTTCGCTTCTGAGATAACTCCTTAGACTGACCGTATCTCCCATAATAGTTGCTTTGTAGAGTGACTGTCCGCGAAGACCGGCAAAATACAGAGCCCCGTCATGATACGCCAGTCCAGCCGGAGCCCATGTCTCGTCATCGCCAGACTGAGCAACGGGGCTCTTCATGCCCTCGTGTGTCTCTGCTCCAGTGATAACTGGCCAGCCATAGTTTGCGCCCTTTTCTATCAGGTTTAGTTCGTCACGTCCCGAAGCAGTACCCGACGGACCGTGCTCAACTGACCACAATCGTTTTTTGTCGTCCCACGTAATGCCTTGCGGGTTTCGATGGCCATAGCTCCAGGTGAAATTGCCGTACGGATTATCGGTTGGTGCCGATCCATCGTCGTTGAGACGTAGCACTTTTCCTGCAAGCGAGTTTTTATCCTGCGCCAGTTCCTCACGCGCGGCATCACCTGTCGTCACATACAATTTTTCGTCAGGCCCAAACGCGATCGCTCCCCCGTTGTGGTTTGTTGCAGCTGGTATTGCCGCCAAAACCGTGCGCTCAAACGTCATAACGTCGTCGCGCAGTGTGTACTGATCGATCTGGTTCGTTAGTGTACCGTCTTTGTCGGTTGTGAAGTAAATATAAAGCCGGTTGTTTTCATCAAAATTGGGGTGCAGCGCAATACCGAGCAAGCCACCCTCGCTTGTCTCGCGCACGCCGCCGATACGGTAGGTCTGGCCGTTTTCACCAACCCGTCGCACCTGGCCGGTTCTCTCAGTCACAAGCAAGCTTCCGTCTGGCATGACCGATATAGACCACGGTGTTTCTAGATGATTCACAACTGCTTGTACCAAATCAGGGTCTGACGCACCCTGCTGTACGTAAGACTTGGTCGGCTTGAAAAACAGCGCAACCAATGCGTCACGATTCAGATACGCGACAAACGCCGCAATAATCAGCACCCCCAGAACGAGTAACAACCATCTTCGCTTTCGCATCCAGCCTCCGACGTTATGGTGTCGTTGATTTTATTATGGCACAGAAATCAAGCTGTAGCGCGCTCAGTGCCAAATACGGTCTCGAGCATACTATCAAGCGTGCTGTCTTCGATCTCAGCCAGTAACTCATCGCGAATTTCAACTGACATTTCTACCCATGTGTCTGGGGAATGTTTCTTTCGTTTTCTTCCTGTCGGATATGTTTGGACATAGCCATTCTCAACCAATGCCCTTAGGACACTGCGACAGGTGGCCGACTCTGTACCGGGAAAGCTGTTTTTGAGACCAGCAACAAAGTCACCATACAAAAATCGTGGCGAATCCCTGCTCTCACTCATCAACTTATCGATGATCGCCCGCGCCACACCAGCACGATCAAGTGGGTGGAGTTTCTCCTGGAAAGCTTCAGCCGAAATAACTGGCAAATCAACGACGACTTCCTCGGCCTCTATGCTTGGCAGAGGGGCTTCAACCACTGCAGCTGTTTCAACTTCGTGCATCGGTATCACGATACCGTAGTGTGGTATCTGGCCGAGACGTGTTCTGACAAGTGTTGGTAACGGCTGAAGCGCTACACGAGCTAACTCCTTTTGCTGATGCCATAAATCTTCAATAGCTTCCATGAGGTATTCGTTACGAGTCTGGCGCCTCGTAGGCAGCACGACACCATTCCGCCCTAGACGATCAGCGAGCTCGTCCAAACTAAACACGCAATCTTGCCATGAAATCGTAACCGCACGGCGGATAATATTTCGTATTTCTACCTCATCGGTTATGAGATCTTCGGCCGCAAGCGGTTCGGCCGAGCCCTCCTGAATTAATGGTTTTTGTCCCACCTCTTCAAGTAGCTCGATCCTTTGCATCCCTCTACCC
>ERZ761607.4021-NODE-4021-length-13471-cov-4.756857_pt1 | contig 13471 bp, 15 predicted proteins | sample MGYA00511164_ERZ761607 | MGnify/ENA primary metagenome ERZ761607 (study PRJEB28899, sample SAMN02445080) | bioreactor sludge metagenome | biome: EBPR sludge | place: Australia: Brisbane, Thorneside Wastewater Treatment Plant | collected 2011-06-22 ...
TAAACACCCGTATCGGTTAACGATGGTTGCCTTTTATGTCGATAGGATCGAGATCTGTAGCGGGTTCAAAGAACGCGTAGCACTGTTTACCGCGCGACTTAGCGGCATACATGGCCTTATCGGCGTTGCTCAGCAAGGCATCCACATCTTGCTTGCCCGTATCGATCACGATCCCGATACTGGCGGTTACCAGGACATCGCCATGCGCCAGCGTGAACGGGATGCATAAGGTGTCAAGCATGCGTTCTGCCAACTGGGTCACGTCATCGAAAGAGGGCGCATCCTCGATCAAGACGGCAAATTCGTCACCGCCTAACCGGGCAGCGGTATCACTGGTTCGAATGCAGCGCACCAAGCGGTGCGCGGTGTCCACGAGCAATTGATCACCCGCGCTGTGGCCCAAATGATCGTTGATCGTTTTGAAGTTATCCAGATCCAGAAACATGACGGCCAGCGGCTGGTGATGGCGTTGCGCTCTTTGCACCGCGTGTTCGATCCGGTCGCGAAACAGGACACGATTCGCGAGCTGGGTCAATGAATCGTAATGGGCCTGTTGCCAGATCTGCTGCTCCAAAGCGCGCCGCTCACTGATGTCGCGGCTATTGAGCACGATACCGAGAATCGTGGGATCGTCGAGGCGATTGCTGGCAACCGTTTCAGCATACATCCAGCTTTGGTCGCAGCGGCGAACCCGCCACTCGATCACGCCATTTGCCCCGGTATGCTGCAACGTATCCTGGAAAAACAGGCAGCCCCGGTTTTGGTCTTCGGGATGCAGCAGCGTCAGCCATGAGATCATCTCTAGCTGAGATGCGTGATACCCCAGCAGGTTCCACGCGGCGGGGCTGACGAACCGGATGACACCCTGCGGATTAGTGATCGCAATCAGGTTGGAGGACTGGCGCACCAGTGCGGCGAAATGCGCTTCATTCTCGTGTTTTACCTGTGCAATGCGCAATTGCAGATTTTCTTCGTAAACAATGAGCTGACGAATGATTAACAGCATCGTTAAGAGAACGGCGGCGAAAATCAAGCCCCCGAGCGGCTCTTGCCAAGGGTTTCTCCAATAATCGAAGGTAACCGCAAGCAGCAGACCATACGCGGCCAGAACCGCCGGGTAAGGGAGTGACTGGAAGGGGTTATATTGTTCGTGAGGCAGACGGGCGGGGCTGCCCGTAGAAGCGCGGACGTATTCCCATTGTGCCCCGGTCATCAGCAACAAATCGGCTACCAAATACAAGGTATCTATCGGATCGCCAGTTTGATAAGTGTATTCCTGGATCAAATGATTAAATGCTATATCCGCTATACAGGCAACGAGCATGGCCAGCGCCAGCCATTGCAGAGGAGAATTATCGCGCGATCCTGAGCTTTTAAAGAGAATAATTAGCGCAATGAACAACAATACAAGTGTGGTGGCTGGATATTGTAAGAGCAGCGCCATTTCTGAGACATTCGGATAGGTTTCCACAATGGGTCGCATCAGGAAATACCAGACCGGTGTGCCGAGGCCAACCAGCACGATCCCGGTATCCAGAAAGAACTTGAATAGTTCGGCACGACTTTTAAACGCTTCGGTAATCAGGATAAATCCACAAAATAAGAGTGGAAAAACTACATATAGGGTCAAGGACAGCGGCATGTACCATTCAAAAACAGGCTGGCTATTCGTCATCGAAGGGTAAGGTTGTTGCTGCAGTACCAGCTCCAAGTAGTTCCAGATAATGGAACTGGCGATGCCATAGCATAACGCGCCTGCTGTTAGCAATCGCCATCCCCAACGAGCGCGCCGTGATAAAGCCGGATACATGGCGGTTCGCCACCACATGGCAATCCAGGAAATTTCAACCGGTATAAAAGCCAGATTACCAATTAGAACTTGATGCTGCTCGCCGCCCCAGTGAAATTGGGTCCATAGGAAAAACAACGCAATATAAATCCCATTAACCCTGATGACCCACCAGCCCCGATTGATAGCGGGTTGATATACATCCCCGGAAGGTATTCGATTATCCATAAGTGTTATGCAAAAGAAATATAACCAACCTTTGGCTGAATCCAGCATCTTGGCTGGAAGCCTTTTTACGCTTCTGGCGGCCTATGGCTAGCTATTACTGGTGAGCAGCAAGCATATCTCCAGCATAGAAACCTGCATTTCCTCGTGTCGGCAAATAATCGTAGTGTGAGCCGGACCTTGGATTTCAGCTATGCCAAAATTTCCATCACATACACTGTTCCATCAGAAATTTTCCATTTTATATCAAAATTATAGAGTTTCATGCCATATTGTTGTTGTGCAACATCGCGTTGCTCATAAGCCGGGCGTGGATCCTGATGCAGGATCTGTGTAATCAGTTGGCGTAAATCGCCATCCGGCCAGTTTACGCAAAATGCAGTTGCCTGAGGACTGAATTCAATGGTCAGTCCGCTAACAGGTGTTGTGGCTGCGAAACCGCCTGTGGCCTCCAGAAGGCAGTCAGCATAGGGGACGTAAGGCTTGATATCCAGCACCGGTGTTTCATCGAGCAGGTCCACTCCTGCCAAGTGCAACATGATCCGGCCAGAGCGAATCACAATTTGCTCCAGCTTGACAGCTGATAGCCCTAGCGGATTAGGCCGGAATGGAGAGCGGGTGGCGAACACGCCTAACCGTCGATTGCCACCCAGCCGCGGTGGCCGTACTGTGGGCTGCCAGCGCCCTCTTGGTATGCCGTGAAACACGAATAACAACCACAGATGGGAAAAATCTTCCAGTCCACGCACGATCGCCGGTTGCGCGTATGCCGGCAGCAATTCCAAAGTTGCCCGTGCCGCTGGCACTAATCCTGGCTGGCGGGGAATGCCAAATTTTTCCCGGAAACAGGAGCGAACAATGCCGATTGGCTTGAACGGGAACATCCTCGTTCTGATTAGTGGCAATGAGGATGCGGCTCTGGCCGGTACGGCTCCTCGCGGTCATGCAAATGCATCCGGTATTTGATGAAACCTGGACTATCGTCGAAATGCAGGAATGGATTGCCCTCTCGTTGTTCGAGCATGGTCGATGCCGGTACGATGCCGTAGTTGTGGCCAGGGCGAATAAGTGTGCCGCCTGGCAACCGCTCACCCAGCCGGCGCAAGCTTTGATACATCTGCTCGGGATCGCCGCCGCGAAGGTCGCAGCGTCCGCAGCCGAATACGAACAGAGTATCGCCAGTCAGCACTTGATTGCCCAACCGATAGCAGGCTGAACCGGGGGTATGTCCTGGGGTGTGCAGAATTTCAATCTCGGTTTCGCCTAACTGAATGCGATCGCCGCCCTCATGCAGGGTTGGTAAATCCAGATAATTGTTCCAGAACGCTGCTTCAGCCCGAAGCAGGTGCAATTGGGCATCGCTGGCGTTCAGCAATGCCTCGACGCCGTTGATGTGATCGAAGTGGCTGTGCGTCAATAGAATGTCAGTGATCTGCAAGCCGTGCCGTTCTGCGGTGGCTAAAATGGCAGGCACGTCCCAGGCTGGATCAACGACCGCGGCGCGGCCGGTGGCATGATCGTGGATTACATAGATGAAATTACTCATGCGCCCCAGTTCGAGGGCGTGAATGGTGCAGGGAGATGTCTCGGTCATCATGGATTCTCACGGTGAGGCGAGGAACGCCAAGAGTCACATTGGAACATTCGCAATCATGGCGACTCTCAATGGCGAATACGATGGATCAGCGAGTCCGGCTTGTACCGGCTTTCTGGTTTCTTCTCCGGGGTTCAGAGGAATTTTTCATGCGTTTCAGTCTCAATACCGATACGAATAGATACTTCATCAAAAGCCGAGGTCCAGGCTGGGTCAATGTCAATGAGCAGCAAATTCATCGCAGTGTGATCGTCACTCCCGACCAATTGGTTACCGATTGGCCACCTCAAACTTTTGTTGATTTGGAAGAGCGGCACTTCGAAGCGATCGTGGCGTTGGAGCCAGAAATTGTATTGCTGGGTACGGGTGACCGCCAACGATTCCCACATCCAAGACTAACCCAATCCCTGCTGGCGCAAGGGATCGGTGTGGAAGTTATGGATACTGCTGCTGCTTGCCGGACCTACAACATCATTATGTTGGAGGACCGCCGGGTTGCAGCAGCGTTATTGATGATTGATTGATCAGGCATCAACGTCCCCGTTCTTGCGTCCAGTAGAAAGGGGATGTTGCCATTTATAAAACATTTATAAAAAATCCTGAGAAAACCCTTCGCCTTCCAGAATCTTACGTAGCCGGCGCAGGGCATCAATCTGAATCTGCCGCACCCGCTCGCGAGTAACGCCGATTTCATTGCCAACCTGTTCCAGAGTGGCCTTTTCCTGGCCGCATAGTCCGAACCGCCGTTTCACTACGGTCTTCTGCTTATCGTTCAACTGATCCAGCCAGGATTCCAGTTTTTCATTAAGGTCGGCATCCTGCAATAACTGTGAGGGATCGGTATTGTTATCGTCGGGAATAGCGTCCAGCAGCGAACGGTCTTCATCCTTGCCGATCGGGGTATCCACCGAAGCGACCCGCTCGTTAAGTTGCAGCATCCGCTTCACTTCCAGCACCGACTTGCCCATGGCCTGAGCGATTTCCTCGGTGCTCGGCTCATGATCCAAGGTCTGCGTCAGGTGGCGGGCAGTACGCAAATAGCCATTGATTTCCTTGATGATGTGGATCGGCAGGCGGATGGTGCGGGTCTGATTCATCAGTGCCCGCTCGATAGTTTGCCGAATCCACCAGGTCGCGTAGGTCGAGAACCGGAATCCGCGCTCAGGATCAAACTTCTCGACAGCGTGAATCAGCCCCAAATTACCTTCTTCGATCAGGTCGAGTAGGCTGAGACCCCGGTTCATGTAGCGACGGGCAATTTTGACTACCAGACGCAGGTTGCTCTCAACCATGCGATTACGGGCGGCGGCATCGCCTTGAATGACCAGGCGAGCGAAATAAACTTCTTCCTGAGCGGTCAATAGTGGAGAAAAACCTATCTCGCTCAAATACATCCGGGTCGCGTCCAGCTCCTCCAGAGTAACTTCCCGGGGAGTGGCAACTGTAGGGGATGACCAGGCAGGCTCTGCGACTTCCTGCAATTCTCCCTCCCCAATGACGATCTCATCGTCTTCATTCTCTTCCAACTTGTCCTCGTCCAACAGGGGATCTTCCATAATCACTTCGTCGTCACATACGACCGTTTCTTCCAGACAGGCACTGATCCGTCGGGACATCGATAACCTCCTCGACATGCTTCGCTTGGTGGAACTTCGCTTTTGACGTTGGGCTGGAAGATGATCAGCCGCGTCTTTGTTTATTGTTTTTTTGATCGCTAAGCCACACTTATCAGATAGTGATGAAGCTGACATAGCTCACTTATGTTTAAGCCTGAAAATGGCGGATGATTTTCTTCCTTGCTCCGCGCTAAAAAACGTCCAACAATGATAAGCTTTTCAAAAGCGCTAAGTCTACCAGTAGAATTGTAAGTATTCTGAGCGTCATCGTTCGTGGGTAGTGATTTCAGGAGGTTTTTCATTTAACCACTGATGGAGGGTGTCAATAGCGCCATGGCGGGTCAGGTCGACTTGCAAAGGGGTAATCGAGACATAGCCGGCGCGCACAGCATGGAAATCGGTGCCAGGACCAGCCTGTTGTTCGGGGCCGGCTGGGCCAACCCAGTAGATAGGCCGGCCGCGCGGATCGGTACTTTTGATGACCGGCTCCCATTTGTGGCGATGACCCAGACAAGTGACGTGAAAGCCCGATAGTTGTTCCCAAGGCCGGTCAGGGACATTGACGTTCAGGATGATATCAGATGGCAATGGCCGCTGCCGTAAGCGGTTGACTAACCAGACCGCGACGCGGGCTGCAGTCGCGAAGTGCTGCGGTTGGAATGATGCCTGTGAGATAGCAATCGCTGGCAGACCTAGGAAGCGGCCTTCCATCGCCGCTGCTACCGTGCCGGAGTAGATGACGTCATCACCCAGGTTGGGGCCGTTGTTGATGCCGGAAATTACCATATCCGGTTCCTGTTCCAGCAGACCTGTGATAGCGACATGGACACAGTCAGTCGGCGTACCTTCGATACTGTAGAACCCGTTCTCGTGGCGGGTAACATAGAGAGGATTCTTCAGGCTCAGAGAATTGCTGGCGCCACTGCGGTCACGATCGGGAGCAACCACGACGATCTCCGCCAGTTCACGCAGTGCGGCTGCCAAGCAGAGCAGGCCCGGAGCTTGGTAGCCGTCGTCATTGCTGACCAGAATTTGCATGTTATCTATAAAATCCACTTGCTATTGCTGAGCTGAATAGCCTATCAAAGTTGTTACTTGATAGCCGCTTTTTCTTGATAGCCGCTTTTCATTCGGCCTTCCTTAGGCGTCAATAATCAGAGAAGGTGTTTTCACTGAAATGACGTTTTAGTGAAACTCAAAAATATCGCTCATAGAGCGTGTGCATATCATCCAGGCTATTTGGTAGCAGTAACCCTTGAACGTACAGAGCGGCGAGAGGGAAATACGTTTTTCATCGTTGCCTCGAAGCCGGCGACCACGTCCAACAGTTCAGCCGTAATTGCCTCCTGACGTTGCTGGCGGTAAGTCGCGTTTAACTCCGCCAGCCGGTCGGCGATGTTACGTTCAGCTGCTTGCATGGCCAGCAAGCGGCTGGCATGTTCGCTGGCCAGTGACTCAGCACAGGCCCGGAATAATTCTACAAATAGCCATTCCCGCAGTAGCGCTGGTAGTAACGCTGTCCAGTCAGCGGCGTGGCCAGGTAGAGAGCGTCCCGGTGGAGCCATCTCGTGGCTTAGGGACCCGGTATCCAGCGGCAACAGCCGCACCCAAGCCGGTGTATGGCTATTGGCGCCCTGATGACGATTATGGAATAGCAGAATCTCGACCACTCCAGTTGCTTGCCACTGTTCCAATACCGGCAATACTTGCCGCACGATCTGCTGGATGGCACTGGCAGCGCCCGGTGTGTAAAACGACTGCTGAGGTGATAAGCCTTGTTCCTCCAACGCCGCCGCCTGCCGGACGCCCACCGCCAGGACCCGGCGATGTGATTCTGGCCAGGCGCGCAGAGTCAACGCGACCTGTTCAGCCAGTACTTCGTTGAAACGGCCGCATAACCCATGATCGGAACCGAAGACCACCGCGCCAATTGCCGGCGGGCTGTCAGCGGTGGATAGTATTTCCAGTGTCGCGTCAGCCAGCGTCAGACGTTGCGCTTGGGCTTCTACCATCTGCTCGCGTAATACTACCCGTAATCCTTGCCGTACAGCGCGATCATAGTCCGCCAGTGCAGTCACTGCCCGATCATACTGATGGATACTGACGGCTGCTAGTGCCTTCATGGTGCGGACGATGGAGCGTAATTCCTCGACGGTAGCCAAGGTATGGCGCAGCGCTTCCAGGGTGGGCATAGTGTCAGCTCCTCACTCTAGCTTTTACCCAGAGGGAGAAGAGATTGTGTATCTGCATCAGGCCTAAGATTAACCATCGCAGCCCGCGCTGCCGCAAGCAAGGTATCCCGCTCGGCATCGCTCAGCGGTGATCCCGAAGTGATGCGTGCGCCGATTCCGGGGCAATGGGTGACTGCTTGGGCGCGCACAGCTTGTTCTGCCACTGCCATCTGCTCCAACGGTATTGAATCAAACACGCCTTCGGTGACTGCCAGCAACACGGCGATCTGTTCGGCAACTGGCAAAGGCTGATATTGCCGTTGCTTTAGCACTTCCCGCACCCGGCGTCCGCGCTCAATGGTCTGGCGGGTCGCCTCATCCAACCGGGTGCCGAAACGGGCGAAATTTTCCAGTTCTTCGAACTGGGAATAGGCCAATCGCAGTTCGGCGGCAATGGCCCGATAGGCCGGTAGCTGGGTCTTGCCGCCCACCCGTGATACCGATTCACCGACATCGACCGCTGGCAAAATCCCTTTCCTTGCCAGTTCCGGAGACAGTACGATTTGCCCATCGGTGATCGAGATTAGATTCGTGGGAATGTAAGCCGACAGGTTTTGTGCCTCGGTTTCAATAATCGGCAACGCTGATAGTGAGCCACCGCCATGCTCTGGCCGCAAATGGGTTGCCCGCTCCAGCAGGCGCGAATGCAGGTAAAAAATATCGCCGGGGTAGGCTTCCCGGCCTGGCGGGCGGCGCAGCAGCAGTGACAGTTCTCGATAGGCTTGAGCGTGACGGGTCAGATCGTCGTATACGATCAATACATCACGGCCCTGTGCCATGAACCATTCGGCCATCGTGGTCGCGGCATAGGGGGTCAAGACTTGCAATCCAGGCGGGTCTTCACCGGCGGCCACTACCAGGAAGGTGTAGCGTAGCGCGCCGCGCTGACGAAGATCATCAATGACCCGTGCTACTGCTGCGCCACGCTGGCCGATAGAACAATAGACGCAGATGACATTCTGGCCCGCTTGGTTGAGGATCGTATCCACGGCTAACGCAGTTTTACCGGTCTGACGGTCGCCGAGAATCAGCTCTCGTTGGCCGCGTCCAATTGGGATAGCAGCGTCGATCACCTTGAGACCCGTGGCTAGCGGCACGCTCACGGGAGCCCGTTCCATAATGGCTGGAGCCGGCCGCTCCAGAGGCCACCGCTCGGCGGTCACGAACGAACCGGCCTCATCCAGCGGTTCACCGAGGGCATTGACGATCCGTCCCAGCAATTCCGGGCCGACCGGGGTATCGACCACTCGCCCGGTACGTTCGACCGAATCGCCGGCCTTGAGACTGTTGCTGTCGTTGAGCAGCACGACCCCTACTTCTTCGGGATCGAGATTAAAAGCGATGCCAAGAATGCCGTTGGGGAAACGCACCCGTTCCATGGATTCCACCCCTGGCAGGCCACTAACCCTGGCAACACCTTGGTCAACCTGTTCCACGACGCCGGTTTCAACCATCGATGGGGTCAGGCGGTAGGCGGCCAGCGCCTGGTCGAAAGGAGCGAAGAGCGACTTGATGCCCTCACCGTTGACTCCTCTCCTATCAATAAAAGAGAGCGTATCAATAAAAGAGAGCGTACAGTTTTCAGCGTCGCTCATCGGCGTTGCTCGTGACCGGCACTGGCGAATTTAACGCTTTGGCCAGCGTTTCGCCAAAACCATCCAGATAACTGTCCAGCGTCCAGGCCAAGCGGTGCCCCGGCATTTCCAAGGTGATGCCACAGGCCATGCTCGGGTCATGATGAAAGGTAAACGTAATTCCTTCTCCTAGCAGTTTGCCCAGAGCGGCTTGGCAATGTTGCTGCAAGGCCATATCCAAGGGAAACGCGGTGTTGATGGTGCAGCCTCCCAGGGCGGCCTGTGCCAGCGTCGCGCGCTCACCCATATCCAGGGTGGTGCGTAACTGGGTCAGTAGCGGTTCGAGCATGCGCTGCTCTAGATCGGCGTCTGCTAACTCGCGCAAGGCATGGCGAACTGCCTCGGTGAGCCGGCGGGTTGCTTCCCGTTGCAGGGTATGCTGGTTTTCCGTTTGCTCCCGCCGCCAAGCCATCAGCCACTCCTCGCGTTGCGCATCAATCTCGCAGCGGGCCTGTTTGAGCCATTCCTCGCGGCGAGTTCCGACTTCCTGGCGGGCCTGTTCCAGCCATTTGTCATGTTGGGCGTCCAGTTCAGCCCGTTGGGTCTGGTATTTCCGGGCTTCCGCTTCAGCCTGTTCCACTTTTTGCCGGGCTTCGTCCAGAGCCGCCGCTATCTTCTGCTGGCGGGCAGTCATCGCCCCGGTGATTGGCCCATACAGGAATCGCTTGAGTAACCATAATAAAATTAGGAAATTGATGATCTGAGCGATGACAGTGAACCCATCAATCTGCATGGCTACTGACCGGTAACAGCGGCGAAATGGTTCCAGAACGGGTTGGCGAAGATCAGAATCATCGAAACCACGAAGCAATAAATGGCTGTTGATTCAATCATCGCTAACCCAACGAACAGGCTGCGGGTCAATATCGCTGCTTCGTCCGGCTGCTGAGCGATGGCGGCCAGCGCCTGGGCTACCGCCCGTCCTTCCGCCAGCGCTGGAGCGACCGTGCCGATAGCGACCGTAAGACCGGCAGTAATGATGGAGACAAGGCCAATCATGAGTGTGGCATCCATAGGCAATGTTACCCTTCAATGTTCGTTAATGCTCCTCGTGCCCTTTGTAGGGAGAGGGGTTGGAGGCGGGGGAGAATCCTCATGCGCCGCCGTCGCTGCTGCCAGATAAACCGTTGCCAGAATCGCGAAGATATACGCCTGAATCAACCCAGTCAGGAGTTCCAGCGCATGCATCAGCACGGGGAAAAACAACGGTGTGATGATTAGTAGAATCGCCCCAACCACCGCGCCGCTCATCACGTTGCCGTACAAACGCACTGCCAGCGCCAGGGTGCGGGACAATTCACCGATAATATTCAGAGGCAGCATAACCGGGGTGGGTTCGACATAGTTTTTCAGGTACGCTTGCCACCCCCGGCGCTGAATGCCATAGAGCGGTACTGCGATGAATACACACAGCGCCAGGGCCGTGGTGGTGGACAGTGATCCGGTCGGCGGCTCGAAACCGGGGATGATGGCCAATAGATTGCTGGCAGCAATGAAAATGAACAAAGTGCCAATAAACGGCAGATAGGGCGCCGGGTCCTGACGGGTCACATCACGGATTTGTCCCTGAATCCCCTCAACGAGAACCTCCAGCAGGTTTTGCCAAGGCGGCAGCACAGCATCATGGATCACGCGGCGGGTGATCCTGCGAGCCAGCAGCACCAGCAGCGCCATGATCAGCCAGGTAAATACGAGGGTGGCGCTGATGCGAATGAAGCCGGATTCGAAGAGCACGATTTGATCAGGGCTAATGTTCATGGTCGAAGCTCCGGCGTTGGCGGTCGCAACCAGCGAGTCAAGGCAACCCGCGCCGCCAGAAACGCCAGCAGCGCAATCCCCAGCCGGGTCAAGTTGCGATCTGGACCCAGGATCACGTAGAACCCCGCTAAACTAACGGCCAGCCGCAGGATGAAACTGCCTGCCACCCACAGTGCAGGATGCGGATGGCCAGGCAGCCGGCGCAGGGTAAACCACAGGCCAGCGAAATAGAACGAACCCAGCACCGCACCGCCCAGTGCAGCCAATACCCAGGTGATTATCTCAATCATCGCGTTGATCCCGATCCGGTGGACGCTGTTTCTGCAACCACTGCCAAGCGCTAGCACAACCGAGCACCAGACCGGCGGCTAGCAGCGTCAATGTCCAGGAATGCCGGCCCGGCCAGTTCCGGTCCAACCACAGTCCCAGCAAAGCGCCGAGCACCGTCGGCAAGGCCACTGACCAGCCCACGGCGCCAAACAGTCCCAGCCCGAACCAGACGCTCGATCGATCCGCTTGGCGCGCCCGCAGTTTACGGGTTGCTTTGTACTTAATTTGTTCCGGCAAAGGATCACTCTTTCTTCCCTTTTCGCTGTTGGAAGAAGGGCCGGCCATGAAGGGTGCCGTCATCGTCGGCCTGCTCCCAGCTTTAGAAACTGCCGGATCATCCCTGCCTCCAGCCGGGCGAGCGTACTGCGAGCGATCCTTTCCTGTTCGTCCAATTGGCGAAATTCATTTTCCACGACCTGCCGCAACCGGGCCAGATCATCCTCCCGCACCGCCCGGCGCACCGCAATCAATACTTCGGCGCCGCATTTCGTCAGTACTCCTTGATCGACGGCTAAAAACCGCTCTTGGCCCTCCACTGTGGTGAAGCCAACGATGCCCGGCTGCAAGGCTGCTACCCAGTCGCGGTGGCGTGGTAACAGACAGAAAGACCCTTCCAGCCCTTCGGCGTGAACCCGCATCGCCGGTTCATCCACCAGCGTTTGGGCCGGGGTCAATACCTTCAGACGCATCAGTGCTGCACCTCGCTCAGATCGCCGATCATATACAGCGCTGCTTCCGGCCAGCCGGTGCAACCATCAACGAGAATCCGCTCGCAATCGTCCAGCACGCGCGGCAATGGCACACTCTTCCCGGAGCGGCCGGTGAAGTGCTCAGTGGTGAAAAACGGCTGGGTCAGATAGCGTTCCAAGCGCCGGGCGCGGTTGACGGTGCGCCGGTCGGCCAGCGACAGTTCCTCCAGCCCGAGCATGGCGATTAAATCTTTGAGTTCCTCGTACTCTGCCAGAGTCCGGCGCACCGCCTGGGCAATCCGGTAATGGCGTTCGCCAACCAGCACGGGGGTGAGCAACTTGGAGTCAGAGGCCAATGGGTCCACCGCTGGATAGAAACCCTGGCTGGCGCGTTTGCGCGACAGCACCAGCGAGGCAGACAGGTGGGCAAAGGTGTGAGCGGCGGCGGGGTCGGTGAAATCATCGGCGGGTACATAGACCGCCTGTACCGAGGTGATCGATCCACCCGCAGCGTTGCAAATCCGCTCTTCCAGTTCTGCTAGCTCGGTACCCAAGGTCGGTTGATAACCCACCCGCGAGGGAATGCGGCCCATCAACCCCGACACTTCCGAACCGGCTTGAATAAAGCGAAAGATATTATCGATCAACAATAACACGTCATGGTGGGCGGTATCGCGGAAGTATTCGGCAATCGTCAATGCGGCATGGCCAACCCGGAAACGGGCGCCCGGTGGTTCATCCATCTGACCAAACACCAGTACAGCATTCGACAGGACCCCCGCTGCGCGCATCTCCCGATGCAATTCCTCTGCTTCCCGGCAACGCTCGCCGATACCGCAGAATAGGCTGACTCCCTGGTAGCGGCCCATCATATTGTGGATCAATTCAGTGATAATCACGGTCTTGCCAACGCCGGCGCCGCCAAACAAGCCGGTTTTACCGCCACGCTCCAGCGGGCACAAGAGGTCGATGACCTTGATGCCGGTTTCGAACATCTCCAAACCGGCCCGCCGCCGTGCCAAAGGGATCGGTGGTTGATGGATCGAGCGTTGTTCCGTGCCGGCCAACGCGGGGCCATCGTCAATCGTTTGACCGAACACGTTGACCATCCGCCCTAGCAATTCCGGCCCGACCGGCACCGTCAATGGACCGCCGCAATCGCGCACCGGATCGCCACGCGCCAAGCCTTGTGTTGGGGTCAGGGCGATGCCGCGCACCCTGTCGGCAGCTAGATGAGCGCTCACTTCGATGATCACCAGCTCCTCTCGTCCAGCACGCAACTGCTGGCGCAGGGCGGGCAATTGACGAGGAAAACAGGCGTCCACCACGCTGCCGCGCACCGCGATCACTGTGCCGTGCTGTTCAGGTGGAGTTGAGGCAGGTATTGAGAGCGGGGTGTTGGAGGGCATCTTTCGTCTTGGTAAATAAGATAACGTCGATTCCGAGGGTGAGTGTTATGAAAGTTCCTTATCGATCGCTCCAGGGCGGGTACGGCATCCGGTCTCCCTGTGCAGGCCGTCCTATCATGAATAGCCCCTACAGAAATACACTACAAGGGCGGGTTAGCGAAGCGTAACCCGCCGATTCCGTGGGACTTCCCCCCAA
>ERZ761607.4022-NODE-4022-length-13471-cov-4.687910_pt1 | contig 13471 bp, 11 predicted proteins | sample MGYA00511164_ERZ761607 | MGnify/ENA primary metagenome ERZ761607 (study PRJEB28899, sample SAMN02445080) | bioreactor sludge metagenome | biome: EBPR sludge | place: Australia: Brisbane, Thorneside Wastewater Treatment Plant | collected 2011-06-22 ...
GCGCATCAAGAGCCTGAACTACCTCAACAACATCCTGGCCAAGATCGAAGCGATCAATGCCGGGGTTCTGGAGTGCATCATGCTGAACCCGCAGGGGTTCGTGGCCGAGGCCTCGGGTGACAACATCTTTGTCATCCGCGGGAAGACCCTGATCACGCCGCCGGTCTGGTGCGGCGCGCTCGAGGGCATCACCCGCGAGGTGGTCATGCAGATCGCGCCGTCGTGCGGCCTGGCCGTCAAGGAGGACGTGCTCCCCCGGTACGACCTGTACACGGCGGACGAGCTGTTCCTGACCGGCACGGCCGCGGAGATCATCAGCGTGGTCAATGTCGACCGCCGGGTGATCGGCGGGGGCAAGCCCGGCCCGTACACCCTTGAACTGCTCAAGGCCTTTGCCGTGGAGACGAAGAATACCGGGGTGCCGATCACCTAGTTCCCGCCATGAACTGTGAACTGTGCCAGGCCCATGAAGCGACGGTCCATCTGACCCAGGTCATCGATGGCTCGATCAAGAAGCTTCATCTCTGCGAGGCCTGTGCGCAGAAGAACGGCTTCGACATGCAGGGGCCGATCTCGATCACCGATATCCTGCTCGGCATGGGCGGCAAGCGGGAGGAGGCCGCGGCGCCGACCTCCGAGCGGTCGTGTCCGCGCTGCCACATGCGTCGGTCGGACTTCAAGAAAAGCGGACGTTTCGGCTGTTCCGCCTGCTACGAGGCGTTTGCCGAGGATCTGCCTTCGCTGCTGCGGGCGATGCACCGCAACGACCGCCACATCGGGAAGGTGCCGGCCGTCGCGGCGCGGCGGGTCCAGTTCATCAAGGAATTGAGCGACCTGCAGCAGGCGCTCGACCAGGCCATCGCCGAGGAGAAGTACGAGAAGGCGGCCAAGATACGCGATCGCATCACGGCGTGCCGTGCATCCATGGAGCAGGGGTGACACGGTGAACATCGATACCCTGCTGGACAATACCGGGGCGTGGATGTCGTCGGGCGACGACGAGCAGATCGTCATCACCAGCCGTATCCGGCTGGCCCGAAACCTGAAGAACTCGGCCTTCCCGGGCTGGGGCGGGGTCGAGGAATGTGCCCGGATCTGGTCCAGCCTGCGTCCGCGGCTGGCCGGCCTGCCGTCGATCCAGCCGGAAATCGATGTCGGTATGGACGAGCTGGAGGAGCTCGACAAGCAGATCCTGCTGGAGCGTCACCTGATCAGCCGCGAGCAGGTCGAAAAGGGGCGCGGCAGCGGCTTGATCCTCAGCGCGGACGAGCTGGTTTCGGTCATGGTCAACGAGGAGGACCACCTCCGCATCCAGGTCCTGCAGTCCGGCCTCAACCTCGCCACGGCGTGGGAGAAGATCGATCAGCTGGATTCCGAGATCGAGAGCCAGACCGAGTACGCATTTTCCGACGCGCTGGGCTACCTGACCTCGTGTCCGACCAATGTCGGTACGGGGATGCGGGCGAGCGTGATGATGCACCTGCCCGGCCTGGTGCTGATGGAGGAGATGAATCCGATCATCAAGGGGTTGGGCAAGATCGGGCTGACCGTGCGCGGGTTGTGGGGCGAGGGGACCGAGGCGATCGGCAACTTCTTCCAGGTTTCCAACCAGATGACCCTGGGCGAACGCGAGGCGGACATCGTCTACAACATCGAACAGATCGCCCGGGAAATCGTCGAACACGAGAAAAATGCCCGGGCCCGCCTGGTCGAGAAGAAGGAACTGTTTCTGAAGGACCACATCGGCCGGGCCTACGGGATCCTGACCCATGCGCACCTGCTGACCACCAAGGAGGCGCTGGACCTCCTGTCTGATTTGCGTTTAGGGGTCGATCTGGGTATATTGAAGTCAGTGGGTCGTCAGACGGTCGATGAACTGCTGATGACGGCACAACCCGGCCATTTGCAAAAGCTGGAAGGAAAGGCGCTTAAGCCGAAAGATCGCGATCGGGTCAGGGCGAAACGGGTGCGAGAGCGGCTGTCACGGGGCGACAGCAAACCAAAAAGGCAAAGCAGAACCCATGAATAACTTTACTCCACGTGCCCAGCAGGTCCTTCAACTGGCCCGCAAGGAAGCGGACCGGTTCAACCACAGCTACGTCGGCACGGAACACCTGCTGCTGGGCATTATCGCCCTCGGGCAGGGGGTGGCCGTGAACGTCCTGCAGCGGTTGAACGTCAACCTCGAGGCGGTGCGCATCGAGGTGGAAAAGGCGGTCGGGGTCGGGCCGGAAACCAAGCAGGTCGGCAACCTGCCGTTCACCCCCCGGGTGAAGAAGGTGCTCGCGCTCGCCGGCAGCGAAGCCCGTTCGCTGAACCACGCGTACGTCGGCACCGAGCACATCCTGCTCGGGCTGCTGCGCGAAGGGGAGGGTGTGGCCTCGCGGGTATTGCGCAACCTGAATGTGGACCTTGAGAAGACCCGGGTCGAGATCATGAAGGAACTCGATCCGAACTACGAGCCGGAGGGTGACAGCCAGGGATCGACCGGTGGCGGATCGACCGGCGGGGGCAGCGGTGCGGCACCGGCCGAGCCGTCCTCGCAGCCGGCCGCGCGAGACTCCAAGACCCCGGCGTTGAGTACGTTTGGCCGCGACCTGACCGAACTGGCCGCCAAGGGTGAGCTGGATCCGGTGATCGGCCGCGCCTCGGAAATCGAGCGGGTGATCCAGATCCTGTGCCGCCGCAGCAAGAACAATCCGGTGTTGCTCGGCGAGGCGGGGGTTGGCAAGACCGCGATTGTCGAGGGGCTCGCCCAGGCGATCTCCAAGGGCGATGTCCCCGAGTTGCTGCGCGACAAGCGGGTGGTCACCCTCGATCTCGCCCTGATGGTGGCGGGCACCAAGTACCGCGGGCAGTTCGAGGAGCGCATCAAGGCGGTCATGGACGAGATCAAGCGCGCGAAGAACATCCTGTTGTTCATCGACGAGTTGCACACCATCGTCGGCGCCGGTTCGGCGGAGGGGGCGATGGATGCCTCGAACATCATCAAGCCCGCGCTGTCGCGTGGCGAGATGCAGTGCATCGGCGCGACCACGTTGACCGAGTACCGCAAGTTCATCGAGAAGGACGCCGCGCTCGAGCGCCGCTTCCAGTCGGTCATGGTGCGGGAGCCCACCATCGAGGAAACGGTGGAGATCCTCAAGGGCCTGCGCCAGCGGTACGAGGTGCACCACCATGCCAAGATCCTCGACGAGGCGCTGATCGCCTCGGCCGAGTATTCGTCCCGTTACCTGAATGACCGGTTCCTGCCCGACAAGGCGATCGACGTGATGGACGAGGCGGGAGCCCGGGCGCGTATCTCGGCCATGACCCGTCCGCCGGACATCAAGGAGAAGGAACGCCAGATCGAGGAGATCCGCAAGAACAAGGAGGACGCGATCAAGGCGCAGCATTTCGAGGAGGCGGCCGCATTCCGCGACCAGGAACGAATCGCCACCGAGGAGATGACCCGGGTGATGGACGAGTGGCGCAAGTCCCGCGACCAGGCGGTGGTCACGGTCAGCGCCGAGGACATCATGACCATCATCTCCAAGTGGACCGGTATCCCGCTCTACAAGATGGAGGAGCAGGACATGTCGCGCCTGCTGAAGATGGAGCAGGAGATCGAGAAGACGGTGATCGGCCAGCACGAGGCGGTCGTGGCCGTCTCGAAGGCATTGCGCCGTTCGCGGGCCGACCTGCGCGATCCGAAGCGGCCGATCGGTTCGTTCATCTTCCTCGGGCCCACCGGTGTCGGCAAGACCCTGCTGGCCAAGGCGCTGGCCGAGTTCATGTTCAACACGGCGGAGGCCATGGTGCGCATCGACATGAGCGAGTACCAGGAGCGGCACACCGTCAGCCGGCTGGTGGGCGCGCCCCCCGGCTACGTGGGCTACGAGGAGGGGGGCCAGCTCACCGAGGCGGTGCGCCGCAAGCCCTACTCGGTGGTGCTCTTCGACGAGATCGAGAAGGCCCATCCCGACGTGATGCACATCCTGTTGCAGATCCTCGAGGAGGGCAAGTTGACCGACAGCCTCGGGCGGGCGGTGGACTTCCGCAACACGATCATCATCATGACGTCGAACATCGGCGCGGACTCGGTCCGCAAGGGCTCGGGACTCGGCTTTGCCGAGGACACCGGGGCGGCCGATTACGAGCGGATGAAGCGGCTGATGCTCGAGGAGTCGAAACGCGCGTTCAAGCCGGAGTTGCTCAACCGCATCGAGGACATCGTGGTGTTCCATCCGATGACCCGCGAGGCGGTCATGAACATCCTCGACCTCGAGGTGGCGAAGGTCAAATCGCGCCTGGCCACGAAGAACATCGAGTTGCACATCGCCGAATCGGCCCGCGACTTCCTGATCGCCAAGGGTTTCGACCCGACCTACGGGGCGCGGCCGATGCGCCGCGCGGTGGAGCGGTACCTGGAGGATCCGCTGGCCGAGGAAATCCTGCGTGGCACGGTCCGCAAGGACGAGACCATTGAAGTGACCTCGGACGGCGACAAGCTGACGTTTGGCCAGCTTGCCGGGACGAACTGAAACACTTGCACGTCGCGACACGGTGCCGGTTTTTTCGATTGGGACATCGGCCGGCACCGCGTAGGATCGCCCCGTGGTAACGTTTCTTAAAATCCTGTGCTGGTTGTTTGCCGCGGTTCCTCCCCGCGTTGCCCGTGCCTGGGGGCGGGGGATCGGTCGCCTGATGGCGCGGCTGCTCGGCCGCAAGGTGGCCTTGGCCGAGGACAGCCTGCGGCAGGCGTTTCCCGATTGGAACGAGGATCGGCTTCGCCGCACGGCCAAGGGGGTATTCATCAACCAGGGTCTGCTCCTCGCCGAGACCCTGCGGCGTCTGGGCAGGCCACGGATCAATCCGCTCGACGAGATCACCCACGATCCGGCGCAGATGGAGGCGTTCGAGGCGATCATGGCGCAGGGCCGGGGTGGCTTGGTGCTCACCGCCCACATCAACAATTATGAATTCCTGTCGGCGTGGGCGGCGCGGCGGTTCGCTATGACCATCACCGCGAAGAAGATCAAGCCCAAGGCGCTCGGTGATTTCATCCAGCAGATGCGGCGCGACGGCAACATCACCGAGGTGCCGCACCACGGTTCGTACCGGAGCCTGTTGCGGGCGGTCAAGGCGGGCGGGGTGATCGGGTTCATCATGGACCAGAACATGATCCACCGCGAAGGGGTGTTCGTGACGTTCTTCGGTCGGCCGGCCTGCACGACGGCGGGGTTGGCCATGTTGTCGGCCCAGGCGCAGACTCCGGTGGTGCCGGTGTTCATCCTGCGCGATGGCGACGGCTACCGGGTCAAGATGTTGCCGCCGATCCCGCCGCCGGTGGACCGCAGCGTGGAGGCCTTGCAGGACGCGACCCAGCTTTATTCCAATGCGATCGAGTCGGTCATCCGCGAGCAGCCGGAATCCTGGATCTGGATGCACCGCCGGTGGAAGACCCAGCCGAAGGCGGGCGACCGGGTTACCCGGAACGACGGGACCTCCTACCTCCATGCCTGATCCGTTGCTTCAACTGGCCGAGGTGCAGGTCACGTTCGCGAGCGACCTCGGGGAGGTGTCCGCGGTGGACCGCGTTTCGTTTTCGGTGGAACGCGGCGAGGTGGTGGCGCTGGTCGGCGAGAGCGGGTCGGGAAAATCGGCCACGGCGCTGGCCATCGGGGGCTTGTTGCCCGGCCATGCGCGGGTCGGGGGCAGCATCCGGCTGGACGGTGCGGAGTTGGTCGGTCGCTCGGCAACGGCATGGCGGGGCATTCGCGGCCGCCGTATCGCGTACGTGTTCCAGGAGCCGGCTACGGCCTTGAATCCGGTGTTCACGGCGGGTTACCAGGTTGCCGAGGCCCTCAAGGTGGCGGGGCGACGTGACTCGCTGGAGGAGCGGATCGCCGCCTTGCTCGAATCGGTGGGCTTGCGTGATGCCGGTCGTATCGCCTCCTCCTACCCGCACCAGTTGAGCGGTGGCCAGCAGCAGCGGGTGGTCATGGCGATGGCCTTGGCCGGGGAGCCGGAGTTGCTGATCGCGGATGAGCCGACCACGGCACTGGATGTCACGGTGCAGGCGCAGATCCTGGAGCTGCTCGCCGAGCTGCAGCGGTCGCGCGGCCTGGCGGTCCTGCTGATCACCCACAACCTCGCCATCGCGGCGCGGTTGGCCCGCCGCATGGTGGTCCTGTACGCCGGCCAGGTCGTGGAGGAGGGGCCGGCGGCGGAGATGGTCCATGCACCGCGGCATCCCTACACCCACGCCTTGTTGCGGGCGGTACCCAAACTCCGGGGTGCCGGGTCGGCGGCCGATCTGGTCGGGATTCCCGGGCAGATCCCTTCGCCGATGGCTCTACCCTCGGGTTGCCGGTTCCATCCGCGGTGTGCGCGGTGCGTCGCGACGTGCCGCGGGGAGGTGCCGGAGCTTGCCAATACAGGATCGGGTTGGCGCAGCCGTTGTCCCTTCGCGCGGGAGGTGGGGACGTGATGGAGCCGGTGTTGCTGGAGACGGACGGGATCACCGTCCGGTATGACGGGATGGCGCGTCCCGCCCTGCAGGAGGTGCGGGTGGCGGTGCGGGCGGGTATTTCATTGGGGGTGGTCGGGGAGAGCGGGAGTGGCAAGTCCACCTTGATCCGCACCTTGCTCGGCCTGGAGCGGCCGGTATCCGGGCGGGTGTTGTTCCGGGGGACGGACGTGGCGGCGTTGCGTGGCGATGCGTTGCGGACATTCCGGCGCAAGGTGCAGATGGTCTTTCAGGATCCCTACAACAGCCTCAATCCGCGCATGACGGTGGGGCAGACGTTGGGGGAGGTGCTCACGGTGCACCGGTTGGCGGCACGGGGCTCGGTCCTGCGGGTCGTGGGGGAGTTGCTTGGGCAGGTCGGGCTGGATCCGTCGCTGGCCGCCCGGTATCCCCATGAGCTCAGCGGGGGGCAACGGCAACGGATCGGCATTGCCCGGGCGATCAGCCTGGAGCCGGAGGTGCTGCTGGCGGACGAGCCGGTTTCCGCGCTGGATGTCTCGGTGCAGGCGCAGGTGCTGGGGTTGCTGGACCGGCTGGGCCGGGAGCGGGGGATCACCCTGGTGCTGATCGCCCACGATCTGGCGGTCGTGGCTGCGGTCTGCCGGGAGATGGTGGTCATGGAGCAGGGGCGGGTTGTCGAGGCGGGACTGGCCCGCTCGGTCATCGAGCAACCGAGCCATCCCTACACCCGGCAATTAATTGCGGCGGTGCCGCAGATTGAACCCTTGATGCCACCGGCCCCTTTATGACACAGTCGAGGGCCATGCATGCCGCCGCGGAAACCGAGCCAGCACCACCACCGGGGACGTTCCGGGTCACCGCGCGTGATCCGTCATCGGCCGCCCGGACCGGGTGGCTCCAGACCGCGCATGGCCGCATCGAGACGCCGGTCTTCATGCCGGTCGGCACCCAGGGTTCGGTCAAGGCCATGGCACCCCACGAAATGGCGGACCTCGACTTCCATATCATCCTGGGCAATACCTACCACCTCAACGACCGGCCGGGCATGGAGATCATGGAGGCGGCCGGGGGGTTGCACCGGTTCATGGGCTGGAACCGGGCCATTCTGACCGACAGCGGCGGTTTCCAGGTCTTCAGCCTGGCCAAACTGCGCAAGATCGGGCCGGACGGGGTCGAGTTCCGCTCGCACAACGACGGCAGCAAGCACTTCTTGGGTCCGCGGGAGTCGATGCGGATCCAGCGGATCATCGGGTCGGACATTGCCATGGTCTTCGACGAATGTCCGCCCTATCCCTGCACACGGGATTACGCTTGCCAAGCGGTGGAGCGGACCCTATCGTGGGCGGCTTTGTGTGCAGAACAGCCAAGGGCCGAAGGGCAATTGGTGTTCGGGATTGTGCAGGGTGGGCTTTTTGAGGACCTGCGTGCCGATTGCGCGAAAGCGCTGGTAGGCATGGGGTTCGATGGATACGCCATCGGCGGCGTGAGCGTCGGGGAGCCCGACCAGTTGATCCTTCCGGGCGTGGAGGCGGGCGTGGCCCATCTGCCGGAGGACAAACCGCGTTACCTCATGGGGGTTGGCGGGTTTGCCCAGATGGTGGAGTCGATCGCCCGGGGCGTGGACATGTTCGATTGCGTGATGCCGACGCGGGTGGCCCGGAACGGAACTGCGGTGACGCGGTCCGGACGGTTCGCGATGCGGAACGGGGCACACAAGCAGTCGTTCATGCCGATCGAGGAGGGCTGCGGTTGCTACGCATGCCGGCACTTCAGCCGGGCGTACATCCGGCACCTGCTGAATGTGAACGAGGTGTTGGGCATCCGGTTGCTCACCATCCATAATTTGTACTGTTACAATAGCTTTTTGAAAGAGATACGCGCGGCGATCCGCAACGGGACGTTTGCAGAGCTTCGCGCCTACTGTCAGGAAACCAAACGTTCCACGTCCGCGTTCTAGCGCGGCCGAAACCTGTGAGATGACGATGGATACAATGCAACTGCTGCTGGGTATGGCGCCGCCGCCGGGACAAGGCGGGGAAGCTCCTTCGGGAACCTTCTTCATGGGCTGGATCGCGATCATGATTGCGATCTTCTACGTGATGATCATCCGGCCCCAGCGCCGCCGCGAGAAGGAACGGATGGACCTCCTCAAGGCGATCAAATCGGGTGACCGCGTGCTGTTCAGCGGGGGCATCATCGGCATTGTCACCAACGTGAAGGAGAAGACCTTCACCATCAAGGTGGGCGAAAAGACGAAACTCGAAGTGTTGCGTGGCTCGGTCACCCAGGTGCTGGGCAAGGACGACCTGCCCGCCGACCTCGATCCTGAACTCTCCTCGGTCAAGTAATTCACGCACGGACGGAACACAATGGACAAGAATGCTGTTTGGAAATGGGCGTTTCTCGGGATCCTGATTCTCAGCTCGCTGATGCTGGTCACGCCGGTCAGCCAGAAGGTCAAGCTGGGCCTCGATCTGCAGGGCGGTATCAGTTTCATCGTCGAAGTTGACCAGGAGCAGCTGCTCCGCCAGTACCGTGAGGAAAACCGCGAGATGAGCGAGGAGCAGCTTTCCGCCGATGTGCGGGACATCATCCTCCGCTCGAAGGATGTCGCGGTCGAGGTGTTGCGCAGCCGGGTGGACACCCTCGGCATCGCCGAACCGTCGATCTACCCGAAGGGCGACAACCGGATCATCATCCAGTTGCCGGGCATTGACGAGGCCAAGCAGAACGAGGCGCGCGACTCGATCATGAGCGTGGCGTTTCTCGAGTTCCGCCTGGTGCATGAGAACAGCGAGAACTGGGTTAATGAACTGTTTACCGACAGCAAGGCCCCCCGCGGTTTCCGCATCGGCAGCGCCAGTGAACGGTTTTATGTCCGTGACTATGACAAGGTGGCCGACAAGGACATGGACCGTGCCTTCTGGCGGGAACTCAACCGATTCGCCCCTCGTCCGCGCAGCGACTTCATGCTGGTAAAGGATGAGCGCAATGGCGCCACGATCTACCGACCGTTTTATGTCGAAACCCGTCGCCAGCTGGCCGGTGACGCGCTCAAGGACGCCAAGGTCGAGTACGGGCAGTTCAACGAGCCTCGTATTTCACTCGAATTCAATGCCAAAGGCGCTCGCGATTTCGCCCGCGTGACCAAGGATTACAGCCCGATGGGCGAAAAAAACCTGAACCGTGAGGAGGGGCGTCAACTGGCCATTGTGCTGGACGGAACTCTTTACTCGGCTCCGGTGATCCGTACCGCAATCCTCGATGGACGTGCCGAGATCACCGGCATGTTCTCGCCGAGTGAAGCCGCCCGCCTGGTGAATGTGCTGCGCGCCGGTTCATTGCCGGTTCCGGTCAAGATCGTCGAAGAACGCCAGGTCAGCCCGTCGCTCGGCCATGACTCGATCGAGAGCGGGGTCAAGGCCGCGACCTATGGCGCGGTGCTCGTCTTCGTCTTCATGCTCCTCTACTACCGGGTTGCCGGTGTGGTTGCCAACCTCGCCCTGCTCCTGATCGTGTTCCTGCTGCCGGTCGGCATGTGGGTTTCCGCCGGATTCCTCAGCACCTTCCTGGGCGGCGGCGATGGCGGGCGCGTCGGGTTGCCGGTCATCACCCTTCCGGGTATTGCCGGTATCGTGCTGACCATCGGTATGGCGGTGGACGCCGCAGTGCTGATCTTTGAGCGCATGCGCGAGGAATTGCAGGCCGGGAAATCGCTCGGTGCGGCAATTCAATCGGGTTACGAGAAGGCATTCAGCGCGATTCTTGACGCGAACGTCACCACCGTCATCACCGCAGTCATCCTGTTTTGGCAGGGTTCGGGTCCGGTGCGTGGCTTCGCGGTCACCCTGTGCGCAGGTATCCTGATCAGCATGCTCGTTTCGCTGGTGTACATGAAGATGTTCCTGCGGTTGCTGGTCGACAAGTTCGGCTTCACCACGCTGAAGTTCAACGCGGTGATCAAGGAGACCTCGATCGACTTCCTCGGCAAACGCAAGATCTACGCGATTCTCGCGGTGCTGATTATCGCCGGCACGATGGCATCCTTCGTTCAGAAGGGCTCGAAGAACTTCGGCGTGGACTTCACTGGTGGTACGGTGCTGGTCTTCCGTTACGATGAAACACAACCCATTGATGCGGTACGCAGCGCCCTCGAACAGGGTGGAATCCAGAGCCCGCAATTGCAGTACCAGAAGGATATTGCACTGGCCCAGATCGGCGAACATAGCGAATTGCTTGAAGTGAAGGTCAGTTATGATCAGGGCGACGCCGCCCGCGACTTGATGCTGGAGAAGTTTGCCGGCGCCGGGTTCAGGCTGGTGCAAACGGAGAGTGTCGGTCCGCAGGTGGGTAAGGAACTGGCCCGTAGCGGGACGATCGCGATGATCGCGGCGCTGATCGGTATCATCATCTATATTACCATCCGCTTTGAATTTGCCTTTGCCGTAGGCGCCATCGTGGCCACACTGCATGACGTCATCCTGACCGTGGGCATCTACTGCCTGCTCGGCAAACAGTTCAGCCTGCCGATCATCGCCGCCCTGCTCACCATCGTCGGTTACTCGGTGAACGACACCATTGTGGTATTTGACCGTATTCGCGAAGATCTGAAACTCGTGCGCGGCAAGAGCTATGTGGAGATCTGCAACCTGAGCATCAACCAGACCTTGAGTCGCACGATCCTGACCTCGTTGACGACCCTGCTTACCGTCGGCACGTTGCTGATCTTCGGCGGTGGTGCGATGAACGACTTCGCGCTGACCATGTTCATCGGTATCGTGGTCGGTACCTTGTCGACGATCTACGTCGCCACCCCGGTGATGCTGTTCTGGCACAAGGAAAAGGACGTATCCGTAGCGAAGTCCTGAGGCTGGTTCCGGTATGGCTTCACACGATCCGGGTGCCTTCGTCTGGAAGGAGGAGCACCCGGACCTTGTTCCGGCCGAGCGACTCACCGCCGAACTGGGCTGCCCGCCCTGGCTGGCGGCGCTGCTCGTCCGGCGTGGATTGACCAGCCCCGATGCCGCTCACCAATGGATGAACCCCAAGTTACGCAACCTGGGGGATCCCTGGTTGCTGCCCGATGCCGAGCGGGCCGCGGCACGCATCCTCCAGGCGATCGACGCGGGTGAGCGCATCACCGTGTTCGGAGATTACGACGTCGACGGACTGACCAGTACCGCCTTGCTGCACGATCTGCTGACCAGGGCCGGGGCACAGGTCGCCACGTTCCTGCCGCTGCGAATGGAGGAGGGGTATGGATTGTCCGCCGAAGCCCTGCTCCGTTGCCTCGAGGAAACCAGCCCCCGGTTGATCATTACCGTCGATTGCGGAACCACCGCGGTGGCGTCGGTGGCCACGGCCCAGTCGGCCGGTATCGACGTGATCATCACCGACCACCACGAAACGGGAACCGCGACGGCACCCGCCTATGCCTTGGTCAATCCGCGCCTCTCGACCGATCCCTCCCTGCACGTGCTGGCCGGGGTGGGGGTCGCCTTCAAGCTTGCGCATGCCGTGCTCAAGCTGGCCCGCCAGCGTGGATTGACCGATGCCTGGGTGAAGACGGATCCCCGGAGTTTCCTCGACCTGGTCGCGCTCGGTACGGTGGCGGATCTGGTTCCGCTCACCCACGAGAACCGGATTCTGGTCCACCATGGACTCCAGCACCTGACCGCGACCAGCCGGGTGGGGCTCCGCGCCCTGATCGACGTGGCCAGGATCATGAAGGACATCGACACCTACGAGGTCGGATTCCTGCTTGGCCCCCGCTTGAATGCCTCGGGCCGGTTGGGCAATGCCCGGATGTCCCTGCAACTCCTGATGACGGATGACCCGGACGAGGCGCGGCAACTTGCCACCGCCCTGGATGCCGCCAACCGGGAGCGCCAGCAGGTGGAAAAAGCCATCGTGGAAGAGCTCAAGGTTCGCGTGTCCGCGCGGGACCTGGTCGGACTCCACGCCATTGTCGAGGCGGAGGCGGACTGGCACCCGGGGGTGGTGGGGATCGTGGCCTCGCGTCTGGTCCAGCAGTTCTACCGGCCTTCGATCGTAATCGGCATGGACGATCAGGGGCGTGCCAAGGGTTCATGCCGCAGCATTACCGGGTTGAACATCACCGAGACACTGGCGGCCTGCCGGGAACATCTGGTCAAGTTCGGGGGACACGCCATGGCGGCCGGCCTGGAAATCGAGTGGGAGCGGCTGCCAGCATTCCGGGTCGCCTTTGAGCAGCAATGCCGCGAGCGACTGGCCGGGGTGACGTTGCAACCCGGCCTTGCCATCGACGGATGGGTCAACCTCGACGCCCTCGATGAAAAGGCGATCCGCTGGCTGGACGGGATGCGACCCTTCGGCATGGGAAACCCGGAACCGGTCTGGGCGGCGGGCGGTCTGCGGGCAAGCGGCGAACCCCGCGAGGTCGGGACCGGCCACCTCAAGCTAGTCCTTGCTGACAAGGCGGGCGCCGAGCGATCGGCGATCGGGTTCGGGATGTACCACCGTCCGGTGCCGCGGGTACTGGACGGGGCATTCCACGTCCGGGTCGACACCTTCCGGGGACGGCGGGAGATCGTCCTGCACCTCAAGGATTTCCGGGACAGCCGATCATCCGGTTGATCCTCCGGTCACGGGGAGGCGGACCACCGCGAAAGCCCTGCGTTAGGACCGTGGTAAAATCGTTCAAACGACCGCTTTTGCACTTGCGCCGTTCCGGTTGTCAACCTATCTTGTCACGCTTCATCGGGAGTATAGTTATGTCCAAGATATGTAGCATTTGTGGCAAGTCGTCGTTCATGGGTAACCGCATCATCCGTCACGGTTTGCCGAAGAAGTCCGGCGGTATCGGTTTGCACACGACCGGGATCACCCGCCGTCGGTTCAAGGCGAACATCCAGCAGGTCAAGGCCAACGTAAACGGTACGATCAAAACGATTTCGGTTTGCACGTCCTGCATCAAGGCCGGCAAAGTCATCAAGGCATAGTGTCTCAACCTGGAGG
>ERZ761607.4025-NODE-4025-length-13468-cov-6.949527_pt1 | contig 13468 bp, 15 predicted proteins | sample MGYA00511164_ERZ761607 | MGnify/ENA primary metagenome ERZ761607 (study PRJEB28899, sample SAMN02445080) | bioreactor sludge metagenome | biome: EBPR sludge | place: Australia: Brisbane, Thorneside Wastewater Treatment Plant | collected 2011-06-22 ...
ATATGGATCAATGACTTAGCACACCACAGACCGCGAATCCGCTAAGTTGGGCTAGAAAAGGTGCAACCGCGACTTGGCGATCGCGAATGACGCGGCGAGTGCCATCGGGGTCGGAATCGACATCACTACCACAAGACTAACCATGACTACTTCCGCTGGCAGACAGCACAGCCGGCGTCCTTCTTGAACCTGACGGTGCGCCACTCCATGTCCAGCGCATCGAGCAGGAGCAGGCGCCCGCTCAGGCTGTCGCCGATGCCGGCGACCAGCTTCAGCGCCTCGGCCGCCTGCACCGTGCCGATGATGCCGGTCAGCGGAGCAAAGACGCCCATCACCGCGCAGCGCACCTCGTCGACATCGTCGCCCTCGGGAAAAAGGCAGTGGTAGCAAGGCGCATCGTCGCGCGCGAGGTCGTAGACGCTGACCTGGCCGTCGAAGCGGATCGCTGCGCCCGACACGAGAGGCTTGCGGTGATGCACGCAGGCGCGGTTGATTGCATGCCGGGTGGCGAAATTGTCGGTGCAGTCGAGGACGACGCCGGCGCTCGCCACCAGCGCGTCCAGCGCGGCGCCGGCAAGCCTCTGTTGCAGGGGAACGATGGCGACGTCCGGGTTGATCGCGGCCAGTGCCTGGCGGCCGGATTCGGCCTTGGCCATGCCGATGCGTGACTGGGTGTGGAGGATCTGGCGTTGCAGGTTGGTGAAGTCGACGCAATCGTCATCGACCAGCGTGATCCTGCCGATACCTGCCGAGGCCAGGTAGAGCGCCGCCGGAGAACCCAGTCCGCCGACGCCGACGACCAGCGCGTGGGCGCCGATAATGCGTTCCTGGCCTTCAATACCGAGCGCGTCGAGCAGGATGTGGCGGCTGTACCTCAGGAGCTGCTCGTCGGTCACTTGTATTCGCGCCACTCCGGGGGCGTATCGTCGTGGTCGCCGTGCGGATGGTGCTCCCAGGCCTTGACGTAGGCTTCCTGCGAGGAGCGCTTCAGGCGCTTTTCGGGGGCGCCCATGTTGTGCAGCTGAGTGTCCTCGACGTAGTAGACCAGCGCCCGGGTCAGCTTGCTCATCAGCGTGTTGTCGAGATGATAGCCGCGGTCGATGAGATGCTCGTCGAGTTCGCGCAGCGTGTGTACCGACACGTCGTAGCCGACGCCCACCGCGCGTTTCTCGAATTTCGGCTGAACGTCGACTTCGTCGATATGCCGGAGGTCGTCGGCCGCCTCCGGCACCTGGCCGGGCGGGAACTTGGCGAACAGTATCTCCCGGTTCTTCCTGAGATCTCCGCTGTTCATCATGCCTCCGGTGAATTCCCTACAGGGTCTTGTGCTGCAGGATCTTCAAACCCTTGAGAAGGTTCAGGGCCTGCTGGAACTGATGGTCGCTCTTGGTGCCATATTCGAGGCGCGCCAGCGGATCCTCGTCGGGTTCGTCCTTGCCGCCCTTGTCCTTGTCCCTGCCCGGTTTGGCGGCCGGCTTGGCCTGCGGTTTCGGCGCTTCCTTGGTGGCTTCCTTGTCGCGGTCGTTGGTCAGGTGACGATCGAGATCGGCCTCGCGCACCCGGCCGCTGGCGCCGCCGCCGTTGGCGGTCTCCTCGACGACGATATCCGGCACGATGCCCTTGGCCTGGATCGAGCGCCCCTCCGGCGTATAGTAGCGGGCGGTGGTCAGCTTGATCGCGGTGTTGCCGGGCAAGGGAATGACCGACTGGACCGATCCCTTGCCGAAGGTCTGGGTGCCCATGATGATGCCGCGCTTGTAATCCTGAAGGGCGCCGGCAACGATTTCGGACGCCGACGCCGAGCCGCTGTTGACGAGGACGACCATGGGCACCTTCTTGGCCTCGATCGGGATCGTCTTGAGCGGATCGTCGCGCGTGCCGCGCAGGTAGTCCTGGGGCCGGGCGCGAAACTCCTGCTTGGCGTCCGGCGTCCGTCCATCGGTCGAGACGACCTTGACGTCGGGCGGCAGGAAGGCCGCGGAAACCCCGATCGCGCTGTTGAGCAGGCCACCGGGGTCATTGCGCAGGTCGAGCACCAGCCCTTGCAGGCTGCCCTCCTTGTAGAGGTTCGTCAGGTGTTTGGCAAGGTCGGCGGTGGTGTTTTCCTGAAACTGGGTGACACGAATCCAGCCGTAACCCGGTTCGATCAGCTTCGACTTGACGCTCTGGACCTTGATCACTTCGCGGACCAGAGTCAATTCGATCGGCTTCGCCTCGCCCTTGCGCAGGATCGAAAGCCGGATCGACGTCTTCGGCTTGCCGCGCATCTTCTTGACTGCCTCGTTCAGCGTCAGGCCCTTGACCGGGGTGTCGTCGAGCTTGAAGATCAGGTCGCCCGACTTGACCCCGGCGCGATAGGCAGGGGTGTCCTCGATCGGCGAGACGACCTTGACCAGCCCGTCCTCCATGCCGACCTCGATGCCCAGCCCGCCGAACTCGCCCTGCGTGCCCACCTGGAGATCCTTGAAGGCGTCGGCATCGAGGTAGCTCGAGTGCGGGTCGAGGTTGGACAGCATGCCGGAGATGGCATTGTTGATCATGGTCTTGTCTTCGACCGGTTCGACGTAGCCCTGCTTGATGCCGCTGTAGACCTCGGCGAAGGTGCGCAACTCGTCGATCGGCAGGCCGCTCTTGGCGTCCTTGTCGGCCAGCGCCGGGACGTGCAGGCTGATCATCGCGCCGGCGACGAAACCGCCCACGACCAAACTGATTGTTTTGACTTTGCTCATTTCAGACTTGCCCATTTCATCGGATCGACAGGTTGCCCCTGATGGCGAATTTCAAAGTATAAACCGGAATCCGGATTCCCTCCGCTGTTGCCGACGGTCGCGACTGTCTCTCCACCCTTGACTCCCTGACCGACCTGCTTGAGCAGCGAGTCGTTGTTGCCGTAGATCGTAAGGTAGGAATCGCCGTGGTCGACAATCAGCAGATTGCCGAAACCGCGCATCCATTCCGCAAAAACCACCCGTCCGCCGGCCACCGCCTTGACATCGCTGCCGGCACCGGCCTTGATGAACAGGCCGCGCCAGGTGCCACCGCCATCGCGCGGGCTGCCGAAACGTCCCGCCAGGGTGCCGCGCACGGGCAGACGGAGGTTGCCCTTTTGCCGTGCGAAGCTGCCGTCGCTGGCGGCCGGTTCGTAATGGTTCTCGGCTTCGACAGCCCGCGGGCGCGCCGGTTCGCTGGCCGGGGCCGGGCGCGGGGCCTCCCGCACTTCCTCGCCCGGGCGCGAGCGTGGCTTCTCTTTCTCCTTCTCCTTCTGGCGGGCCGCTTCGGCGAGGCGGGTGGCCTCGGCGGCGCGCGCGGCCTCGGCGGCACGGGCCCTGGCCGCCTCCGCCTCGCGCGCGGCCTTGGCCGCCTGCGCTGCCTGGGCGGCGAGAATCCTGGAGAGCCGGTCGATCAGTTCGGTCAGCCGGCGTTCGTCTTGCTTCAGGTTGCCGATCTGTTTGCGCTGGGCCTTTACCTTCTCGGAAACCTGGGCGTAGAGGGCCTTGCGCTCGTCGCGCTGCTTCTGCAGATCGTCATGGCGCTGCTGCTGCTGCGCCTCGATCTCCCTGATCTCGTTGGCACGTTCCTTGGCTTCCGCCGCCAGCGCCTTTTTCTTCTCCAGCGTGGCGCTGACCTCGTTCATCAGTTCGGCGCGGGTCATCGCTATCGCCGATAGATACTGCAGGTCGCGCGCCAACTGGTTCGGATCGTCGCCGTTGAGCAGAAGTTGCAACGAGTCCGGGGTGCCGCGGAGATACTGCCGGTAGAGCAGACTGTCGAGCTGGTTCTGCTGCTGGGTCAGCGTCGCGGCCAGTTCCTTCGACTGCTGTTCCAGGTTTTGCAGCTTTTTCTGGATTTGACCGCGCTGTTGTCCGAGTTCGTGCAACTCGCGCTGCAGGCGGGAGATCTGGCGCTCCGATTCGCGCAGGCGGTCCGCGGCGTCGGCCTTGTTTTCCTCGCTGGCCGAGAGGTCCTTGCGCAGATTTTCGATGCGGTTACGCAATTCGCCAAGATCGGACTGCTTTTCGGAGATCTCCGGCGATGCCGCGGCGTTCCCGGCCTTGTCACGGGCCGCGCTGACCGGCCCGGGGCGCACGCACAGCAGAACGGCGGCGATTATCGCCGCGATCGCGGGCTTGTTCAATGTCCGGGTCACGTCCGCCGCACGGACGGGAATGAGAGCGTGCTGCGCGATCTCCGGCAACGGCACTCTCCGGGACGGGGACAGGAGCGCGGGCGGTAGGTGGGGAGATGATTCATGCCCGAGTCCGGCTTGATGATGATTAAGGCCTGTGAAACGCAAGCCAGTATTTTATAATGACCTTTCTTACGAATTCGGGGTTCCCTCATGGAAATGGCCAACTTCAACCTGATCGACAAGCAGGAGGACATCGAGTTGGCGGCTCGCGCGCTGAAATCCATCGCTCACCCGCTGCGCCTGAAGATCCTCTGCGTGATCGGCGATCAGGAGGCCTGCGTGCAGGAAATCGTCGCTGCCGTCGGCACGTCGCAGAGCAACATCTCGCAGCATCTGGCCATCCTGCGCGAAAAGGATGTCCTGCTTACGCGCAAGGACGCCAACCGGGTGTACTACCGGGTCGGCGACCAGCGCATCCTGCAGCTCGTCGGCATGATGCGCGAAGTCTTCTGCGGCGTGGAGGAATAGCCAGGTGCCGATGGATTTCATCTACCAGAACATTCTGTTGATCGCCCTCGTGTTGGTCAGCGGTGTCGCGCTGATCCTGCCCATGCTCATGGGGTCCGGGGGGAACGACGTGAATCCGGCGGCAGCCACCCAGTTGATCAACCGCGAGGATGCCCAGGTGATCGACGTGCGCCAAGCCGAAGAGTTCGCCGCCGGGCATCTGCCGGAGGCGAAGAATGTCCCGCTTGCCAAGCTCGCTGATCGCATCAACGAGATCGAGCGTTTCAAGGACAAGCCGGTGATCGTCTGCTGCGCGTCGGGCATGCGTTCCGGGAAGGCCTGCGGCGAACTACGCAAGCTGGGCTTCGCCAAAGTGCATAATCTGTCCGGCGGCATCGATGCCTGGGTGGGCGCCGGTTACCCGGTCAAGAAAGGGACGCGCAACCGATGAGCACCCGCATCCTGATGTATACCACGGCGGTCTGCCCCTACTGTACACGTGCCAAGCTGCTGCTCAAGGCGCGCGGGGTGACCGAGATCGAGGAAGTGCGCATCGATCTCGACCCCGGGAGACGCGATGAAATGATGCACAAGACCCGGCGCCGGACCGTGCCGCAGATCTATATCGGAGAAACCCATGTTGGCGGCTTCGACGACCTGAGTGCCCTCGATGGCGCCGGCAAGCTGCGGCCGCTGCTCGACGGCGCCTGATAACCGATTTATCACCTGAAAGGGAATCATGGAACAAGACGAACAGCCGGTCTTCGGCATCGAGAAGCTTTACGTCAAGGATCTTTCCGTCGAAGTGCCCCATGCGCCGGAAATCTTCCTCGAGCGTGAGGCGCCGCAGGTCGAGATCCAGCTCGGAACCGCCGGCAGGGCTCTCGGGGATGGCGCCTACGAAGTGGTGCTCACCGTCACGGTAACCACGAAACTGGAGGACAGGACGGTCTTCCTGGTTGAAATCGGCCAGGCCGGCATCTTCCGGATCGTGAACGTCCCCGATGAGCAGGTCGAGCCGCTGATTGCCGTCGCCTGCCCGAACATACTTTTCCCGTATGCGCGGGAGGCCGTTTCCGACGCCGTGACCCGCGCCGGCTTTGCGCCGATCGTCCTGCAGCCGGTGAATTTCGAGGCCATGTACATGCAGCGCCTGCAGGAACAGGCGTCGGCCCCGACCGAAGTTCCCATTCAGTAGGGCCTGAGCATGTGGCGCCAGGCCATTGCCGCTTTCGCCCTGATCGGTGCCGCCGGCACGGCGTTGGGCCTTGACTTTCGTTCGGTTGAGGTGCCGGTGGCGATTCTCTACGACTCGCCGTCGCAGAAGGGCAAGAAGCTTTACTTGATCCGATCGCAAACGCCGGTCGAGGTGGTGGTGCGTGTCGAAGGCTGGTTCAAGGTGCGCGACGCGGAAGGCACGATGGCCTGGGTCGAGGCGCGCAATGTCGGCGAGCGCCGCACCCTGGTGGTCACCGCGCCCCGTGCCGAGATCCGGCAGTCGGACAAGCCGGATGCGCCGGTGGTCGGCGAACTCGACAAGTGGGTTGTGGTGGACTTTCTCGAGCCGGCGGCGCCGGGCTGGGCCAGGGTCCGTCACCGCGATGGCACTACCGGCTACGTTCGCTCGACTCAGGTCTGGGGCCTGTGAAGATCGCCTTGCTCGGTGCCGGGGCGTGGGGTACCGCGCTGGCCATCGCCTTTGCCGGCAGGCACGAGGTCACCCTCTGGTCGCGTGAGGACGATGTCGCGGTCGACCTCGTCAATACCCGCGAAAACCACCGCTTCTTTCCCGGCCACCGGCTTCCGGACTCGGTCCGCGTGGAGACCGATTTTGCCGCCGCCGTCGCCGCTGCCCAGCTTCTGGTCGTGGCGACCCCGATTGCCGGCCTGCGCCCGACCGCCGAGCGACTGAAGCAGGCGGGCTGCACGGCGCCCCTGTTGTGGGTGTGCAAGGGCTTCGAGGCGGGCAGCGGCAAGCTGCCGCATCAGGTAATTGCCGAAGTGCTCGGTCCGCAAGCCGTTTGCGGCGCATTCTCGGGGCCGAGCTTTGCCGAGGAAGTCGCCGCCGGACAGCCGACGGCCGTGACCCTGGCATCCCGCGATCACCGGTTTGCCGTTGAAACCGCGCGCCAGTTGCACACCCGGCGCCTGCGCGTCTATGCCAACGACGATCTGATCGGGGTCGAGGTCGGCGGCGCGGTAAAGAACGTGATGGCCATCGCCACCGGCGTTTGCGACGGCCTCGGGCTCGGACTCAACTCGCGTGCCGCGTTGATGACGCGCGGTCTGGCGGAAATCGCCCGGCTCGGCGTGGCGCTGGGTGCCCATCGTGATACCTTCATGGGTCTCGCGGGCATGGGCGACCTGATCCTGACCTGTACCGGCGACCTCTCGCGCAACCGGCGTGTCGGCCTGGCGCTGGCGGCAAACAAGGCGCTGCCGGACATCCTGAACGAGCTCGGGCATGTCGCCGAGGGCGTCTATACCGCCCGCGAAGTGGAACGACTGGCTCACGAACTGAAAGTGGACATGCCCATCTCTCTGGCCATCGCCGCCGTCCTCGATGGCCGGGTCAGTGCCAGCGAGGAACTCGAGCTGCTGATGGCGCGCGACCCGAAGGAAGAGGCTGCCTAGTCCGTCACGGCAGCCGACCGGCTGCGACCATCCGGGCATTGAGAATGCTTGGTACGATCCAGACAACGAGATCGTCGAAGTCGTTGCCCGGCGTGCGTGAGACAAAGGTTAGCGTCGAATTCACGTTTTCCTGTTCATCGACCGACGTACCGATCCCGTTGCTACCATGACTGACGATGACCGCAGGCAAGCTGGAAGCGATGTAGTTGGCGCTGCCCGCGCTGTCTCTGATGTTGGCGTTGCCCGCCGTGCTCAGGGTGAAGCTTGCCTGTGCGCCAGGCGGGAGTGGCGCAGTGAAGCTAGCATTCGCGAAATAAGTGAAGCGCCGGCCCCATGGATCAGTTTCGGGGAGGCCGAGCGTGACCCAAGGGACGACACCATAGATTCGGTTACATGCCGAGTTAGCATTGGGCCGGTCCTCGGTTCCAACCGTGGCGTCGGCGTTGGTTAGCGTGGGGTCGGCTGGGCAGGGCAGGCGGCCGTTGGCCATCGCAAAGCCGAGCAGCGCCTCGCGGACGTTCTCCAGTTGGCGTTGGGCGTCTGCATTCTCCGCCACATTGCGCTGGGCGGAAATGCCGAGCAGCAGTCCGCTGGTCAGCAGCGCGACGATAACCAGCACGATGGCCAATTCGACAAGAGAGAAGCCATATTGTTGGCTGCCTGACTGTGTGGGGGTCACGGAAGCTCCGGAAATGTCAATAGGCAAGGCGGTCATTGAATTTTGACGATGGGGCGGCGCTCCAGAAGTGCGTGATTGGTGCGGTTGCGCTGCCATCGCGAGAAGTATGGTTGTTGCACATTTGGGGGGGCAACCCATTTGGGTCGGTGCATTCGAGATAGTTCTGTGTTGTTCGTACAGCACGATCCTGAAGTCCCAGAGCGTGGCCGCTAGCCACAACCACTACGCGATAGGTGCCGGTGCCATTGACCTGCAGCTTGCCGCTGGCCGGGCGAATGCGGTCGCTGATCTGGTAGAACGTGGTGTTGGCCCACTTGTTGGCTGCCCACCAGGAAGGGGTTCCGCTTGCTGGCCGGAGGAAGGCGCAGGCATTACCGTACCACTGCGTTACAGAAGCAGCTTGGGCGGTTCCGCTTTCGAGGATGGTTTCAAGCGTTGATGCGCTGCCGATGGTGTTGCTAAGTGCGTTTTGGGTTGCAGTGATGGCGGTTTGTGCCGCGGTTGCCTTGGCGATATTGCCAGGGGCCTGGATGTAATCGTTCATGAGGGCGATCGATCCCGTGGAGCCATCCAGGCTATTCAGGAGTTGCCCGGATTTCGTGTATGCCGAGGTGCTGCTGTCGTTAACAGTCAGGATATTTACCCGTTTCCGGGCTTTGCGGGCGATATCGTTTGCATACGTCGCGGTCTGCGTCCCCCAATAGTCGAGGCCATCGACGGTGTTTTTCAGAGTCCCGGCATCCAGGGAGCCCGAGATTGCCAGCGCGAGTCGCGAATCGGCAATCTTGAGTGTTTCGAGTAAGACGTTGTCGCCGTTGTTTTCGATGGCTGTGGCGAGTGCGTCCGTGCGGGTGATCGCCACGCCGGTCAGGTTGACGACCGTGTTGGTGTTCGGTGGCAGTGTCGTGTTGAGTGCGCCAACAGCGGCAGCCTTTGCGGCAAGCACGGTGGTCGATCCCGTTGAGATGGCGTTAACCGACTGAATGGCGCCATTCAGCGCCACGGAAAGGGTGTTTAGCGAGTTTGTATCCGGATTCGCGGAATAGGCAGCCAGCAATATCCCTAGTCGTTGTGCGAGAAAGCGGATTTCGCTGGCGTCAACGTTGATTCGGGAGGCAAGGATCGTATTGTAAATTGCCGTATTGGCGTTGATCAGGTCATTGGCTCGGCTGACTGCCTGGTTGGCCAGCGTAATGTTCGGTTCGGTGGTGTAGTCGGACAGGTTCTTTGCAACGGCAGCCTTGCTGATTGCGTCGACGGCGATCACGTTGGCTACGCTGATTGCCTGCGAAATGTCAGGGTTTGGGGTGTAGCTGTAAGCGTAGATTTTTCTTCGAAAGATGTTGTTGATCTGGGTCTGAAGCGCCCCAAAGCTGGCATTCGACGGGGTGACAACAGCATCGTTAATTTTTTGGGCGAGCACTTGGTTTTGATCGGTGAGTTCCGCGAGAAACGGGTCAATCCCACTATCGGACAAAGCACTCTGAAAGGCAGAGAGTGAGGGCTTTGCCGCCGCGATGGCGTTATTGTCCGGCGTGCTCCCAAGCTGGCTGAACACTGTATCGGCGGCTGTTGCGCTCTGGTAGAGAGCTTCTGCAACGAGGAACAGGCGGTCGAATTGCGCCCTCGCCATGGCGGCAATTTCGTTGATGGTGACCAGCGCCTGCTGGGTGCCGGCAAGGTCGCTACTTGCCCAGGCGGCGGTTAGTGTGTTTTGTGCAGAAGTCAGCGCATTGATCGATTGCTTGAGGTCGATATCCGGATTTCCCCCGGGCTGAGTGGCGGGAATCATGCCGAACAGGCTTTGGGCTGTACCCTTTAAGGTACTGTTGGAGAGCGGCGCAGGCCAAGGGTAGGTTTGAGCAGGGTTTTCCAGGGTGCTTGAGGCGTGTTCTTCCAGGCAAGCCCTGACCTCGTTGGCGACTCGCTTCTCGACGGCTGCCATCAACTCTTGGCGGGTAACTGTCACCACCATATCGTTGAAGCTTGGCGAGGGGGGGCCGCTGACAAAATTGTCATCGCCGTTGGCGTTGTCGCCCTCCAGGTAGTCGGCGGCATTGTTCGAGGGGCGCGTCTGTCCGGGTAGTGCTGCGCGGGGGACAATGATGACGGCGGCAATCTCGCCGCCACCGTCGATCCTCAGGGCAGGCGTAGTATCGCTGTTGATCGGTTGCGCGCTGTCGTGGTCGCGTAGGTTGCGTGAGAGCGCATACCACAGGCGGGTGCCGGTGTCGTCGGTCAGTTCGGGCAGATCGAGCGTTACCCAAGGCAGTCTACCAACATAACTTGGGCATTCACCAGCCGCAGCGCCAACAAAGAGATCGGCATTTCCGTTGCCTGAGGTATCAGGGCAGGGGAGGCTGCCGGGGCGATTGGCATCGGTGACGGCGCGGGCGATCAGCGCTTCCTTGGCGCGAGCCAGGGTGGCAGCAAGCCTGGCGTCCTGCTCGGCGGGGCCGCTGCCGATGCCGGCAATCCGGTAGAACGCGAACGCGCCGGCCATGATCAGGACGACCAGCAGCAGGACCAGCGCGACGCCCGACTGGCTTTTCCCCGCTGGTATGCGCTGGCGAGTCATTGCGCCAGCGGCTTGCGCTTGATGACGATCGTGCCGCCGCCGAGCAGGCTTTCGTGCTCCCCGGTAACGGGGTGATAGGTGTCGCCGGCGGGTATACCGGGGCCGCGCCCACCGGCCGCCTGCGGTTCGCCGTTGATCCAGCGCGTGTTCTTGCCGCTGCTGCGGCGCACCTCGCCGTTGAACGTATAGCTCGCATCGCCGTCGAGGCTGCTCGGGCGCTGGCTGATTCCGAGCAGGCGCTCGCGGTCGAGCGCCGCGCGCTGCGGCGGGGTGAAGAACAGGCGGCCCAACGGTTCGCTCTGCGGCCAGGCCGGCAGGGCGGCGAGAGCCAGCACGAGGACGGAATGATGGCGTCGTCTCATGGCTGTCTGGTCCCGCTGGCGCGGCGCAGGGTGATCCACTCCATGGTGCATTCGCCGGCCAGTTGCGCGGCATCCCTGGCCGTTTTTCCACCCGGCAGGCGGGAAAGCTTGCACCCGCGCAGGACGACGAGTGCCTTGGCCTCCTTCTGCAACTGCCCGACGAAGTTGAGCAGGTCTTCCTCATGGAGTACCCGCAACTGGATCTTCAACTGGCTGCTGTGAAAAGCGTAATCGGCCCCGGCAACGCTATCGAGCGGAACCTGCGGTCCGAACTCGTAATTCACCCCCGGCAGCCGCAACCGGCGCTGGAGGTCGCGCAGCAGTTCGGTCCACTCGAGCCGCTTCTCCGGTCCGATCATGCCGGCAAGTTCCATCTGCTGGAACTGCTGGGTACGCGCCTTGATCTCCTGCTCCTCGGTGCGCACCCGGCCTAGGCGCTTCTCGATCTCCAGCTTGCGCGCCGCCGCCGCATCGCGTTCCACCCGCGCCTTGCTGGTGCCGCCGGTGCTCCAGAGGCCGGCGGCGATCGCCAGGCCGATCAGCAGCACGGCAATCAGGGCAAACCATACGATCTTCCCGAAGTCGCGGGCCACGAGTTTCATGATGTCACCCTGCGCACGATCCGCACCGTGAACTGGCGCGGGGGCGCGCTCTCCGTCTCCATGTCACCGCCGCGCAGGGTACGCCCCGATTCGATGTCGAACGGCTGCTGCTGGACGCTGACGTCGCTGTCACGGTCGACCCGCAACATCTCGACAAAATGCTCGAAGGTGGCCAGTGTCTGTCGTGCCGTTGCCATCGGCCCGAGGCGAATCGAGCCGCTCAGGGTGATTGCTTCCGTCTTCGCGTCGGGCAGCGCCGTGGCCTTGCCGGGCACCGCGGCGCCTGATGTCGGCTGGCTCTCGCCGAGTGACCATTCAAGCGCCTCGAGATGGACGTTCGGCGCCTCGTTCAACGCGCGGCCGACCAGGCGGTAGGCGTCGTCCGGAAGACGCTGCTTCCTGACAAGTTCGCTCTGGCGATTCGTGACGCGGCGCAGGGTTTCGTTGTCGATGCCGAGTTGCGGGAAGGTGGCGGAAATTTCCCGGTAACGCCAGTTGAGGTCGGCTTCGCTGCGTGTCAGAACCTCGGCTTCCTCGCGCATGGTGCTGGCGTCGTAGAGTTGCTTGGCCACGAACAGCGCGCCGCCAAGGACGGCGGTGGCGCCGAGGGCGAGCAGTCCGTAGCGGATCTGCGAAATGTGGAAATCGTGGCGGTGGTCTTCACCGGCGAACTGTTGGCGCGGGGCCGCAGTTGCCAACAGGTGCAGGAACAGCAGTTCGCTGCTGCTGTCGTCCGGCAAGCTTTTGAGGGCGAGCCGGCGGGCTGCCTGGTGGCTGTCGATGATCTCGAAGCCGAGGTTGGCCATGTCGCGGCACGACTGACGGACTGCCGGAAGCGCCTGCGGGTGGGCCAGAACATAGACGGGCAGGTCCTCGTTGCGCCCTACGTGGCGCTGGGCGAGCAGGTACTGGTGAAGCTTGCTCGCCTCGGAGGCGAAGCGTGAGGCAAGGCCACCGATGCTGCTGTCGACCAGCGGCGCCATGCGCGAGAACAACGGCTGGCCTTCGACCAGGTAGCTCTCGCGGATCGAATGGTCCTGGAAGGTCAGCAACAGGGCGCGGGGAGCGGATTTTCCGAGCTTCCGGAGCAGTATGCCGCCCAGCTGTGCCACCGTGTAGATGCCCGCGAGCGCCGCATCCGCTTCCTCCAGGCACTTCAGCCACGGCTCGAAGTGGGCCGGGTTGGTCAGCGCCGAGAGCAGAAGCCTCTCATTCTTGCGCTTGCGCTTCTCGTAGCCGAGCGATATGGCGGTGGCCAGCGGGGACCCGAGAAAATGCTGCCCCAGCTTGCGCGTGATCAGCGCCTTGCGGTCGGCGCCCTGCAGGAACGGAATCGTTTCGAGTTCGTGTCCTTCCTCGGCGACATTGACCAGCATCCGGAAATGGCTGTTGCGGTGGGAGCGCAGGTAATCCGTGAACCGCGTGAATTCGTCTGGTCGCATCTCGAAGACGCCTTCCGGGCGCAACATCCCGCGTTGCCAGACATGGGCCGTCAGGCGCTGGGTGTCGAGGTAGAGGAGGCGGCGGGGAATCACGTCTTGATCTTGCTGATGACGTCGTAGACCGGGCCGATCACCGAGAGCATGATCCAGCCCAGCAGGGCGCCCATGAACAGGGTCAGCATCGGTTCGATCAGGGTCTGGGCCTTCTCGACCGATTCCTTGACGTCGCGATTGTAGAAGTAGCTGACGTTGCGCAACGATTTGTCGAGGCCGCCGGTATTCTCGCCGACCCGCAGCATGCGCACGACGAGCGGCGGGAAAAGTCCGGCATCATGGAAGGCGCCGGCCACGTTCTGGCCCTCGCGGATTGATTGCTCGACCCTGACCAGAGCCTTGCGGACCACCCGGTTGCCGACGATGTCCTGGGTTGTGCGGATCGATTCCAGGATCGGGATGCCGGCAGCGTAGAGCATGGCAAACGTGTTGGCGAAGCGCGAGAGGATGATCTTCTTCAGGATCGGCCCGAAGATGGGCA
>ERZ761607.4027-NODE-4027-length-13467-cov-5.576648_pt1 | contig 13467 bp, 8 predicted proteins | sample MGYA00511164_ERZ761607 | MGnify/ENA primary metagenome ERZ761607 (study PRJEB28899, sample SAMN02445080) | bioreactor sludge metagenome | biome: EBPR sludge | place: Australia: Brisbane, Thorneside Wastewater Treatment Plant | collected 2011-06-22 ...
AGCCTACTATGCCCTTATTAATTACAAAGATGTAACACCCAGGCCGGATGCCCTTTCCGATTCGTGCGAATGGTATTCCATTAAAAAGCTACCCAAACTGATTCTGGATCATAAACTGATTGTAGAGAAAGCCATTCAAACGTTGCGTGTTAATCTGGATCGTAAACTGGTAGGCGGTAACCTGCTGCCTAAAAAATTTACGATGAACGAACTTCAAAAAGTTTACGAAGTTATTCTAGGCACCAAACTACGGAGAACCACCTTTCAACGAAAAATGCTGGCTGCGGATGTACTGAAACGGCACGAGAAACACTATTCCGGCAAGGCACATAAAGCACCCTATCTATACAGTTTTAAGAAAAGATGATTCTACTTAACCGCACCAAACGTTAGCAGGTTGTTGTCAGGATCAAGAATAGAAAATTCCTTTTGTCCCCAGGGCTTGGTTTCTAATTGGTTATAATTTATTCCTTTTGCCTTGGCTACGCTGAATTCTTTTTCAATAGCATTTGTATGAATATAAACCTGTCCGTAATTTTCTTTAGGGTTTAATTCTTTAAACTCAAAGAAATGGATTTCGATTTCGTCTTTTACTACCATCAGATAACCTTCAAAATCAGAATTTCCCAGAGTTTGAAACCCTAATGTGTTCAGGTAAAATTCTTTTGTTATAGTCTTGTTACGCATGGGTAGTTTAGGACAGATTTTTGTAAGCATAAAGTCGGGTTAAATCATTGAAAGCGTGTTGCACTAAGAAAGCCTATCGGTAAATTACTTTTACCGTTTACCACAAGTTCACTTACTATTTCGCCAATTACAGATGCAAACTTAAAACCATGCCCGCTGAAACCGGCAGCAACTATTACATTTTTACTTCCCGGAAGGAAATCCAGTATAAAGTGTTCATCGGGTGTATTGGTGTATAAACAGGTTTTAGTTTGATGAATAGACCTGCAACTGGTAGGAATGTATTTTGAAATAGCACGCGTTAATTGCTGTGCTTCTTCGTGCGATACCTCACGGTTTACATCAGCAACAGAGGTTGGCATACCCGGGTAATGATAAGCCGATTTCAATCCAGCAGGCAATCCGAATTTACGTTCATCCAACATCGGAAATCCATAATACATACCGGGTTGATCATGATCATCAATTAACCAGCATGGAAATTTATCAGGTTGAAATTGCTCAGGCTGGTGTGGAATTGTCCAGGTAAGAACCTGCCGGGTAACCGTTAACAGCGGGGCAAGATCAGGCAGAAATTTATCTGCCCATGCACCTGTGGTAATAATTAGTGTATCGCATGTATACGTTTGCTGATTGGTTACCACATAGATTAGTTTATCCTTTTGCTTCCAACTTATTACTCTTTCGTGTGTATGAATAGCAGCCCCTTTCTCTTTGGCCTTTGTTGCAAACGCCTTGATGCTGCGCTCGGGTGTTAGAAACCCGGCATCGGGCTCAAACAAAACATCATATCCATCTGGAAATACAAATTGTGGAAATCTGGATTTAACTTCTGATTCTGTTAATGTATTTACTTCTATTCCGTAAAGTTTTGCCGATTCTTTTACACCTTTTATTAATGTGCCATCGGGTTTTCCTGCATACAATAGGCCGGTAGGAAAATACAATTGAGCATGACAATCCCTTTCGAGCTCTTTCCAGTTTTGATAGGCACGCTGCAGTAACGGTACATAATCCGGATGTTCAAAGTATGCTTTACGGATAATGCGACTTTGCCCGGCATGCGAACCAAACTCGTGGGTAATATCAAATTGTTCTAACCCTAACACCTTTACGCCCCGGTTGGTAAGATAATAACAGGCAGCTGAGCCCATCGAACCTACACCCAACACAACAACAGGAAAGTGTGTCATGCTATTCCTCCTTCAGGGTTACCAAAAAGCTAACCACATCGCGAATCTCGCGCTTGGTAAGCAGGTATTGCATAGGAGGCATACTGGAAGGTGCATCTGTACGCTTGCTTACCGCTGATTTCATGATGACGGTATCGGGCTTATCGCCTGGCTTCAATACAAATGAATCGGGCTGTTCCTTTTGCAGGATGCCAATTACCTTTTTTCCTGAAGTTAGTTCGAGTGTAACAACTCCATATCCATCGGCAATACGCGCACTGGGGTTAATGAGCGACTCCAGCAATTGCTCGCGTGTTAGTCGTTTTGCCACTCCGTTAATACGTGGCCCGGCTGTTCCTCCATAATCATCTATAGCATGACAACGCACACATTGTGCAGTAGGATGACTCCAGAATAATCTTCCGCCTTTATTAGGATCGCCACCTAACAACGCCCCAGCAAAACTGGCCCCCAGCGAATCGGCCGATTGTGTACGAATTGCTTTTGTAAAGCGTTCTTTCAGTTGTTGAGATTTTGTACTATCAATTGCTTCGGCTAATTCCAGTTGTAGTTCGTTAGCAAGTTTCTTGGATTCAAGTTTGGTTAAAAGATTCTGGAATATTTTTTCCGAAAAATCAAGCGGTAATGTACCTAATGTGGTGATGGCCGCCTGTTGTTCTTCTGTGGTACGGGTACCTATAACATCGCTCAAAAGGTTAGCCATTACCTTTTTATCTATATCTACTTTACCCAGTAGATCCAACCCTGCCACGCGTACATTTTTGTCTTTATCCGCTAATGCAGTTGAGATTCCGTCCTGCATAAGTGTGGTATTCAATTTTGATAAAGCACGCAAGGCTTCAGTTTTTACCTCAGGCTGGTTGTCGGTTTTTAATCGCGCCAGCAAGTGTGGTGCGGCAGCATCAAGCTTTAGCGTTCCAATTGCTTTTGCAATTTGTTTTCTAATAGTTGCATCGGCATTAGTAAGCTGTTGGATTAATACTGTAGCTGATTTTTGTTGAACTTCAGCTAGGTCGCGCGTTATCTCTCCCCGGTAACGGCCATCTACCCTATCCAGCACAGAAGGTTTAGCCCATGTGCTTAATGCAGCAATAGCTTCGGCACGTAAGGCAATAGGCGCGTCTTTCTTTTGCAGATACAATAACAAGTTTTGTAAGGTTGCTTCTGTGCCTACGCGCAGGTTTGCATTAATAGCCCTGCGGATTAAAGGTTCGTTCGTAAATGCAGTTTCTACTAACAGGTTACTGAGTGCTGGTAACGCTTCTGGTATCGACTTATCGTCATTGATGGCACGCGCTGTTTCGGTTACAATAAACTCATCTACATCGTTCAGGTATATGGCAATTCCAGGATGTTGTAATCGCCTAAGGGACAGAACAGCGCCTAACCGAACGGCTTTGGACGGATGGCTACTTAATGACATCAACTTATCGGCTTTACCAATGCGTGCAAGAGCGAGGCTGGCCGCATGGCGAATGTATTCGTCTTCATCGTTATTGGTTTGCAGTAATTCAACTAAGCCATCGAATGCAGGTTCACTTGCCACTCTTCCTAATGCTTCGGCTGCAAAGAATTTTACACGTGGTGTTTCATCTTTCAACAATGGAATAAGTTCTGCTGCAGCTTTTGCATAGCGCACATCGCCCAGCCACCGGGCAGCCTGGGCCCGAATTTCAGCGTCCTCATCTTTTAAATACGGAATTAGATTTTCAGCAACTGCTAAATCTTTTCGTGCTATCTGACTCAACCCCCAAATGGCATGCACACGCGCCAACTGATTTTCTTTTTGACTTAGGTACGTTTTGAAAACTTCAACCTGCTTACGCGAAGCCAGTTCAAACTGTGCCTTTTGCCTAACACGCATATCAGCATGTGTTAAAAATTTTCCAAGTTCGTTGTCCTTCCAATCCGTAAAGTCAGATTTGATCAATCGTTCAGTTTCATTTCGGGTATCTTTATCGGGATCTTTTACATCCAGTTTCCAAATACGACCATAATCTTTTGTTCCCCAACCTTCAATCCAATCGCCCATATATAATGCACCATCCGGACCGAAATCAATGCCGGTTGCCAGCACTCCGCTTAAAATCATTTTTGATTCAACAAATTCAAATGTTGCGCCTTTTGGTTTCAGTTTAAATGTGTGAATACCTGAACGGGTAGGGTTACCAACAAACTCCACAATAAAAAATGTATTCCTAAATCGCTCGCCTAATGCAGTACCAGGATTGTATAGCATACCCGTTGGACCATTCACAAAATTTTTGATTGTGGGGAGAATGTAAGCCGCCTGCCCTTCGTGGCGAGGTATATACAATTTTTCATCCATCCATACTTTGTAAGTATTGTTGTCGGGATCTCTATACTTTCCAAACTGCCAGTTGGTGCGCCAGCCAATATCGGCACCATCTACGATATATACCAGTCGCTCGCTTTCACCTGCGTGATCTCCATCGTTGTCTTCACTAATCATGTTCCCGTATTCATCAAACACAAACTCGTGTGTGTTACGATTGCCATAAGCAAACACTTCAAAATTGCTTCCATCGGGTTCAGATCGTACCACCACTCCGCTGTTAGCATGGTCATATTTTTCTCCGTTAGTACCTACACCACTAAAACCAATATCACCAATCTGCCAATAGATGCGGCCATCCGGGCCAACCTCAATACCCGACATACCATGCCCGCCAAAGCCGATGTGAATTCCATAACCATGCGAGAGTGATGTTTTTGTTTCTGCCAAACCCCATTTGTTTTCTTTGATGCGCCACAGATCCGGGCCGATAGCAACAAACAAATCATCGCCATGTTTCAAAACACCTCCGGCTGCATCGGTTGTTTCATCGTTAAAGTCTTCTACTACTAATTGCGATTTATCGGCTATGCCATCGCCATCTGTATCTTCAATGCGATAGATGTGCTCTTTTTGAACAGTCATGTCGCGCCAGTCGTGCGAGCCATCTCCATTCAAATCAGCAAGCCATTGGTTTTTAGCGCTGTGTTCCGGAGCGAGTACTTTCCTCAGAAATGCTCGCTTCTCCTCAATAGTTTGCAACTGGATTGAGCCAATCTCCCAGTCCTGATGTCCGCGAATATCAAACTCAGAATCTTTCTGCCGATTGGTGCGGGTATAATAAATTCTGCCCTGATCGTCAATATCAATAGAAACCGGGTCGGCCACGAGCGAATCGCTGCCCCATAATGTAAGCACCAGGCCGGAGTCTATTTGAGGTACTACGGTTTGCTGAATGGTACGCGCCAGCGTTGCCGCTTCGGCAGGATTTAGTTGTTTCAATTTTAAATCGGCAGGTGGTTGTTCGCAATTGAAAACCACCAGCGCAATGAGAATGAGCTGGAGTGTAGATTTAACGCGCATTGCTTTTTGGTTGGGGTTGGAAAGATAATAAATAGCGTTTATAACCCACAGCACGGTTTAACAGTACCCTTAACCATTCATGTAGAATTATCCTTTACAGATTCAGGTTTTAATGTAATTTCAAAACTTAATTTGTTTACTATGAATAAGTTTATAAACCTCTGCCTGCTGGCTTGTTTGCCGCTGGCAGCTATTGCCCAGGACAAACTCAAAGCCATGCCTGGCTATGAACAGTATACCAAGGTAGCACCACAAATCAGAACATCTGTTAATTCTGGAACCTTGTCGGTAACCTGGAGCGAAGATGGCAGCTCGTTCGACTATGTGCAGGATAAAAAACTGTACCGTTATTCGGTTAAAACCAAAAAGGTAACGGAAGTTGGTGATGCTCCGGCTGTTGAAAGACGAATGCCTCCGCGTCCCGTTCGGGGCAGGCAATATGATTTTGCAAACTCGCCCGATGGCAAATGGAAAGCTTATACCAGAAATCGTAATATGTACATTAGTGAAGCGAATGGTAACAATGCGGTTGCTATTACTACCGAAGGCAACGAGCAGAATCAGATCAAATATGGAATTGCTACGTGGGTATATGGTGAAGAACTTGGACAAAACACAGCCATCTGGTGGTCGCCCGATAGTAAGAAAGTAGCCTTTTATAAGTTTGATGAAAAGAACGCTAAGAAGTTTTATGTGCTACTGAATCAATTAAAACTTCAGGATTCGTTGGAAATTGAAGCCTACCCCAAAGCGGGTGCAGCCAATCTACCTGTTGATTTAATGGTGTACGACATCGAAACAAAAAAAACTACCTTATTAGACTTGCGCGATGGCAAGCCCTTTCACGATGGCGACCTGGGAACATACATTTATGGAATGAACTGGACTGCCGATAGCAAAGAGTTAATATACCACAGCACTAATCGCAAGCAGGATATTATGGAGTACCGTGCTGCCGATCCGACAACCGGTAAAAGTCGTACGGTGATACGCGAAGAGTGGTTAGCCAGTTACACCGAAAATTCACCAGAAATTCGTGTACTGAAAGACGGCAAACGCTTTATCTGGGCTTCGGAACGAACTGGCTATAACAACTACTATCTGTATGACTTAAGTGGTAAACTGATTTCTACACTTACGGAACATCCCTTTGAAGTTTCGCGCATTGTAAAAGTAGATGAAAAAGAAGGTACGTTGTATTACATGGCACGTAGTGGCGATAACCACATGAAGCTGCAACTGCATCGTGTAAAATTAGATGGAACAAAAGATGTACGGTTAACCAACCCGGCATACAACCATACTATTACACTTTCTCCCGATAATAAATTTTTTATTGATGTAGCCGAAACATACAACATGGCTCCCTTCACTTCGCTGATTGACAGCAAAGGAAAAGTTGTAGCTGAACTTGCCAAGAGCGACATGAGCAAATTTGAAGAACTTGGTTTGAAGAAAGTGGAAGTATATACCTTTACTTCGGCCGATGGTGTTACACCTTTGCATGGCGTTATTCATTTTCCCTCTAATTTTGATCCGTCTAAAAAGTATCCGGTTATTCTAAGCAACTATGGTGGCCCCGCTACCAATGCATTCCGCGAAAACTTTACCTATCCGGATGCTTTAACAGAATATGGGTTTCTGGTGTTAAACATAGATGGGCGCAACGCAGCCGGTAAAGGCAAGAAGTTACTGGATCAACTTTATGGAAATTTAGGCATTGTAGAGATGGATGATTTTGCTGCTGGTGTAAAGGCATTGCATAGCCGCCCCTATTTTGATAAAGATAAAGTTGGTGTTTATGGCACCTCGTATGGCGGAACAACGGCTGCTACGTTGTTGCTGCGCTACCCGGATGTGTTCCATGCTGCTGTAGCCAACTCGGCTGTTACCGATTGGCGAAATTATGATAACATTTACACCGAGCGATTTATGAATACACCCGAAAACAACAAGAAAGGGTACGATGCCTCAAGCTTAATGCCAATGGCCAAAAACCTGAAAGGTGAATTGCTGATTTTCTTTGGCACAGCCGACAATAATGTTCATCCATCTAATTCACTTCAGTTAATAGATGCTTTACAGAAAGCAGGTAAAAGTTTTGAAGTACAGCTTGCACCAGATGGTGGCCACGTAGCTATGAACCGCGACCGGATGATGGAATTTTTTATTCAGCATTTGGTTTTGAAGAAGTGAAGTTTTCCAAATGCGGGGTCGCTGCGCAGACCCCTCTGGGAACTGATTGTTGCAGGTAGATTTTTTATAACTCTTTATAACTATATTTAAAGCATGGGCGAACCCGAAATGGTTAACCTATCCTATACCCAGCGCCTGGATGATTAAAACTGGATATATACCTGAGAATACATACAGGTGCGTGGTTATATACCTGCTTCTGATCTCCTGCATTTCAAGTTATGAACCCAAATTAGAACCCGATAGTCCTAAACTTACTGTTGACGGATGGATTAGCGATCAGCCGGGAACTTACACCATTACACTCCGGTACAGTTCTCCGTATATTAATAATGAAATAGTTTTTACCCGGTATGCGGAAAATGCTTCTGTAACTATAACGGATGATGCAGGCGGGGAAACACAACTTACCTACGAGGGCACAGGAAAGTACCAGACCAGCCCTACCTTTGCCGGCCAGGCAGGCAGAAGTTACGTGCTCAACATAATGCTGCAAGACGGAACATTTTATCAATCACAACCTGAAATGTTAAAGCCGGTACCGCCCATTGACACTATTTATACTTCCTATAAAGAACTCTCCAAAGGATTCCTCAGGGGAGAGTTCAGTGTATTCTTTGATTTTATGGATTTGGCTGGTACAAAAGACTATTATCAATGGGACTGGACGCATTATAAACTTGAACAGTATTGTCATATTACCCCTAGTCACAGTAACGAGTACGATTTCCTTGTTGCAAATTGTTGCGGGCCATGCTGGTCTATCGACCGGTGTTATGGCTGCATCAACATTTTTTCCGACACTTATTATGAAGACAAAAAAATCAGCAGGGTGCCTGTGCTTAAAATTCCATACGACTCAAAAGCACCTTACTTTGTACAAATACGATTAAAGTCGTTGACCGAATCAGCTTTTAAATTCTGGTATATAGTTTCAGAGCAAATCAACAACTCGGGCGGGATATTTGATAAACCACCGGTTACTATAAAAGGAAATATTGTTAATGTAAACAATCCAAACGATCAGGTGCTGGGCTACTTTGGGGCATCAGCTATATATGAGGTTCCGATTTACATTGACAGGAGTAAAATTGACAAGCCGCCATACGGAACTGCCTATATTTATCGTGAACGACCGATTTGCATAGAATGTAGTGTAGGTCCATACAGAACAGACAGGCAACCGACAGGATGGTAAAGAGTTTACGATATTACTTATTAATTTTTTTCTGTCTTACCGCCCTGTTGGCAGCAGCGCAATCGCAATACCTTCGCCTGTCAGGAAAAGTATATGACAGGGAGTCAAAGGAACCGTTAGCGAATGCAAACATCGTATTCAAAAGCTCGCAAACAGGTGTAAGTACGGATTCCACAGGTAGGTTCCAAATACTGGTGTTGCCTGGTTATCATGTATTAACTGTTTCTTATCTCGGTTACAAAAGCAGAACGGTGAATGTTACGATCGAAAACAGCCGTGAACTGAACATAGCGCTGACAGAGGAGTTGAAAACGCTGGACGAAGTATCAATCAGCAGCCGGAGATCGGATGAAAACATTACAAACACACAATTCGGAACAAACAAACTCAGCATGGAGTCCATATCGAAGCTGCCTTCGTTTATGGGTGAAGTGGATGTTGTAAAAAGTGTATTGCTTTTGCCGGGCGTAACTAACGTTGGCGAAGGAACTACCGGACTTAACATTCGCGGAAGCAATACAGACCAAAACCTGATCCTGATGGATGGAATTCCGTTTTTTAATTCTGGCCACCTCTTTGGATTTTTCTCTGTATTCAATCCAGATGTCGTGAATAATGTTACCCTGCACAAAGGAGGCATTCCGGCAAAGCATGGAGGAAGAACAGCGGCTGTACTTGATGTGAAACTGAAAAGTCCGGATACTGAAAAGTGGTCGGTGAATGGTGGAGCCGGGCTGGTGGCAAGCAGGGTGTTGGTTGAAGGGCCTGTTATTCCGGAAAAACTGTCGATGCTTGTTGCGGGCAGGGTTTCCTATCCCAATTATTTATTCCGGATGTCTTCAAAAGAAGAAATTAAAACCACCTCTGCCGGTTTTTATGATATTACCACCAAATGGGAATACAGAGTTTCAGATAAGAGCAGAATTGAATTCACCGGGTATGCATCCAACGATGATTTTAAACTTTCGGGAGACTCACTTTCCAACATTGAAATAAATGCAACATCTTCAGAATTTAACTGGCAGGCACTTAATGGCTCGGTCGCATGGTACAAACAGCTTGGCAAAAACCTCACGCTTCGCTCAAGTGCAATTCGGTCGCTTTACAAATCTACTATATCATCTCCCGATTCGTCCAATGCATATACACTGGGCTCCCAAATCCGGTATCAAAGTATTAATGCCGACTTCACCTGGCAGGCAGCGCCAAATCATGAACTTGATTTTGGAATAGCGGTTAATTATTATACAACCTGGCCAGGCACGTTAAAACCCGATCATCCGGCATCCAGCATTAATCCATTACAAATACCGCGGGAGAACGGACTGGAAATGGGAATATATGCAAGTGATCAGTGGAAAGTCAGTGAACGATTCTCGGTGCAGTTGGGTGCCAGGTACTCTCAATGGCAGGCATTGGGAAAGGCTGACAAATATGAATATACGCAAGGAATGCCCCGAACCATAGAATCTATTACCGATACTGTTTCTTATGCGGATGGAGACATTATCCGATCGTTTGCAGCAATAGAGCCGAGAGTATCCGTTACGTTAAAAGTAGGCCCGACAAGCTCACTGAAAGCCAACTATAACAGGATGTACCAATATGTTCAGCAAGTATCAAATACAACAGCGTCCATGCCCTCCGACAGGTGGCAGTTGTGTACTACTCACATAAATCCTCAAAGCACTGACCAGGTTTCTGCCGGATATTTCAGGAATTTCCAAAACGATATGTTCGAAACATCAGCAGAGGTTTTTTATAAGAGCATGAACAATGTTACGGACTACAAAGACGGAGTCAATTTGTTACTGAACCCCGTGCCTGAAACTGCAATGCTGCAAGGGAGAGGAAGGGCTTACGGAGCAGAAGTGTTTGTGAACAAGAAAAAAGGTTCTGTTACCGGCTGGTTCAGCTACACGTACTCACAAACACATCTTAAAGTTAATGGTGACTTCCCGGAGGAGCAAATCAATAATGGTAAATGGTATGCCTCCAATTACAACAGGCCGAATAATTTAAGTTTAGCGTTAAATTATAAACGCGATAACCGTATTACCTATTCGGCCAACTTTGTATACAGCACAGGCCGCCCCTACACTTCTCCTTCTGATAAGTACCTTGTAAATGGAGTATATATTCCTAATTATACAGGAAGAAACCAGAATAAATTGCCGGATTATCACAGGTTAGACGTTTCCATGACAATTGACCCAAACCCGAAAAAGGAGCATCGATGGAAAGGATCATGGACACTCTCCATTTATAATATTTATGCAAGGAAAAACGCCTACTCTATATTCTTCAAGACAAAAAACGACAACTATGCATTGTATCTTAAAAAAGTAAATGCCTATAAATTATCTGTACTCGGCACAATCTTTCCTTCAATCACCTACAATTATAAATTCTAACAGGCTCCTCGAGGAAATGTCTTAATTACAAGTGGAATTCTTATCTCCCACCCAATTGCTGGTTGTTTTTCATCCCAACTGAAATCGTTTGCAGCGAAGCGCGGGGTCGTTGGGCAGACCCCGCTGGGAAGAGGAAATACGATTGAACGATGCGCCTCAGGAGCACACTCCATTCTGGCTGCGCCATATTATCTTTTCGTTCAATAATAAACTGGGATTAATATCAATGTGTAACCGCCCAACTACCTCACCATTGCAAGCTTTTATTTGAGGAGGTATAACATTGCAAGTCGGGCAACAAATATCTATATAGATAACTTCGTTGCCTTGGTAGTAAGCATGATATACCAAAATATCTGCGAACGAGGACTTATTGTAATATCCGTTAGATACCATTTCTGCTTTTAACCATTCAAGGTTATTAACTGACGTAACATGGCAGAATTTGGGTGTGTTATCTTCAATACAGGCAGAAAAGCATAGTACAAGAAGAAATAGCGACTGTATTCGAATCTTCATAATGTTGGTTAGTTTGCAATTGGACACAAAAAAATCAGTAATAGTTGGATTTGCCTATACCAGATTTTACAATTACCTCAATCTTATCCTCTTGTCTGTAATTTTCTAATTCACAGCAGGGTCTTCGCAGCGCCCCGTCCTTTACTCATTATCCATTACTCAAAACTACATCAACCCTTTCTCCCACTCCCCACCCTGCTCTCAAAGAAAAAACTTTTATCACCCGTTCTTCGTACGTAACCGTAACCAGATAATAACTACCAAAATATTCAATCTGTGCAACTAACCACTTCCCTGTTTTCTTTTTAACAACCTTTAGTTGTTCAGGTCGTATAAATTTTCCGTTCAGGTCCGGTTTGCCTAACAACCGGGCAAATTTGTTATCAACAAAATTATATTCTCCAAACAAGCGTGCTATGTACTCAGTTTTAGGGTTTTGATAAATTTCGTGTGCGCTTCCTTGCTGCACAATTTTACCCTTCTTTAACACAACAATACGTTGTGCCCAAGGCAATGTATCTTCAGGGTGATGCGATACCAGCACACAAGTAACACCCAACTTACTTCCAATCTGAGCTACAACTTCTTTCAATGTAGCTTTCAACCCGGTATCGAGATGTGAATAGGGTTCATCCAATAACAACACCTGTGGATGGGATAATAACAACCGCGCAATGGCAATACGCTGCTTCTCTCCTCCTGAAAGCTGATCTGTCTTTCGCGTAAGCAGGTGTTTGATTTTGCAAACCGAAATAATTCGGTTCTTGTTGGTGTTGGAAACTGCACTGGCATACTGCAGCACTTGTTCTACACGCAGAAATTTGGGCAGCTCAAAATGCTGCGATAAATACGCAATGTGCGGATGACCCGGAACCAGGTTATCAGCCGGACCGCGAACAGGTTCATTATTCAATAATACAGTTCCGGTATCGGGTTGTTCAAGACCAGCTATTATTCTTAATAAAGTACTTTTTCCAGAACCGGTTTCACCCGCAATAACTACGTTCTCGTGAAGTTGAACTTCAAAACTCACGTTGTTCAATACGGTACCAAACTCGGTAGTTGTACCTATTTTAGTTACTGTAAGTAATGATTTATTCATAGGTGGCTAACGTATTCCAAAGTTGCTCAAACTCTTTCGAAAATGATTTAATCACGGGCCCCTCGCGCGTAAGCAAAATATTTTCATGGTTAAAACGGGCAGCGCTCCGTGTCCAGTTATAGCTTCCGGTAATCAGGGCTTTATTATCGGTAATCATAAATTTATGGTGCATGTGGTTAGCCGTGCGGTCGATGCGAACCGGAATACCCACACTCGCCAGTTGATCTACATCCGAACCTTCGTCCAGCATTTTATCATTATCGGTAATTATTTTTACTTGTACACCTTTTTTGTGCGAGTCGATAATAGCCGATGTAATGGTATCATCGCTGATCGTGAACACACAAATCTGCACTTGGTTAATGGCCTGCCGGATTTGCTGTATAATTATATTCCGGCAAGTATCGCCCGGGCTAAAGTACGCATCGGAACCCGGTGCATTGGGCGTGGTGTTCATCAACGCACTGGTGGCATCGCGAATCCATTGCACAATAAACCGATAGTTTTCCGGTGTGGCTTTTTGGGTAGCCAGTTCAAAAATCTGGCTGCGTAAAAAAACCAGTTGGCTTTCGTTGGGTTTTACATCATCCACTATCTCGCGCAGCGATTTACGTTCCGACTTTGAAAAAAGTTCGTCTTCGATACTAAGCTTCAGAAAATCAATTATTGGTTGCATAACATTAAGGAAAGCTAAAAAGGAAAGTTAACAAACTTATTTTTGAACCACATAGAAACATAGAAAACATAGCTATTAATAGAACCCCTTATGTGAACTATGT